>JABUBP010000043.1_pt1 | contig 22979 bp, 23 predicted proteins | sample 7240331 | NCBI WGS metagenome assembly JABUBP01 (sample SAMN07256347, study PRJNA390944) | subsurface metagenome | isolation source: Methane hydrate marine sediment | place: Pacific Ocean: Eastern North Pacific, ODP site 1244 | collected 2002 | reverse complement strand
AGCCATCCTTCAAAAATGGACTTCTTGGGTAACCTGTAGAAAGAGACATTTAGCTCTACTGTATTGAAGAAACTCATGTAGTGTTCCAGCCATTTCCTTTGTGGAAGACCTTGGGGATAAAAGACACCATCTGACCAATGGGGATAGCTATATCCACTTGTACCAATAAATGTCTTGATTGCCATCCGCTTTCTCCTTCTAATTTTCCATTATATATGAGTACCTCTCTTAAGTCAAGATGATGGTTCTTGAAATTTTGGTAATTATTTGGTATCCTCAAGAGCAGGTTTAATTTCGTCAATTTAAATTAAGAAGGGAGGTTTAGCAAAATGGCTGAGGAAAAGAAAGAAGTCCCGCCAGAGGAGTCTAAAAAAGAAACGGAGGAGAAGAAGGAAGTCCCGGCAGAGGAAGCTAAAGAAGCAGCCGAGGAAAAGAAGGAAGCACCTCCAGAGGAGGCTAAAGAAGCAACGGAGGAGAAGAAAGAGGCTCCGCCAGAGGAAGCTAAAGAAGCAGCCGAGGAAAAGAAAGAAACTCCGCCAGAGGAGGCTAAAGAAGCAGTCGAGGAAAAGAAAGAAACTCCGCCAGAGGAGGCTAAAGAAGCAGTCGAGGAAAAGAAAGAAGCCCCACCAGAAGAGGCTAAAGCAGCTGAGGAGAAGAAGGGAGTTCCGCCGGAGGAAGCTAAAGCAGCGGTTGAGGAAAAGAAAGAAGCCCCACCAAAAGAGGCTAAAAAAGAGGCTGAGGAAAAGAAAGAAGTCCCGCCAGAAAAAGCTAAAGCAGCTGAGGAGAAAAAGGAAGAAGCTCCTCCTGAGGCTAAGAAGAGAAAGAAGATAAAGAAACTTACCCTGGATGAGGTAGAAGAAAAACTGAAATCCATTGAGGCTACTATGGGAGGGATTTCTTCAAAGTATGCTCAACATCTTCTCCAGAGGAGAGAAGAGCTACTTCAGAAGAAGAAAACAGAGGAGATGAAATAAATTTCCTCTCCTCGCAAACTATTCTCTTCAACAATTTTCTTGTTCTCTACTCCAGGAGGGCGAGTTGGCTTTTCGGGTAAGGTATTGCTACTTGATATGGTGAAAAAGATAAAGAAAAAAATTATCTATACTATAGGCTCAGCCGCCAGATCTCAGGATGATTTCCTTAAGACTTTAAAAGACTGGGGAGTAAAGACTTTAGTTGATGTGAGGAGGTTCCCTACCAGTAAATATGAACGTTTCAAAAGGGAAAACCTGGATATGCTTCTTTTCTCCTCAGAAATTGAATATGTCTATATGGGAAAGGACCTGGGTGGGTTTCGTAAGGGTGGATATGAAGCCTACATTAAAACGAAAGAGTATAAACAGGCTCTTAAGTCTCTCCAGAAATTAGCAGAGAGAAGCCCTACTGTAATAATGTGCTGTGAGAAATTGCCCAGTGGATGTCACAGGAGATATATTAGCCAGAGCCTGAAGAAGCTTGGCTGGAAAGTAGTTGATATAATCTAATCCATGTTACTTGGTTCGCTTCTTATGGAGAGGAGAAAAAGGATAGAATTGTCGAAACTGATTTCATATATTCTTAGGCACCATCCGGAAAAGTATGGTCTGAGCCTGGATAGGTATGGATTTGCCAATTTGCAGGAGTTGGTGGAAGCCATCAGCCAGAAGAAAAAATGGGTGAGTGAACAGGATATAAGGAGAGTAGTGGAAAAATCGGAAAAGAAGAGATTTGAGATAAAGAGAGATAAGATAAGAGCTACTTATGGTCACACTATCGAAGTTGAACAGGTAAGTCCTGAAGTTGAGCCGCCGGAGATTCTCTTTCACGGGACATCGAGAAGAAAAGTGGAAACTATTCTCCAAAATGGATTGCAACCTATGAAACGGCAATATGTCCATTTGTGCCAGACTGAACAGGAGGCATACCGAGTAGGGAGACGCAAGGATACAAATCCGGTAGTCCTCCAAATCAGGGCCAGAGATGCCTTTGGTGAAGGAATAAAGTTTAGAAAGTGTGGTAGTGTCTACATTGCTGAACAGATTCCGGGGAAGTTCATTAAACAAATTGAACAGGAGAATTTGTAGACTGCTCAATCCTAAATGCGACGAATGTGTGCTTAAATCTCTGGAGTGTCAAACGAAAGTTTGACAAGGTAAAGCTTTCGCTTTACACTCCAAAATCTTTTTGGAGTGTCAAATAAGAGTTTGACCTGGTACGCATGATTGGAGAGGTGAATACTTTTGTCCAAAGTTAGAGCCCATGTGTGGATAGAGGGATTTGTTCAGGGAGTCTTCTTCCGTAGCTATACTCGTGACAGAGCGATGAGCTGGGGAGTGAAGGGTTGGGTAGGGAATTGCCTGGATGGTCGGGTGGAAGCTGTTTTTGAAGGGGATAAACAGGCTGTGGAAAGAATTATCCAGTGGTGCCATCGAGGTCCTGATGAGGCAGAAGTTAAAGACGTTCAGGTTGAATGGGAAGAATATAGCGGAGAATTTGACACTTTCTCGGTCAGATATTTTTAGGGGAAGATTTGAAGAAAAAAGAAAGCAAGCCTAATCGGATAATATTCTTGGGAACAGGCGGGGCAAGGGTTGTGGTGTTTAAACAGATTAGAGCTTCTGGCGGAATATGGTTCTCTATTGATGGAACGGAGTTTCTCTTAGACCCTGGCCCGGGTGCTCTCATCAGGTCTTTAGAGAAAGGTCTTAAGCCAAAGAGTCTGGAAGGGATTATTCTTTCCCACAGACATCTCGACCATTCAGCAGACATAAATGTTATGATAGAGGCGATGACAGAAGGAGGTTTTGCCAAAAAGGGAGTTGTATTTGCTCCGGGAGACGCTTTCCAAGAGGACCCTGTTATATTCAAATATGTTAGAAATTATCTGGAGAAAGTAGAGATACTTAAAGTTGGAAAAAAATACAGGATAGGCAACATATCCTTTGAACCTCCGGTAAAGCATATTCATGGCAATGCAGAAACTTACGGGTTCAATTTTCATACTTCCCAATGTGAAATCTCTTATCTCACCGATACTCGCTTCTTTCCCCAGCTAACCGCTCACTATAGGAGCGACCTTCTAATTGTCAATGTAGTAAGGCTTCAACCTAGCAATCTGGACCATCTCTGTATTGAGGATGTTAAAAGGATTGTTATGGAATGTAAGCCCAAGGTGGCTATCCTTACCCATTTTGGAATGACTCTCCTGAGAGCCAATCCCTGGAAGCAGGCTAAGTCCATCGAGGATTCTACGGGAGTTAAGGTAGTAGTAGCAAAGGACGGGATGGTCTTCGATACAGACAAGATGGAAGTTTCCTCCTGATAGAAAAGCTATGAATTATAAAGACCCTAAAGAATCGATAAGGCAAAAAGTCTGGAGATTTTTGCAGGAGAAGAATATTGCCACCTTTCCCCGGCCGTGCTTTAACCGGATTCCAAATTTCGTTGGTTCCTGGATTGCCTCGGAGAAGATAAAGCAGATTCCTGAATTTAACTCCAGTAGATGTGTTTTCTGTGCGCCGGATTTCGTTTTGAAGAGAATAAGAGAGATAGTTCTGGAAAGCAATAAGATTCTGGCAGTGGCGCTACCCCATATGGCAGAGTTTCTCGAGATTTCGGAGAGGAGGAATATTAACAGGGCAACCAGTATAAAGGGCTTCAAGAAATATGGGGTGCCGCTTAAGACAGAAGTAGGGTTATTCGTTGAGGGAAGCGTTGCTGTGGACAAGAAAGGGAATCGATTGGGCAAGGGCAGAGGTTATGGAGATAAAGAGTGGTCCTATTTGCTGGAGAATAATCTTTTCCAGGGAAAAGTCAAAGTTATCACCCTGGTTCACGATGAACAGATTGTTGAAGATTTTTCTAACCTTATGACTGAAACCGATAAGAAGGTCGATTATATTTTGACCCCCACCACCATAATTAAGATAAAAAAGGAATAGCAGACTTTAGTCTGCGTTTAAAAATGGCTTGCAGAAGTGCGAGAATATTTAATATAATAAAATGAATTTATAGACTTCATGGGATGGTAAATATGTTGAATCAGATGAAGACATTTATTCTAATGTTAGCCCTGACTTTAGTTTTGATCTGGGTGGGAAACCTTATCGGTGGAAGGCAGGGCATGATTTTTGCCTTCATAATTGCAGCAGGGATCAACTTCATAAGCTACTGGTATTCTGATAAGATAGTTTTGGCAATGTATAAAGCCCAGCCTTTAAGGGAGGAGGATATGCCTCAACTTTATGGCAATGTAAGGGCTCTTACCCAGAAATCTGGATTGCCCATGCCCAAACTCTACCTTATTCCCCATTCCGCTCCCAATGCCTTTGCCACAGGGAGAAATCCCCAGCACGCTGCAGTGGCAGTAACTGAAGGTATATTGCGGGTTCTGGATGAGGAAGAACTGGCAGGAGTAATCGGACATGAGCTGGCTCACGTAAGAAATAGGGACATCCTGATTCAAACTGTGGCAGCCACTATTGCTGGAGCAGTAATGATTCTGGCATCCTTTGCCCGCTGGGCAGCAATCTTTAGAGGGTACGGTTCCAGGGGAGGTAGAAGAGGAGGTGCGCTGGGGCTTCTGATTGCTGCAATTGTAGCACCGTTTGCTGCGATGATAATTCAGATGGCGATTTCTCGCTCGCGGGAATACCTGGCTGACAGGGGAAGTGCTCTGGTAACAGGTAATCCTCTTGGTCTGGCTAGAGCACTCAGGAAGCTGGAAGCCAGTGCAAGCCAGAGGAGATTACCTGCCCACCAGGCCACCGCGCACATGTTTACTGTCAATCCTTTGAGAGGCAGAGGGCTTGCAGTTCTCTTCTCCACTCACCCTCCTACCCAGAAAAGAATTGAGAGATTAGAGAAAATGGTTTAAGGAAAGGCCCAAACTCTCTGTTACGATTCTGTTTTAAAGGAATTACGAATGGCCATCCGTAAGTTTCTCCTTTTAGTGACTATATGTATTCTGTTATCTCCCCTTCCCAATTGCCTGGGGGAGGAGTTACTGGATAAAGTTACAATAACTAAGATTGAGTTTTTTCAGAAAGGCAAATTAGTTGAGGTTGTGAACGATGACGCTCCTGTGCGCATCAGAACCTACCTGAAAGCAGAGGAGATGATGACAGAATTCAGAGATAAATTTCTTTTGATTTTCTATCTGAATGATTTACCCGTGCGTACTTTTCCCATTTCGGATATCAAGTATACCCCATTTATTGACTACTTATGGGAGAAACCCACGAGTGGTCTCCATTCAGTAGGCGCTTCTCTGGGAACTCCCACTGGCGTGGGAGAAAGAGTCTATTACAATATATTTATAGAAGAAGTAAAACCTGTTCTGAAAATAAACAGCTTGGAGATAGATACTACAAGAAGGATTGAAGTTGGCGATAAGGTAAAATTCTTCCTCTTTGTAAGCAACGATTCCGAAAAGGTTATCCTGCCCGGCGATTTTATCGTGAGGCTGCAGTTAAAAGCTAAAGAAAAAGAAGAAGAAGAAAAAGAAAAGGAGAGAATTATCTTTCTCGATTTCAGAGAGATTTCCAGGATTAGTCCAAAAGCACATAACGTGAGCCTGGGGCCTATTGAGTGGGTAGTTGAAGATGGAAATTGGTTGGTCTATCCCCAAATTCTACCCAGAGTCACTGGCAGTGGAAGAGTGCTGGAAGTAGTGAAAGATGAACAGGTCTTTCTCGATCTTAGAATTGGCGAGTCGAGGCCTGACCTCTTTATTGAACTCTTTCTTTCTCCTCCCTCTCCATATATGGGAGAAGAGGTGGAGATTTTAGCAAGTCTGGAAAACAGGGGTGATCTTCCTTGCGAAAAGTATCGTTTATCCCTCTATGTAGACGGGAGACGTAAAGGTTCGATTATGGAAGGACCTACCATTTTGCCAGGGAAATTTCAAAATTTACAGTTCGCTTGGAGGGCCGAAAGGGGAACTCACTACTTGAAAGTCTCGGCCTCCTACGAGTTTGACCAAAGAGAATTTTTAACTAAGGCTGAACTGTCACTGACTATCAATACGGGGATAAATCTTGTACCCGTTATTCTCTCCTGGAAGCCTACTAATTCCCAAAGCGGGGATATTATGACTATTTTAACGAGAATAGAGAACATTGGAGTAAATCCTATTACTCCCTGGCATGAGGGGAGCGGGGTAGGGTATAAGGCAATCTTGTCTATAGATGGGATAAAAAAGCAAGTTAAATTTGATGAGGAGATAGAACCCGGAGAAAAAAGCGATTTTGAATTCACCTGGGAGGCTGAGGAAGGCGAGCATCTCCTGGAATTCTCTTCTTTCTACGCGGTGGCAAAAGATATGGAACCTCTGTTGTGGAGTGATGAGGAATCGGTTAAGGTATTGCCTCCGCCAAAACTTATAATTGTTAGAGACAATTGGACCCCCAGTCCGCCTACAGAAGGAGATATTGTAGTGGTTTCCCTGGTGGTGAAAAATGATGGGCAAGGTGTAGCTCGTCTATGGGATGAGAAGGAGATGGTGGGATATAAAGCAGTTTTTTCCATTGGCTCTGAAGAGAAGGAAGTTAGTAAGCGTATACCTCCGGGAAAGGAAGTTACATTCTCCTTCCGCTGGAAGATGGATGAGGGAGGAGAATATCCTGTAAGGGTCTTATTTGTTCATCCCAGTGGTAAGGGAATAGTAAAGCCATATAGAGGTACTCTGACTGTCCTTTCTTCTGAACCAATTGATGAATTGGAGAAAGAAACATTGAAACTTCTGGAGAAGGGAGGAAAGAAGAAAGCATCTGTTTATAAGGCGCTGGGGAAGAGTCTGGAAGAGCTCCTCCATCCTCCCCGTTCTCAATTTGAGAAGCTGGCTAAGAAGACGAGTAAAATAGCCTTTGCCACCTTAAAGTCCATTTTTGAGGAGAGGCAAACCCTCCCATTTTCAGACAAGAGTCTCCAGGATAAAGATTTAGCGGAAATGAGCAAAAATCTAAAAGAAGTTATGGAAGATATAGATAGAACAGATTGGAAATCGGTTTCCCAGAGAGGGGAAAAGCTGGAATATGAGTATGGTAATTTAAGGAACTACCTCGCTCGCTCCTTCTTCTTTGAAGGTGGAATAGTTCCCCTTCTGGGGAAAGAAACGGCAAGTTATCGGCAGATGGGAGCTAACAATTTAGCAATTGAAGGGGGAAGAATCCGTCCTTATCCCGATGCCAAAAACGAGCTTCTGAAAGTTCTCAAGGCAGAAGAGAAATTGGGAATGGGTATTTATCAGGATTTCCAGAAGGAAGAATCTGTGTTTACCTTCCTTAGGAGGGAGGCTGAGCGAGAAAAGGGGGCAAGAATTCAGTTAGGGCTTTTGAAATCTATAATCAGTATGTTGAGAAACGAGGCGTTGAGGGCAAGAAACTTGCAGAAGGAGTTTTATGCTAGATGATATTATTTTGAAAGGGTCGCCGTCGCGACGAATAAGGAGCGACAAGTCTGGCGACGGGTTCGAGATGGTGAGAACCCCGGTCGGATTGAGCGAAGCGAAAGGAGATAGAAATGGTTTCTGAGAGCATAATTAAGGAAATTTCCATTAAAACAGATTCTAAGATTCTGCTTTTGGTTATAGATGGAATTGGCGGTTTACCACAAGATGGAGAGACAGAGATGGAGAGAGCTAAAACTCCTAATCTGGACAATCTTGCTTCTCACTCGATTTGTGGCTTAACTGATGCTATTGGGTATGGAATTACGCCGGGAAGTGGCCCTTCCCATCTGGCACTATTTGGCTATGACCCTGTAAAGTATATTATTGGGCGAGGTGTTCTGGAGGCGTTGGGCATAGGTGTAGAGTTGACTCACAAGGATATGGCAGCCAGAGGTAATTTCGCTACCATGGATAATCGAGGAATAATTGTGGACCGCCGCGCAGGAAGAATTCCCACGGAGAAGAATAGAGAAATTTGTGCTCTTTTGGGGAAAAAGATAGAGAAGATAAAAGGGGTGAAAGTTTTTATCCGGACGGGGAAGGAGCACCGCTTTGTGGTTATTTTTCGCGGGGATGGCCTGAATGGTCCTGTGAGCGATGCTGACCCTCAGAAAAATGGAGAGAAGGCAAAGCCTGCCCGGGCGCTTTCTAGTAAGGCTAAAAAAACAGAGGAGGTGACAAATAGTTTTATTAAGAAAGCAACTGAGGTTTTGAAAAGTCAACATCCAGCCAATACGGTACTTCTCAGGGGGATTTCCAAGGTTCCCCGGATTCCCTCGATGGGGGAACTATTCAATCTCTCTCCAGTAGCGATTGCTACTTACCCGATGTATAAGGGACTGGCTCGGCTGGTAGGGATGGAAGTTCTCCCCACAGGAGAGAGTATAGAGGATGAGTTAAGGACAGTTAAAGAAAATTTTGGGAAATACGACTTCTTTTATCTACACATCAAGAAAACCGATTCTTTCGGCGAGGATGGCAACTTGGAGAAGAAAGTGAAAGTGATTGAAGAAGTGGATAGATTTATTCCTGAAATTCTAAATCTAAAGTTTGATGTGATTGTAATTACCAGTGACCATTCTACGCCGTGTCTGTTGAAATCCCACTCCTGGCATCCCAATCCGTTCTTGCTCCACTCAAAATTTATTCGAGTTGATGGGGCTAAGAGATTTACAGAAAGGGAATGCAGCAGGGGTGGTCTGGGGAGGTTTCCAGCAGTTAATGCCCTACCCCTGATGCTAGCTAATGGACTTAAGTTAAAGAAATTTGGTGCCTGAAGGGAAACTATGCGCTTTAGCGCATAAATGGCATAGCTTTTATTTGGCTTTTTGCGTTGACTTTTACGGTTATATTTTGTATATTTAGGATGATTTTTTTCATTTAGAGGCAAAATGAAAGAACCTACCTATTTACGTCCTCTGAGATGGCTGACAATCTCCATCTTCTTGGTAATGTTAGTAGTTTATAGGCTTACCGAAAACTACCTCAATCGAAATCTATCTACCGGCTGGGCAACATTTCTATCAGTTACATTTTCTCTTATTGGAATTGCCATCCTTTTAATCCTTGTGTTTAGACTCATCTATGGACAGATATGGAAACTGACTCTTTCTCAGAAAAAGCATGAAGAGATGGCCGGCCTCATTAAGAGATCAAAGGATGAGCTGGAAGAGAAGAATATTGTAATTACCCAGAAGATGAATGAGCTGAAGACTTTGGACAGGATAAGTAAAGCGATGGCCAGCACTATGGACCTGGATAGGATACTGAGGACAATATTAGAAGGTGTGTCAACACACTTAAATTTTGACCGCGCAATAATCTGCCTGGTAAACGAGAAGGAAGGATTTATTGAGGGCAGACAGGCAATGGGAGTGGCTCGGGAGCTTCTTTCAGATTTAAAGATTCCATTGACAGATGAGCAAAATCCTATTGTAAAGACAGTTAAGGATGGAAGGCCATACATTATCGCTAAAGTTGCTGAGGGAGGGATGCGTTTACAAGAGCCTGTCTCCAGGCAAGCGAGAAGATTAGGGGCGACACCACAGGAGAGCGAAGCAGGGGTAAACTCACCCCCGATTTATCAAGGCGGAACTACTTCCAGCCAGGAAAGGACTTATGGTAAGATTTTTGCCGGACTCGAGGGAAGAGTCAATGCAATGGCTTCCGTGCCTTTGGTAGCCAAAGAGAGAGTAAATGGAGTCCTGTTAGTAGATAATTTGCATAGCGGACGTCCCATAGAAGAGGAAGCCCTTCGCTCCCTGGTAACTTTCACCAATCAGGCTGGACTGGCTATAGAAAATGCCAGATTATATGATACTGAAAAGAGATTCAGCGAAGAGTTACGTCACCAGGTGGAGCTGGCCAAGAAAGAGCTGAAAGAGGCACAGGCTCATTTAATTCACTCGGAACGCTTGGCTGCTGTAGGAGAGATGTCGGTGATTGTGGCTCATGAGGTGAGAAATCCGATGAGCTCAATAAGAAGTTGCGCGCAACGAATACACAAGGCGGTGGAAGAAAAAGACCCTAACAAAAAATATACTAATTACATTATGCAGGAAGTAGACCGCCTGGAAAGAATTGTTAAGGATATGCTCACGGTTACCCGTCAGCCCAAGCCAAATTTGGTGGAGGAGAACGTTAACAAGGTAATTGAGGAGATTCTGCTACATATGGATGATGAGATTAGAAAGAGCGGAACAGTCCTTACTAAGGAACTCGACCAAAATCTACCTGCCATCCCCATCGACCCTGCTCTCTTAGAACAGGTCATTTTGAACATGATTCAGAATGCGCTCATCTTTATGCAGGATAGGGAGAAAAAAGAATTAAAGATTGCCACTGGTCAGGATAAGAGATTCCTCCAGATTAGAATTAGCGATACCGGCCCTGGCATTCCTGTCCATAACAGGAAGAAGGTATTTGAGCCTTTCTTCAGTACGAAACCCCAGGGTACAGGTCTGGGTTTAGCTATATGTCAGAGAATAATTCTTGCCCATAAAGGGAAGATAGAGCTGGAAAGCGAAATGGACAAGGGGACTACTTTCATCGTAAGTCTACCGATGAAAAGAACAAGAAAGAAAGAAGAAGAGAAAGGGTTAGAGGGATAATGAAGAAGATATTGATTGCCGAGGATGAAGAGGTTCTGCGTGAGGTGTTTAAGGATGAACTGACTGAGGAAGGATACGATGTCCTGGAGGCGAGAGACGCCAAGGGAACTCTCCACCATTTAAGTAAACAGAAAGTAGACCTTCTCATCCTCGACATTAAGCTTCCCGATATGAGTGGATTGAAATTGCTGGAGAAGATCAGGAAGGACTATCCTGCCCTTCCCATTATCGTCTGTACTGCTTACGATACTTTCAGGAGTGACTTTGAGATATGGGCTGGCCATATTGCCGATTACATTGTCAAGCCTGTAGATTTGGAAGTGTTGAAGGAAAAGATAGGAAGAATCATTGGATAGGTGGGAATATGGGAAGAATTTTTAAGACTACTGCTTTTTTGGTTTTCATTCTGGCTGGTATTTACATAGTGTTGGATATCTTTTTAGTTTTAGATAATACAGCAAAGTATATAATTTTGGCGTCGCTTTTCCTTCTTTTTGTATGTAAGGACATCCAGAGCCATCGCCAGAACAAGGATTTAAGAATTACTCATCAGAAACTTAAAGACATAAACGAAATCACAGAAGCTATGCGTAGCACCATGGAGCTGGGACAGGTTCTGGGCCTGATTATGCGGGACATAAGGAAAGAATTCGATTTCGACCAAGTATTCTTGTATAGCTTTGAGGAAGCAGAGAACAGAAAATTATTAAAATGTATTGCCTCTCCCTGGGCGGTTTCTATAAAGGGGATTAGCCGTTACAATATTTCCGTTGAGGAAACGCCGGGAATTCTCTCCCTCTCCATTAAGGAAAAGAAGCCCTATATTGTGGAGGATGCCAACCGTGACTCGCGAGTCGAGCCTCCGATTATAAATGAGCTTAAGCTCAAAAGCTTTGCTGTTATCCCCATTGTGGTTAAGAATGAACCCCTGGGCGCCCTTATTGTTTCTCAAAGCAATCTTAAACGAAAGATAATAGAGGAGGATTTTGCTCCTCTGCTTCTTTTTGCCAACCAGGTGGGAATAGCTATTGAGAATGCAAAATTGCATGAGGAAACTAAAGAATTGACCAGGGTAGATGAACTTACACAGGTTTATAATAAGAGAGAATTCCAGCGAAGGTTACCCGAAGACATAGAGCTTACCAGAAGATACGCCCACTTCCTATCTCTGGCAATGCTGGATATCGATGATTTTAAGCATTATAACGACACTAATGGTCATCTGGCTGGAGATATGGTTCTTAAGCAACTTAGCCAGATACTTATTGGTAATCTGCGCAGGACAGATGTTCCTTTCCGATACGGAGGTGAAGAGTTTGCAGTAATTCTTCCAGCAACTAGTCGTGAAGGAGCTCTCATAATATTGGAAAAAGTTAGAAAGGAAATAGAAAACTTCTCCTTCGAATATAGAGAGAAACAACCCGGAGGAAAAGTAACCGTTAGCATTGGGATTGCTACTTACCCTGTAGACACCAAAAATGCTCAAGATTTGGTCAACTGTGCCGATAAGGCTTTATACCGAGCTAAGGCAACCGGGAAAAACAGAACATGCTTATATAAGGATTTAGCTGAGAAAACAGGACTGAGAACTGAGAATTGAAAGAAGTAACCTGGGAAGGAGGATTTTTGTTTTGGGTGGAGAAGATTCAGCAAAATATAAAGAAGCTGAGAGAAAACTGAAACAAAAAATTAAGGAGTTAAAAACAAGGGACCGAGTAAAGGAAGAGTTCCTTACTTTAGCCCTACATAAGCTGCGTTCTCCTCTAACACCCATTAAGGAATATGTCTCTAAAATACTGGGCGGAAAAACAGGAAATATCAACCAACAGCAGAAGAGGTATTTAGAGATTGTCCACAGACAGGTGGAACGACTCATTCGATTAGTGGAAGAACTGTCTGAACTTTCTCCGGTGAAGTCGGGACGCTTAGGGCTCAAGAAAGAACCTATAGCTCTCCTTGATATTATTGATAGGGTTGTTCAATCCTTAAGGAGAGAAGCCGAAGATAAAGGGATTTCTCTATGCGCAGAGTTGCCCGCTAGTCAACTAATTATTCGAGGCGACGAGAAAACCCTCAGGGAAGTTTTCACCAGACTCATAAAGAACTCCCTTAGTGAAACTTCCCCAGGCGGGAAAGTTATTTTTTCAGTTAACGGTGAACCGAAAGTTGTTGGTCAGAATAAGTTTGTAGAGATACTTTTTCCTGATACTGCAGGAGGAATAACTCAGGGAAAGAGTGGAAATAAAGAAGGCGCAGGTTTAGGGCTATTTATGGTTAGAAGTATTGTGGAAGCCCAGGGCGGAAAGGTTCGCTTTGAAGATGAGAGCAGGAGACTTGTCATTCTTCTGCCCTTTGTGGGGTAGAAAACAAGATGGGAGACAATTATGCCAGAAAAAGTTCTTATAGTAGAGGATGAACCAGATACATTACAGCTTTTGAAAGAGAGTTTAGAATCTGAAGGATATGAAGTCATAACCGCTATTGACGGTATAGAAGCTGAAGATAAAACGCACAGAGAAAATCCTGATATTATTATATTGGATATTTTCCTTCCCAAAAGAGATGGTTATGAAGTCTGCAGGAGGTTGCGAGAAGACAAGAGTTCTTTCGGGATTCCCATTATTATGTTAACTGCCAAGGACGATTATGGAAGTAGATTAAAAGGATTCCTTCAAGGAGCCTTCGATTACGTTACTAAGCCATTTAGTACAGAAGATTTGATTAACAAGACAAGAAAGTTATTGTCCACCAGAAAAAAATAGAATACCTCCACAAATTTTCTCTCCTAAACCAAAGAATAATTATTTCAAATTTTTCTTGACAGCACTATATGTAGTATGCTACCATAAACGGGCTACTTTATATTGTATGTTGGGGTGGTTATATTGAAGCATCCCGATAACAATCGGGATGCGGATTAGGGGGTTTGGGGGAAACAATCTGGTTTCCCCCAAGGGGTCGCTGGAGCGACGAATAAGGAGCTCCGTGTTAGCGACGGGCGCGAGACGGTGAGCGCCCCGGGGAGGGGCGAAGCCCCTATGGAAGTAACCCCGAGGGGGTTATCTTGAAGTGTCCATTTTGTGGCAACTCTGAAGGAAAAGTAATCGATTCCAGACCAGTAGAAGGAAGTTCTGTGGTCAGGAGACGCAGGGAATGTTTTGCCTGTAAAAAGAGGTTTACTACCTTTGAGAGGATTGAAAGTATGCCTCTTATGGTGATTAAGAAGGACAAAAGACTGGAGGTTTTCGACCGCAATAAGTTGCAAGAAGGCATTCTGCGCGCCTGTCAGAAAAGGCCAATTTCACTCGATATTGTGGAGAAAATTGTTAGCGAGATTGAGGAGGAATTGCAAGACTATATAATGGAGGTTCCTTCTAAGGTAATCGGAGAGACAGTGTTGAAGAAGCTACGCAAATTGGATGAGGTAGCTTACGTGAGATTTGCTTCTGTGTACAGGCACTTTAATGATATAGATACGTTCTTAAAAGAATTAAAAAAATTGAAGCGGAAAAATAAACATAAGGGAGTTGCCAGACAAAGCGCTGGATAGAGGAGCTAAGGTTCTGTTCTGATTAGGGGGAGAAAGGAGATGAAGGTCAAAATTTTTGGAAAGAAAGACTGCAATCTTTGCAAGGCTTCGCTCAGGAAATTTCAATTCTTTCTGGACAAATGGGAATTGACCGAAAGGATTGAACTTACCTTTTACGACCTGGATACAGTGGATGGATTGACCGAGGGTTCTCTTTTGGATGCTCTGGAAGTGCCCACAATCATTCTGGAAGAAGACGGTATGGAAGTTGCCCGCTGGGAGAAGAGAATACCGAGGTCTGACGAATTTGGAAAAATTTTTCTTCCCAGAGCATAGTGTAGATTTTTTAAACTGCTAAAATCCTTTCAAATATTGTAGCTGTCCCGATGAATCGGGACGAAGCTCTGCATTGTAGGGGTGGCACGCCGAAAGGTCGGCATAAACTGCGTCCATCCCCTACAAAGAGGCTGAGGAGTCTCTTCTCCCCTTTAGGGAGAGGGTTAGGGTGAGGGGAATTGTAACTATATTTTGGAGGCGAGGAATGATTAAGATTCAAAAGAGGTTCTTTACTTCAGTCAGGAAAAAAGATGGCCGAATTGTACCCTTTAATAAGGGCAAAATCGTTGAGGCTGTATTTAGGGCAGCCAGGCAAGGCGGTGGAGAGACCTGGCGGATGACTCGCAAAATAGCCGATGATGTGGAAGAGTACTTGAAGAAGAACTATTTGCAGGGTGAAACGTTGAGTATGAAGGCAGTCGGTGATGCTATTGAGACTGTGCTTATGGAAAGCAAACACTTACTGACTGCAAAGGCTTATAACCTTCATCGAATTGCCAGGCAGAAAATGGCACAGAAGCTTAAGGTATCAAAAAATAAGAGGAAGAAAACCGATATCACCGACTTCGCTCTCCTGGTAGCTACCGAAACCGAAGCAGAATTGACTCCCTGGAGTAGGGATAAAATAAGTCAAGCTTTGGTCAAAGAAGCAAACATTCCCTTAAAGGTTGCCGATCGGGTTGCCCACAATGTGGAGAAGAAGATAGTTGCTTCTGGTCTGAAGCAGGTGGTCACTGGTTTTATTCGCGAGTTAGTTGATAGCGAATTACTGGAATTAGGTTATGGAAAAAAGATTAAGGAACAGACAAGTTTAGGAATCCCCACTTACGATCTGCAAGAATTAATCTTTTCCAAAAGTCTGGAGAACAGTAACATAGCTTCCCATAATCCGGAAGCAGTAAATTTGGTTATTGCTGAAACTACATTGAAACAGTATGCCCTCAACAACATTTTTTCCCGGAATTTAGCTACTGCTCATCTGGAAGGTAAAATCCACATTCACGATCTCGGTTATCCTATTAGGGTTTATTCGTTTGCAAAAGATGAGATAGTCTATATAAAGGAAGGAAAGTATGGGAAAGATGAATGCCTGAGTTTAGGAGCCCTATTTAATAGAAGCCCGTTTGGTTATCAAGAGAATGGCTTTGAAATCAAACCCCTTAAGGATTTTTATATCAGGGACTATAATAATCAGTGGACAAAATTATTGAGAGTTGTCCGTCATAGAGCGAAGAAGAGAATGTTGTTTATCAAGACGGAAGACGGGAATGGCATTGTGGTGACTGAAGACCATCCTATGATCGATGAGGACTTAAACCAGATAGTGGCAGGAGAAATTGTTCCGGGAAAGACGAAATTGATAACCTGCTATCCCAGTAACATTCTGAGCAATTCAGACCAGATAGATTTAGTGGCTGAGTTTAAGAAAACGGGACAGGCGGATACAATCTTTCTAAGTAGAGCATATCAAGATAAAAACAGCATGGCAAGGGATATAAAAATAAAAGAGGCAAATAATTGTAATTACAGTGAAAGTTATATCTATATCAACGGTAGCAAGAACAGAATTCCTGCAATATTTCCTTTAGACGAGGAGACGGGGTGGTTGATAGGATTATTCATTGCCGAAGGGAATTTTACTACAATTACCAGGTATAAGAACGGTGAATATCTGGGAAAGGATTATTTGGGATGTGAGACTACAATTACTTGTGGGGAAGAAGAAGTTAATAAAGCAAAAGCCATCTTGAATAAATTGAAAATCGAATTTGGAGAAGAGAAAACAGATAATGGTTGTGATGCAATAAGGATTTACAATAAGTTATTTGCTGATTTTCTTAGAGAGATATTTGGCATTCAGCATCTATCTCGACTTAAGTGTTTACCCCAGCATTATCTCCGCTATAGTAAAAGATTTCTAAAAGGAATGCTGGCAGGAATAATCGATGGAGATGGGTCTATTACAGGAAACGGGAAAGAACAGGCGAACACCAGAATTAATATCCGGGTCTCATCCAAGACACTGGTGACACAGATAAAACATCTTGCCAGTGTTTTAGGTTTTGATTCTCTCTTGAGAAATGTTGAAGGAATGGGTTCAGAGCGAGTTTATAGAGGCCGAGTAATAAAACAGAACTACCCTCTATACGGAGTTTCCTTTGGAGTAACCCAGGAAGTATATGACTTACTTAGCCCCTTTTCAATTAAACTGCAAAGCATAGACTTTAAACCGGCCAGAAAATCCCTGAGGTCTTTTCAAGGAGCAAGTAAAGTAACGAATGTGGTGGAGGTGAAAATAAAAGACGAATATGTGTACGATGTAACTACGGAAAGTGGAACATTTTTATGTAGTGGAATTTTAACCCATAATTGCAGTAGCCACTCTCTCGAATATATTAAGAAGTATGGGCTGCACATGGAGAAACTGGATATCATCTCCTCACCAGCAAAACATGCCCGGACTCTCACGGGACATTTAAACACCTTTCTTGCTTCTATGCAGGCCTATTATGCCGGGGCTCTGGGCGTGGGTTACATAAACGTATTCTATGCCCCTTATCTGGTGGGAATGAGTGCGAGAGACATCAAACAGGAAGCCCAATATCTCATCTTTTCCTTATCCCAATCGGCATTCTCCCGCGGCGGCCAGGTTTTATTTCTGGACGCAAATGTGCACACAGGAATTCCCAGTTACTTTAAGAACGTTCCCGCCATTGGACCGGGAGGAGAATATACTGGAAAAACTTACGGAGAGTATGAGGAGGAAGCACAGATATTTGCAAGGGCATTGATGGATGTCTGGCGAGAAGGGGATAGTTTCGGCCATATCTTTGCCTTTCCCAAGATGGACCTGCACATAAATGTGGATACCTTTTCCGACCCTAAACAATATGAACTATTAGAGTACGCCTGTCTCATTGCCAGTGAGAATGGTGTTCCTTATTTTGTCTTTGACCGGGATGACATCACTCTTTCTGCATGCTGCAGGTTACGCACTACAATCACTGATGATTATGTTATTAAGCATCCTGAGTCGATGAGATTTTGTGGATTTCAGAATGTGACCATTAACCTTCCTCAGGCAGCCTATCGGGCAGGGAAAGGCGGAATAGAAAAGTTGTTCCCGGAAATAGAGAAAGCAATGGATTTAGCAATGGAAGCACATCTTCAGAAGAAGAAATTTATCGGAGAGTTGATGAAAGAGGAAGGGTTGCCTTTGTGGGAATTAGGAAGGATTGCTCGAGATGGCAGACCCTACGTCGACTTAGAAAAAGCTACTTACATCATTGGAATTATTGGACTGAACGAATGCGTACAGTATCTGACCGGAAAAGAGTTGCATGAAGAAGAAGAGATTTACAGGTTAGGATTGAAGATAATGTCCTTTATGTATCTGAAAACAAATGAGTATGAGAAGAAGTATGGCTTAAGAGTTGCCCTGGAAGAGAGCCCTGCTGAATCTGCTGCCCGCAGGCTGGCTAAGGTGGACCTAAGGGAGTATCCACAGTCAAAAGAAGTAGTTAAAGGAGACATTGAGAAAGAAGAATTCTACTATACTAACAGTATACATTTCTCTGCCAGTGCTCCCATAAACTTGGTGGACAGGATTGTTAAGCAGAGTAAATTTCATACCTTAATTGAGAGTGGGGCAATTCTTCACGCCTTCATTGGTGAGGAGAAGCCATCTCCTGCTTCCATAATGAATCTGGTAAAGAAGACATGGGAGAGTACTAAAGCAGCACAACTCACAATCTCGCCAGAATTTACAGTTTGCAACAAGTGCGATCGGTTGACCAGGGGATTAAAAGAGAAGTGTCCCCATTGTGGCTCCACTGAGGTATATGGAATAACTCGCATTGTAGGATACTTCAGTAGGATTTCCAACTGGAATAAGTCCAAACTGGGAGAATTGAGCGATCGGCATAAAGGGAACTATTCCTTGGGAGGATTAAGGATTGAAAGTAAAGGTGATGAGATTAAGGAAAGATATTCCTCTGCCCCAGTATCGACACCAAGGTGATGCCGGGGTTGACCTGTTCAATGCCGGAGAGGAGATTTCGTTAAAGCCGCAGGAGAGAACATTAATTCCTACGGGAATAAGAGTAGCTGTTCCTTCTGGATATGAGTTGCAAATCAGACCCCGTAGTGGATTAGCGATAAATAAGGGACTCACTATTTTGAATACTCCCGGAACAGTCGATTCTACCTATCGGGGCGAGGTGAAGGTGATTATCTTTAATACCAGTCCTAAAGAGACTGTAGAGATTAAAAAAGGGGAGCGCATTGCCCAGGCTGTGCTCAAAAGAGTAGAGCTTATAGAATGGGAAGAGTGCGAACGACTCGATGATACAACACGTAATGAAGGAGGATTTGGTAGCACAGGGAGCAGCAGGTTTTAACCTGTATTATTGGAGTAGCAGGTTTCAACCTGCGTCAATACTTTGATTTATTCAATGGGGGTGCAATATGCCTTTCTTTATAGGTCGAGATAGGGAGGCTCGCAGGGCCTATGGTTTTGATGAGGTGGCTTTAGTTCCAGGCTTGGTTACCATAAATCCCAATGAAGTAGATATTGCCTGGAAGCTTGCAGATTTAGAGTTGGAGATACCTTTCATTGCTTCAGCAATGGATGGAGTAGTGGGTCCCAAATTCGCCATTGCTATGGGCAAGCTGGGAGGATTGGCAGTATTGAACTTAGAAGGAATACAGACTCGATATAAAGACCCGGAGAAGATTCTGAAAAAAATTGCCACTGCCAGCGCAGATCAAGCAACAGTCTTAGTCCAGGAAATTTATAAAGAGCCTATAAAAGAAGAACTTATCACCAAAAGGATAAGAGAGATCAAAGACGCCGGGGTTTTAACTGTTGCTTCCTCCATTCCCCAGAATGCTTCCCGGTATGGCAAATTAGCTCAAGATGCAGGATGCGATATCTTTGTGGTTCAGTCCACAGTCACCACGGTTAAGCATATCTCCACAGAATACGAAGTTCTCGATTTCAAGAAGTTCTGTTCCCAGATGAACATTCCTATAATTGTGGGAAACTGCGTGAGTTACGGTGCTGCTTTAGAACTTATGCAGACAGGATGTGCCGCGCTTCTGGTGGGAATCGGTCCTGGTGCTGCCTGTACGACAAGAGGAGTATTGGGAATAGGCGTTCCCCAGGTGACTGCTACTATAGATTGTGCTTCGGCGCGCGATTACTATTATAAGAAGACCGGAAGATATGTCTCCATTATCACTGATGGTGGTATGACTACAGGCGGCGATATATGTAAAGCCTTTGCCTGTGGGGCAGATGCAGTGATGGTTGGCTCAGCATTTGCCCGGGCAAAAGAGGCCCCTGGAAGGGGATACCACTGGGGAATGGCTACTCCCCACCGAAACCTTCCTCGAGGAACCAGAATTCATGTGGGCACCACCGGAACCTTAGAAGAGATTCTCTACGGACCAGCCAAGCTGGATGATGGCACACAGAATCTCGTGGGAGCACTGAGAACAGGCATGGGTAACGTGGGAGCAAAAAACATTAAGGAGATGCATCTCACTGAAATAATTATTGCCCCTGAAATAAAGTTAGAAGGCAAGATATTTCAGAAAGCCCAAAGGGTCGGCATGGGAAAATAGCCAGGAAATATAACTTGTTCGTCGCTGAGAAATTTCTTAACGCTCAAAAACTGCGGGCTCTGAAAGGCGCAAATTAAAATTTCATTAATTTGCTTGATAGCGAATATGTCGCCCTTGTTTTCTCGCTGAAATTTCTAATGCTCCGCACGAACTATATTTCCTTAAAGAAGGGTAGTGAATCAAGAAATTAAATACTCCTCGTAAACTAACTTTTCTTAGGAGAGTGTATGGAAAATTCACAGGCAATTATAGAAACTAATTTGGAAGGAATACCCATCTTCTTTAGAGGGAAGGTGCGAGATGTCTACGATTTAGGCGATAAACTTCTAATTGTAGCTACAGACAGAATTTCTGCCTTCGATGTTGTTCTTCCCACTCCCATACCCGATAAAGGTAGAATTCTCACTCAGATTTCTCTTTTCTGGTTCAATTATTTAAAAGATATCGTCCCCAACCATCTGATTACCGGAGATGTTGAAAACTTTCCTTCCGAACTTTCTCCTCATAAGGAGATTTTAAGAAATCGTTCTATGCTGGTGAAGAAAGCGAGGCGAATAAACATAGAAAGTGTGATAAGGGGATATCTTGCAGGTTCCTCCTGGAAAGATTACCAGAGGGAAGGTAAGATTTGTGGCATTGACTTGCCCCAAGGTTTAAAAGAATCGGATAGACTTCCCCAGCCTATCTTCACCCCAGCCACCAAAGCCCAGTCAGGAAACCACGACATAAATATAACTGAAAAACAGCTGATCGATAACGAGGGAGCGGAAGTCTCTCTATTTCTTAAGGAGAAAAGCCTTGCCGCTTATAGAAAGGCAACCGATTATGCCCTCTCTAAAGGAATTATTATTGCTGATACCAAATTTGAGTTCGGCATTCTCAATGACAAGATTATTCTTATTGATGAAATCTTAACTCCCGATTCTTCCAGGTTCTGGGATAAGGAAAGTTACCAGCCAGGAAAGCCCCAATTGAGCTTCGACAAACAATTTGTCCGCGACTATCTGGAATCCCTCAATTGGGATAAGAAACCCCCTGCTCCCCAATTACCTGAAGAAATTGTTACAAAGACAAGAGAAAAATATCAGCAAGCCTACCACAAACTAGTTAAAAGTTAAGGGAAGGAATATACAATTATTTAGCAGTGTTACTCATACACTTTCAAAATTGTAAACATATCTAGAATATTCTAAATCTAGGCAGTTATTATTATGGGTGTTGGATATGAGCCTATGCAAGCTGTGTCAAAAAAATAGGTCCCTAAGAAACAGTCATATTTCTCCAAAATTTATAGCAGATTGGATTCGCAATACCTCCGTGACTAGAAAGATGAGGCGAGCGGTTGTTCCTAACAAGAGGGTTCAAGATGCCGAAAAGGTAAAGTTGCTTTGTAAAGAGTGTGAAGGTTTGTTTTCAAGGCTTGAGAAATACTTTTCAGAGAACATTTTTAAACCAGTAATTGACTTATATACCCCCGTTGTAAAATACGACCACAGATTGCTAAAGTTCGCTGTTTCACTGTCGTGGCGGCAGCTTGCTGTTTCCATGCAAGGATGTCCATGGAAGGTACCAGCTCATAAACTTGCTGCCCAAAAAGCCGAAAAGCGATGGCGAGAATTTCTCCTGCGGGATGTAGATTTAAATGGCTATGAACACCATCTTTTAATGCTTAGACTTGTAACAGGTGCTCCCAAAATTGGTGGTACTAATGTTAATATCAACTGGTACTTCTTCCGGTCAATTGATGGCACCATTGTACAAAATTTTAAGGAAGCCTTTATTTATGTGAAATTGCCAGGGTTTGTATTTATTTCTCCCCTAAAACCTGAGCCGTTTGGCCATATGGTTAATACGCTTATTGAAAAGACGGGGAAAATGGAATTCTATGAACAGAGGTCTGACCAAAGTATATTTAGATTTCTCGTTGAGCGCTCTGTCGAAGGTTTATCACCGATGGCAACGATCAGTAAACGACAGAAGGCTAAGATAGAAGCAGACTACTATAAAGATGAGAATAGAGTACAAAATTCCTATGGCTTTAAGTTATTTCTTGCAGAACTTGGAGAAGGAATAAGAAAGGAAAGATAAAAATAAAAGGAATAAAATCTAATAACTGGTTAGGATGTTAAATACAATTTGTCGTTTGGTTAAGGAAAAAGATCAATTAAAGGTCTTATTGGTAAAATTATTAGTAAGGGATTAGTAATATGCTTGAGGCAAGTAAAAAAGCAGCAGTTAAGTTCGGCATAGATACAAGTCTTATTGAAAAAAAGACTGATACCCCAAAGAATATTGAAATTTTGGGGAATGACTTAACCTTTTTAGGCGTCAGAGAATTTGAGAGGACAAAGCATGTACACAGGTTGCACCCTTATCTTGGGAAGTTTATACCTCAACTAGTTGAGGTATTTTTAAGAAAATATTTCAAAAAGGGTAATACTATTATTGATCCTTTTTCAGGTTCAGGGACAACCCTTGTGGAAGCCAATGTTTTAGGAATGAATTCTATAGGGATAGAATTATCGCCATTTAATGTGCTTATTCAGGAAGTAAAGACCAAAAGATATAATACTTCAGAAGTTGAGTTAGAGATTAAAGATGCATTGAAAAAGGTTAAATCTTTTAGTTATAGGTTAAAATGGAAGAATCGAGAACTTTTCGATAAGCGTATAGATAGATTTGAAACTGATAGCGAATATCTAAAGAAATGGTTTTCAGAAAGAGCTTTACAAGAAATTTTATTTTATCGTAGTATAATTAAAGGTTACAAAAATCAGGATATTTTAAAGGTCATTCTTTCTAGAGCTGCTCGTTCTGCAAGGTTAATTACTCATTATGACTTGGCAAGGCCCAAAAAACCAGTTAGAGAGACTTATTGGTGTATTAAGCATAATAGGTATTGCCAGCCTATCGATGAGGCTTTAAAATTTATTAATCGTTAGCCACA
>JABUBP010000041.1_pt1 | contig 23557 bp, 25 predicted proteins | sample 7240331 | NCBI WGS metagenome assembly JABUBP01 (sample SAMN07256347, study PRJNA390944) | subsurface metagenome | isolation source: Methane hydrate marine sediment | place: Pacific Ocean: Eastern North Pacific, ODP site 1244 | collected 2002 | reverse complement strand
AGGGTCTTACCCAGAATATGGTCAAGAGACGCCTTAAATCTCCACCAGGTGTTAAGCTGTCGGTAACCAAAATTCTCTAAAACAGCATAGACAAAAAGAATGACCAGATGACTATCCGAGACTGCTCCGTCATAATCTCGGCTGTGGAAGAGTTGATAAGAGAAATATATCTTATCCGTCAGGTACTGCTCTACGCCTCCTGCATAAACTTGGACTGTCCCCTCCTCAAATATCAAATAATCCAGTCCTACCAAAAATGAAGTGCCGTCCCTAGCCTTTAATACCAGATCAACATCGTAGCGCTTAAGGGGAGAGAAATGAGGTCCGGGGGTCAAAGTTACACCAAAGTGGGCATTGAGAGAAGAGCTTAAATCGGCATAAAAACCAAGGCCAAAATTGCTATCCGCCTGATTGAATCTATCTAGCCAGTTGCCGGATAAAACGACGGTGAATTTCTGGTTGGGTTTATAGGAAATGGTTAGATAATTACTTTTCCAATCATCCATGATATCAAGGTTCTCATAAAGATACCCCGTGTCTATGGTATATAGACACAAATCAGCCACCACCTCAGGGCTAGCTTTATATTCCCGGTCCAACCTAACCAGCTTCTGGTAATATGCCCTTGCTGATTTGAAGTTACCCTTAGCATAATAGGTATCAAAAATCTTTTTGGTGATCTCTTGATTTTCAGGATTCTCCCCTTCAAGCTTCTTTAATAAGCCCAATGCCTTACGGTATTTACTGTTCCAAAGGTAGACATTAGTGAGTCCTAAATAGGCATCCAAATAGTCAGGAACTGCCTCTATTACCATGGTGTACAAATTTTCCGCCTTATTATACTCCCTCTTCCAGCTTAATACTTGAGCTTTTCCTAACAGAGCATCGTAGTCCTTGGGATTTTTACTTAAGAGCTTATCATAGTATTGAATAGATCTATCATACTCCTGATTCCAGCTATAGACCTGAGCAAGCTCTCTTGTTGCCTGATAGTTCTCAGGATCCTCCTTAAGGATCTCCTGGTAGAATTCAATAGCCTTTTCATATTCTCCTCTGCTTTTAAGACTTCTAGCCTCCTCAAATAAAGACTGAATTGAAGCGTTAACTTTCATACCTTGAGAGAAGAAAAAGAGAAAGAGTAATGTCCAGATGAAAAATAAGGAGTCAGCCCTTGGAATCCTATATATCATTGCTCTTTTTCTTACCCCGTCAGAAAGAAGGTTCTGTCCGCGCGTTCCGTTAGAGATTTTGTTTCTAACGGGGTTTACCCAGTATTTTTTTAACCCGGGCTAAAAGCTCTGCTGGGTGGAAGGGTTTGGTGATATAATCCTCCGCTCCCGAATTGATTCCCTTCACTACATCTCTTTCCTGGGCTCTGGCCGTAAGCATAACCACGGGAATATTTTTTAGATTCTCATCCTCTCTGATGCGCCTTAAGACCGCATATCCGTCCATTACCGGCATCATAATGTCAAGGAGTATGAGGTCGGGCTTTTCTTTCCTTATTGCCTCAAGAGCTTCCTCACCGTTGGGTTTCCAGGTAACTTCATAGCCTTCTTTCTTCAGCTTAAACTCAACGAGTCGTGCTATTTGAGGCTCATCTTCGGCCAAAACTATTTTCTTGGCCATTACCCCCCCTTCTTTTGCTCTTCCAGTAAGGGTAGGATAACCTCAAACTTTGATCCCACCCCTAATTTACTCTCCACTTTTATCTCACCATTGTGTCTTTCTATGGTGGCTTTGGCAATGGAAAGCCCCAGTCCGGTACCGGTTGTCTCTCTGACATAACTATCCTCCGAGCGAAAGAATCTGGTAAAAACCGACCTTAGCTCATCTCTAGTCATTCCCAGACCGGTATCTTCTACAATCACGGAGGCAAATCTTCCTTTGTTCTGGGCGAGGACTTTGACCTCACCCTCCTTGGTGTATTTTATGGCATTGGAAAGAAGATTGGAGAAGACCTGAGATAATCGGTCGGGATCCCCTAATATCTCTAGTTCAGGTGTCTTGATCTCTTTTTCTAGTTTAAGACCCTTAGTCTCAGCCATTATCTTGAAAGTATAAGCCGAAGTTTCCACAATTTCAATGAGGTTCACCTTCTCTTGTTTTAGCTGGATCCTCCCCGATTCAATCTTCTCTATGTCCAGAACATCGTTAATAAGGGCCTCGAACCTTTGAGTATTCCGGGAAATTATCTCCAAGAACTCTCTTTGTTCTTTGTTGATCTCTCCCGTATCTCCGTCCAGAATAAGGTCCACATAGCCTACAATTGAGGTCAGGGGAGTGCGTAGTTCATGAGAAGCAAGGGAAACAAAATCGCTTTTCATTTGCTCAATCTTTTTGCGCTCGGTGATGTCTACCACGGAGGCCATTATGCAGATGGCCTTACCGGCCTCATTTTCCACTATGTTGGCCAAAAGCTGGACATCGAAGGTTGAACCATTTTTTCTTCTGGCTACCAACTCACCCATCCAATTTTTCTCACGAGCCAGAGCTTTCAGTGTTTCCAGAACTTTTTCTCTCTTCTCCCAGAATCCTGCGATAGGTTTTCCCAAAACCTCCCTATCATTAACATATCCCCACATGTCAAGGAAAGACCGGTTTACGTATGTCAAATTTCCCTCAAGGTCAGCGAGAGCAATGGCGTTGACGGATGATGCTATAGCCTCCTCTTTGATTATGAGCTCCCTTTCGGCATCCCGGCGATCAATAACTCTTCCCAATTGCTGAGCAATATCGTCAATGAGACTTCTCTCATCCTTGAGAAAAGGTCCCTCGTCAGTGTTTGGCTTCTCTTCAAGGTAGAAAACCTCCACGCTGCCAATCTTTTTGCCACGCACCGTAATATCGGAGGTTTGCTTCCAGGCAGTTTCTTTGAAGTTTTTGGTTTTGAATGTCTGAGCATCAAGAATGATTCGGGCACAGGTGACCTCTGGATACTCCCAGGAAGGAGGAATGAGGTCAGCTGTTCCCTGAAGTATCTCCTCCAAGAAGATGCCCTTACTTTCAACCAACTCAGAGATCCCATAGAGGCAGTGAAGTTCTTTAACTCGTTCGCCAAGATCATGCGTCTGTTTCTTCAGCGCTTCCTCTATTTTCTTTCGTTCAGTAATGTCTTTGGCGACGTGAACTCCCCCGATGATTTTCCCCTTCTCATCAAAAATTGGAGAAGCGGAGACCAGAAGAGGTATCCCTATGTTGGGATCGTCAATCTCTTCGGTATGTGTTTTGCCATCTTTAAAGGCTTTCGCCATGGGGCAGTTTGACCAGGGCTTATCTCGCTTATGCAATACTTCATAACACGTTTTACCTATCAGATCCTCAGGTTTTGCCTTCAGTGCCTCTGTGGCGCCTTTATTTACTCTGATGAATCTGAGATCCTTGTCTTGGATAAAGACAAGATCGGCGATGGAATGGAATGTCCTTTGCCATTCGTCAGCTCTCTGTTTAATTTCTTCCTCTGCCTTCTTTCTCTCAGTGATATCCCTGAAAATACCCAATATACCGGTGATATTTCCGTCTTCATCCTTTACCGGTGTTTTGAGAGTATGAACCCATCTTTTCTCTCCGTCCTGGATGTATTGCTCTTCCAAGTCCTCTGTTCTTCCAGATTCCATAATTCTTTTATCGTCCCCTCGGTACTTTTCAGCTAACTGCTTGGGATAAAACTCATAATCATCCTTTCCCACAATTTCATGAGATTCAATCTTTAGATCCCGAGCATAGTTCTCATTACAAGATATGTAGGTTGAATCTCTATCTTTGAGAAATATTTTCTGCGGAATATTTTCAACCAGGGTTCTGTATCGAGCCTCCCGCTCTCGGAGTACTTCCTCTGCTCGCTTACGCTTGGTGATGTATCTTACAAAGAATCTGTCCACAAAGGATGCAACCACTAGGGCTATGAGCGTTGTTAAGATGCCGACTATTAGAATTATCCTGATGCTGGTATCGTGTTTGTCATGAACTAGAGTTTCGGCCGCCGAGAGCTTCTCCCGGTGTTCGGCTATGAGTTCTCCAACTAGGCCTCTTAATGGCACAAATGCCGGTCGAAAATCTTGATCCATTTTTTCCAGCAGCTCGTCGACTCCGGCACCCTGATCTTTTAGCTTGGTGATTTCAGCACTTGTGAGTATGATTTTTTGTGACAAGGTTGCTAGTTTCTCGGCCTCCGCTCTTGCTTTCGGACCAACAACAATTTCGTGCTCCAGATGTTCTTCTGCAAATCCTCTGAGTTCTCCATATAGTTCTTCTAGCCGTTCTCTGGATGTTTTCCCCTCGCTTACGACATTACCTCTTAAGATATAGGCCAATGTCTCTTCTCTTAGCTCGTTAAGTTCAGTTCTCATCTCAATCATTGTGATTGCACTGGGCACGACATAATGTCCTAGCTTAACAAAAACTTCCCGCACGCTCATACTGCTTAGCACAGCGTAGATGCAAATTACCCATAGCAGTACAATTACCATCAAAAATCCCAACCACAGTTTGCCTCTCATATTTTGACTCCTCTCCCAACACTATGAAAATCTCGGGACTGAATCGCTTGATGGATTTCGACTTTCAGGGATTGATTGCTAAATGGATGGGTGATGGAACTGAGTAACAAGGGCTTTTGTTGACAAGTTAGGAGCACTCGGGACCGAAAGAACAGGGGGCCAGTGGCAAATGCTCTCTGGTGCGATTCATCTTGTCTTACCTGGTTTGATTGAATTCGGACCTTCATTTCTTTAGTTAACTTGAGACACTCCCATTTTATATAAGCGTCTCTAGATGTCAAGTTCTGGGTACGACGGAATATGTTAATTCTCAGGAAAAGTTATCGGAGTACAACACGAAATCTTCAAGTGCCTGTCCCCGCCATTATTGAGCGGACGAATGGAAAAGGTGTTTACCTTATCTAGGTGATGAGAGGGGGCTAGGCAAAGCGAAGAAGACAGGCCAAGAGCCGGCAACATTTGTTAAATAAGGGCGATGAAAAAAAGAATTTACATCCATGCCCATCGCCTGGCTAAGGAAAACCGATACCGGTAACCAATCGCTGGCCCGCCCGGAAAGCCTCTTTAAGAGCTGTGGGGTGTTTCTTGATGGCTCCTTGGGCATCTATCCTCCGAAAGGTCAGCTCACCGGTATACTCAACATTTAAAGCATCGAAAAAGTATCTTACCGTAAGGATTGCTCCCTCGAACGCCTTGGCTCCTCGGGAACCGGCCACGGAAAGAAACCATCCTTTTCTTCTGGTGGTTCCTTTCTTTTCCCCTAGGGATTTTTTCAAAACGTACTTTCGGGCCCAGAGTGCCTGACACCGATCTATCATTCGCTTTGCCTGGGCGGTAACTCCATAAAAGAAAATGGGTGAAGCCAGGATGATATAATCTGCCTCCGAAAGTTTGGGATAGAGCTCTTGCATTTGATCCTGGACTACGCAATTTCCAGTCCTCTCACAGGTGCGGCATTCTCGGCAGCCTGAGATGTCCCAATCGGAGAGGAAAATTCTCTCAATTTCAGCTCCCTGGCTTTCAGCTCCTTTTAACATCTCCTCCAATAAAAGATCGGTGTTGCCTCCCCGCCGAGGACTGCCAAATAAACCTAGCACTTTCATGCTTAGGAGGGTGGAATAACGCCAGCCACCCCTTTATCTCCCACAAGATATTTGAGGGGGGGAATAGGGCTTCGCCGATTCCTTCGGAATACTCCCCTCAACGGCCCGATTGGCAAAGCCGACTCTCGCTTTGCTCAGGGCAAGAAAGGGCCTGCTCCCCTCTTTTTTCTGATATTTCGTCTGCCAAGGTTTACTTGAATAACTATTCAGAGAAATTATTGAAATTCCGATACCTGTACATATCCTCATAACTTCTCTATTATATTAGTCAATATCTTGAATTAAGCAAGTTCTTTGTCTTCTTATAAGGGGGATCGCCCTCTTGCCACTCTAACGCTATCGGACCCCGAGATAGGTCGCCTTGAAGACCAGAAAAATGTCCCCGAAGCCAGCTTTTTTTGACATCTTCAAACTTTCGACTAAGATTAAGGATGGTCTGATGATCAAAATACTGCCTAAGAAAATTTTTTTTCGGTGGGTGGAGTCCCTTCTCCGGCAATATAGCATAATTGGACCGGTAAGAGAGGGAAGAGAGATTATATTTCAGCCTATCAAATCTCCTCAAGAACTGCAGATGGATTATATCAGCACTATGGCGGCTCCCCGGAGATACATCTATCGTTCCCGAGAACTCCTTTTTCGATTTGTCCGCGAAAACAATAATCAGCTTGTTACCGAAGAGATCCTTCCCCAGGGCCAGCAGATCCTTCTAGCAGTGCACCCTTGCGATGCTCATGCCATTATGGTGCTCGATAGAGTCTTTATAGGTGAATTTACCGATCCCTATTATGCAAAACAGAGGCAAAACACTGTCCTGGTTGTTCTTAACTGCCAGGAGGTTGATAAAAACTGTTTTTGCGATTCTATGGGGACTGGTCCCTTCCTCCATCCCTGGATGGGACAGGATCCGGCAAAAGGTTGTGATCTTGAACTCACTGATCTCGGGGATCGGTATCTGGTAGGGTTTTTCAGTGAAAAAGCTAAGAAACTCTTCTCCTTTCCCTTAGAAATGGCCACTGATGAGGACATTCAGCTTAAGAAGAAAAAAGAAGCCAAGGTAAAGGAAAAATTTGTCAAGAAACTGAATATCGAAAACCTAGCTTCCTTGCTGGTGCAGAATCTGGATCATCCGGTTTGGTCGAGGGTAGGAGAGGGACTGTGTCTTTCCTGCACCAATTGTACCATGGTCTGTCCTACCTGCTACTGTTATCATACCGTAGATACGGTCGAACTTGATTTGAGTAAAACCGAAAGATACAGACACTGGGACTCCTGTCAGGAACTCCATTTTGCCGAAGTCCATGGAGGCAACTTCCGCTTCACCAGAGGGGCAAGATTAAGGCAATTTGTGCTTCATAAGCTTAGCTATTGGGTAAAGCAGTACGGATGTTTTGGCTGCGTGGGCTGTGGGCGGTGCATTAGCTGGTGTCCCACTGGTATAGATTTGACGGAGATAGCCAAAGAAATTCAGAGGATCAAGATCCCATGAACAATATCCTTAGACCTTCTATGGCCAGAATTAGCTTCATAAGAAAGGAGACTTACGATACCCGTACTTACGGACTCCAGTTGAAGGAAAGTCTGGGTTTTTCATTTCTTCCCGGACAATTCAACATGGTAGGTATCCCGGGAGTGGGGGAAGCTCCTATCTCCTTTAGTTCCGAACCGGGAGAAAAAAACAAATTCCAACACACCATAAGAGCGGTGGGAAGAGTCACTCAGGCTATGGCTCAGCGTAAGAAGGGGGATCGATTGCAAATCCGGGGTCCCTATGGTAGGGGCTGGCCCCTGAGAGAGGCCCGGGGAAAGAATATCCTGGTGGTGGCCGGAGGTATTGGACTGGCTCCCCTACGAGGTTTTCTTCTTTATATCTGGAAAAATCGTAATGATTTTGGCAAAGTGGTCATCCTGTACGGAGCCCGCACCCCTGACGATTTTCTCTTTAAGGAGGAGCTACCTCTATGGCGCAAAAAACCAAATACTCAGCTTCTGTTAACAGTAGACGAAATTCCTCCCCGAACCCGATGGAAAGAAAATCAAGGAGTGGTAACCACTTTATTTGACAGGGTGGAGCTTTCCCCCGATAATACGCTGGCCTTAATCTGCGGACCGGAGATAATGATGAGATTTGTAGTGGTGGGTTTTCTCCAGCGCGGATATGTAGGCTCGCGCCTGTATCTATCCCTGGAGAGAAGGATGAAATGCGGAATAGGCCAGTGCGGCCATTGTCAAATCGGGCCCAAATACGTCTGCCGGGATGGGCCGGTTTTCTCCTATAGAGAAATTCGGGGTCTTCCGGATACTTTAATTTAAGGAAATGTCCATGAAAAAAATTCCCCTGGGTATCTTCAAATATAGCTGCTGTGCTGGGTGCCAGTTTCAATTCTTCTTTTTTCAGGAACATGTTCTGGAAACCTTAGGAGCGGTGGATATTATCTACTGTAAAATGGGAACCAGTGGCGGGGTAAAAGAAGGTCCCTTTGAGGTAGCTTTAATTGAGGGAGCCATTACCGAATCCTGGCAAGTTGATGAATTAAAAAGAATAAGAGAGGTCAGTCGTTTTTTGATTCCCATAGGATCCTGTGCCGTTAACGGAGGCATCCCGGCCATTAAAGACATCTACCCCGAAATAGAAGTGGAAAAACGGGTCTATCAAGATCTCTCAGTTATTCACTCAGTAAAAGCTCATCCCATAGATGAGTATGTGAGAGTAGATGGGTATGTAAGAGGCTGTCCTATGGGAGAAAGGGATCTTCTGGAGCTGTTGACTTCTCTCCTTCTAAACACCAAGCCCTCTTTTCCTGAATACTGTGTCTGTGTAGAGTGTAAGCTAAAGGGAACTGTTTGTCTTCTCATAGCCGAAGGGAAACCCTGTATGGGCCCGGTAACCAATGCCGGTTGCGGAGCTCTGTGTCCTTCTCACAGAAGAGCCTGTTATGGCTGTTGGGGGCCGGTGAGCGATGCCAATGCTCCGGCTCTGGCAAAAAAATTTGAACAATTGGGTTTAGCTCCCGATGATATAGTAAGGAAGTTTACCCAATTTGCCAGTCCCACAATCGAGTTTCGCAAAGGGGCAGAAATGTATGAGTGAAAAAGTTATCTCCATAGATTATTTAGCCCGGGTGGAAGGGGAGACGGCTATTAAAATTATTATCAAAGGTAAAGAGCCCCAGGAGCTGAAACTTAAGATTTTTGAGCCTCCCCGCTTTTTTGAAGGTTTCCTGGTGGGGCGAAAACATGACGAGGTTCCCGATATAGTAGCCAGAATCTGCGGAATATGTCCAGTCTCTCATATGACTACGGCCCTTAGAGCTATAGAGAAGGCTATGGGAATCAATCCCAGTCAGCAGACAAAGATTTTACGCCGACTAATGTCTCTTTCCCAGATGGTATCCAGTCATCTTGTTCATCTTTATATGCTAGCTATGCCTGATTATTATGGCTATCCCGGCGCTCAAGAAATGCTGCCCGAGTTTACCGAGGAGCTATCCCGTCTTATGCGGATGAAAAAAGTTATGAATGATTTAACGGCAGCCATCGGAGGGAGGGCCAGTCATCCAGTGAGTGCGGTGGTAAATGGGTTTACTGATCTTCCCTCTTCCCAGGCGTTAAAGAAACTGCACCGGGATCTGGAAAAAACGGAGGACGATGCAGTCAGAACGGTGAGGATGGTCTCTGAGTTTCCTTTTGCCAGTTTTTTCCGAAAAGCCGAGTATGTGGCTTTAAATGCGGCTAACCGCTACGCTATGATGGAAGGAAGTATTGTTTCCAGCGAGGGTCTGGACATCCCCGAGGAAGATTATGAGGAATATTTTGAGGAGGAAGAGGTTTCCTACAGTATGGCCAAGCGAGCAAAGGTTAAAGGCAGAGGTTCTTTAATGGTAGGAGCTCTGGCTCGATTGAACCTCAAATTTGACCAGCTTTCGCCCTCGGTAAGGAAATTGGCTCAAGAAGTGGGATTCAAGATTCCCGATTACAATCCTTTCCATAATAATTTAGCTCAGTCCCTGGAGCTCCTCTACGGCATCCAGGAATGCCGGCAAATTCTCGAGAATTTGGAGCTTTTCCCCGAGGATAGTAGCTACCGGGTGAGGGCCGGGGAAGGGGGAGCTGTAACCGAGGCCCCCCGGGGCCTACTTTACCACCGGTATGCTATAAATGCCAGGGGGGTAATAGAAAAGGCCAATATAGTTACCCCTACCGTCCATAATTTTGCCAATATTGAGGAGGATATGCGCCATTTAGTGAGACAAAACAGTGACCTGCCGGAAAGAAAGATCGCTCTTCTCTGTGAGATGCTGGCTAGGGCCTATGATCCTTGCTTTTCCTGTTCGGTGCATTGACTCTTCTTCGGGCAATGAACATAAGTTAAGGGAGGATGAGATGGAATGTTCAGAAACCAGGTATATATCAAAATTATGTGAACTATGTGGGGATCTGATTGCCGCCGAGGATCTCCAGCAGACCCTGCAGGTTCTAACTAAGGGATGTACCGGATCCTTGAAGGTGAAAGCTTGTTCTATTCGGCTTCTGGATGAAAAAGGGGAGAGGCTAGAAATGAGGGCGGCCCATGGACTAAGCCAGGAGTACCTCAAAAAGGGGCCGGTAGAGATAGAGAAAAATCCTCTGGATCAAAAGGTTTTGGGAGGGGAAATAGTGAGCATCCTTGATGTGACCAAAGAACCACTTTTCCAGTATCCTAAAGAAGCCCAAAAGGAGGGGATATGCTCCCTTCTCTCGGTTCCCCTCAAAATGAGGGAAAAGCCGGTAGGGGTCCTCAGAATCTATACCTCCCAGCCTCACCAGTTTAAGAAAAGCGAAGTGGCCATTGCCAATACTCTTGCCCTGGAGGGAGCAATTGCCATTGAAAAAGCCAAGCTTCAGCAAAGAATGCAAACCCTTATGGAAATAGCCAAGAGCATCAACTCTACCCTTAATCTTTCTGAGGTTCTCGATCTGATTGTGAAAAGTGCCGCCAGGACAATGGGATATAAGGCTGCTTCTTTGAGACTTCTAAATAGGGAGGGAGAAACTCTCAAAATTAGAGCAACCTATGGCTTAAGTACGAAATACCTGGAAAAGGGACCGGTCCGGGTTAGCGAGAGTCCGCTGGATCAGGAATGTTTAGCGGGAAAACCGGTCAATATTGCTGATGTGGATGCCGAGCCTCGAGTTCGCTATCGAGAAGAAATAAAACGGGAAGGAATATCCGCGGTTCTGTATGTTCCCCTATCGGTGAAAAATAAGGTCATCGGATTGCTCAGAGTTTACTCATCCCTTCCTCACCGGTTTACTTCTGACGAGGTGGATTTTCTCTCCGCTTTGGCCAACCAGGTGGCTACCGCTATTGAAAATGCCAGGTTATTTGAACACATGAAGAGAGATTATGAGGACCTTACCCAGAACGTGTGGAAGTGGTATGATTGGGGGTCTCGCCCTCCTAAGTTATGAACTAAATAAAATAGATCCGGAAAGCTTAATGTTAGAAGAATATTGGTGCAAGCGGAATTTTAGTTGAACAAAGGAATCAATGCCTTAGGATGCTGCAGAAAAGCCGTGGTAGCAAAAGTTTGGGAAATCATTGATTATCCCTACGGAGAAGATGCTGATGGCCTATTTTTTAAAAAAGGGAAAATTATCGCCGGCGTATGAAGATCCAGTATATCCTAGCGGTGATCTGGAAAAAAATTCTCGGTCATTAGATGAAGACAGATTACTCAAAGGGACAAGACTGAAGTTCGTTATTATCATTACCGCGATAGTGATGGGGATAGAAGTGGTGGGAGGTTTTCTGACTAATAGCCTTGCTCTCCTCAGCGATGCCGGACACATGCTTACCCATCTTTTTGCTCTGGGGATGAGTTTTTTTGCCATTGTTCTAGCTGCCAGGCCGGTTACCAAAGAGAAAACCTACGGTTTTTATCGGGCAGAGGTGCTGGTGGCCTTTGTCAATGGCATAGCTCTCTTATTTATGGCCGCCTTTATTTTTTATAAGGCCATCTTCAGGGTTATCTCTCCTCAGTCGGTAGCTGAGTTGGAGATGCTCTTAGTAGCCATTCTGGGTTTAGCAGCCAATGTAGCAGGGATCTTTCTTCTCTCAGGTGTGGGTAGGGGAGACATCAATGTGAGGAGCGCTTTCATTCATCTTATAGGTGATACGGCTTCTTCTGGTGCGGTAGTTCTCGGGGGCTTGATTATTTACTACACCGGCAATTTCATCATTGACCCTCTCATCAGCATACTCATCTGTGGCTTGATCTTGATATGGGCGGTAAGGCTCCTGACAGAATCCACCAATATCCTCCTGGAGGCAACGCCAAAGGATGTAGATATTGATGAAATGGCAGAAGTCATTAAAAGAAGAATTGCCGGGGTGAAAACAGTACACGATGTTCACGTCTGGGTAATTACTTCTCATATGTACGCTATGACAGCTCATGTCATTGTGGATGACATTCCCCTCAGCAGGAGTCGTGAGATTCTGGAAAAAATAAATAAGTTGGTGAATGAACGGTTCAACATCAGTCACACCAATATTCAGTTTGAGGTTCGCTGATTTTCTTCCCTTTTCTTTCTGGTCCCTAGGGGGGCGTCAGGGCAACCTCCACCCTAATTCTGTGTTGGGCGAAGCTGCCCTCATAATAGCCTTTTTTCTCCTTCAATCTTTTTTATATCGGTGATGTCTTGGGTTACTTCTAAACATCCGAGATACTCTTTCTTTTTATCGCGGACGGCAAAGTACCGGATGTAAATAAGCCGTCCCTTTAAATTAATCCAGAACTCTGCTGCATCCCCCTTATTTTTCTTAAAATCATTCAAAATCTGCTCCACTACGTGCAAGCTCTTTTGGGGATGGCATTGCTGAACCTTACGGCCAATAACGGCCTTCGTTCTGGGAAAAATTCTCTCTTTGGACTGGCTGAAGTACCGAACTCCATCTTCTTTGTCCACAAAGGTGATATCAACAGGTAAGGTGTTGAGAACTGTTTCGAGCTCTTCTGTTGAGAATTCCCCTGTTTCAAATAGGATTTTTCCCTTCTCCACCGGTGGTGGTTCGGATGCAGGCTTTCCTACCGGTTCGGCGACTTGTTTTGCGTGCTCAGGTGTAAAACAGCAGTAACCAAGTTCATCACATTGCTCCCTGATCTCTCTCCACTCGTTTTCAGAAATTACCTTCAATGCTGTGGGAAAAAGAATGTTGTTCTCTTTGTAAAAGTGACTTGAAAGTACATCCCCTATGGCGATGGCCACACCCCTAAGTGTTTTTGTAAACTCCTGAAAATTCATACTTCTATGGGTATCTAAAAGTTGATAGAGTTCCCCCTTTTTCTTCCTTATCTCATTATGTTCAGACCACATAATTGCTGGAGGTTGGGTAATTCCATGTTTTTCAAGATAAGGAAAGAGAACATTTTCCTCCCGCAGATAATGTTTTTCTGATTCCTTGAAATGCTCGGCAATATGGTTTAATTGTTTCATATTTTCTCTAACGGAATCAAACTCTTTAGCCCCCTTTATCTCAACTACCACATTTTTCAGTTTATCAGCAAACTGAAGAAGGATTTTGTGCTCTTCCATAAGGGTATGAACTGGGTGTCCCGGTGAGGCTAAGGTTTTTTCTCTTTCAAGCGACTCTTTGAATACGGCAATGTGAACATCACAAAGTCGGTGAATTTCTTCCCTCGGCATACCTTCTTTTATGAGTTCTTCTTCTATCCGGGATATATCAGCCGGCCCCATACCTTTCAAAACTTCTTTAAATTTCTCTTTTACCTCATCAGGTCTTGCTCCTGCATGTAACTCCCTGATCAAATCCTTAATCATCTGTTTTTTATTTTCCTTTCCCCCTACCTCACTCATGATATCACCTCGTTTTTTTTGCTTTTTGTTATCATCCTGTTGTCACCGTTTTAAAACCCGAATAGAGAGGATATGTATAGTAACTCCAATAGCTATTATAACCAAAATGATCTTGCCTAGAAGAATCTGAACTACAAAAAGGGCTGAATATCCTATTGTTATCCATAAAAAAGAAATGGATAAGACCTTTACCTTTAGTGGAATCCCTTTGCCCTTCCAATAATTCCTAAGATAATTCCCAAACCAGCGATTATTTAAGAGCCAATTGTTAAGTCTTTCTGAACTTCTAGCATAACATGCAGCAGCAAGCAAGAGAAAAGGAGTGGTAGGCAAAAGAGGCAAAAGTATCCCCGCAATCCCAAGCCCTAAAGAGAAGGTTCCCGCAATAGTCAATACCCACCTACTCAAACTACTGGGTAGCTTTGTTTGTTCTGTTGGAACCATCACTACGTTGGCTTTTTATCATTCTTTTTGCTAGAATAATCAATTCTCTTCCTAATTACCCCTTCATTCACCGTTTCAATTTAACCTAACTTAAAATCTACGTACTATATTGTTTGTGCACAACTTTGGGCGACATTGCTGCCTCTAATAATTCTCACCCAGAAGTTCAAAATACTCTCTCGGATGTGCACATGCCGGACATTCCTCTGGTGCTTCGGTTCCCTCATGTATGTATCCACAGTTCCTGCATTTCCACTTTACCACTCTTTCTCGTTTGAAAACTCTATCCTTCTCTATATTCTCAAGGAGATTCAAATACCGCTTCTCGTGCTGTCTTTCCGCAACTGCTATTGCTCTGAATACGGAGGCTATTTCCTGGAAACCTTCTTTTTCTGCCACAATAGCAAACTCAGGGTACATTTTGGTATGCTCATAGTTTTCTCCCGCAGCGGCTGCCCTGAGATTTTCCTTTGTATCTCCGATCAAACCCGCAGGAAATGAAGCCTTGATCTCTACCTCCCCGCCTTCCAGGAATTTAAAGAGTCTTTTGGCGTGTTCCTTTTCATTGTCCGCGGTCTCTAGAAACACACCCATTATCTGCTGGTAGCCTTTCTTCCGTGCCTGAGAGCTAAAGTAGGTATAGCGATTTCTCGCCTGCGACTCTCCGGCAAAGGCTGTCAGGAGATTCTTTTCCGTCTTTGTTCCTTTTAGAGTTTTCATGTAATACCTCCTATCCTTCCTCTATTTTTTGTCTTTTTTAAGCAATGACTACAAATTCCGTAAAAGTATGCTTGCACTTCATTTACTTTATGTCCATCTACCCATTGTTTTTCAGCCACTGGACAGCTAATCTCAATATCCAAAATCTTTTTGCACTCCTGGCAGTAAAAATGGTGGTGGGGTTTGGGGTTGGGGTCAAAACAGGTCTTTTCCTTTCTGATGGTCAGCTCTTGAATCTCTCCTGCCTTTCTGAGGACCTGTAAGCTAGTATAGATAGTAGCCTGAGACAGAGTAGGATATTTTTTCTTCAAGTTTCGGTAAATCTCTTCTGCTGTGGGATGATTTGTGTTACCCTCCAAAAACTCCAGGACAGCCAGTCTTTGGAGAGTCATGACCACTCCTTTTCTTTTCAGCCTCTCAATTTTTTCATTCATAGCACTTGACAATATCGATTATTAGTTTATAATTATTATAATATAATAAAAAATTAAGTCAAGAGGAGGGAAAAGAAAGTTTCATCAACCTCACCGCTCGCCTTAGAAGAAGTCGCTAAATCCACGGGATTACCGCTTTTCAGGATAAGGAGCAGTATTCGAGAAATGTTTGAGGCTGGTTTAGTAGAAAAAGAAGAGGGAAAGTATGCTGCTACTAAATTAGGACGAGAAAAAATTGAAGGGGGAAAAGATGACCAAGTTAAAACAGATCTATAAGTGCAATGTATGTGGAAATATTGTCGAGGTTCTGCATACAGGCATAGGAAAATTAGTCTGTTGCGGAGAGGCTATGCAGCTTATGGAAGAAAAGAGAGAGGATGTGGGCCAGGAAAAACATCTACCAGTAATAGAGAAAATGGAAAATAAAGTTAAGGTGAAAGTGGGCAGCATCCCCCATCCCATGGAAGAGAAACACTACATCGAGTGGATAGAGTTAGAAGCTAAAGGGAAAACCTTCCGCCAGTTTCTCAAGCCGGGAGATACCCCGGAGGCGGTGTTTGATGTTAAGTCTGAGAAAATCACAGTCCGTGAGTACTGCAACCTGCACGGGTTATGGAAAGAAAGAGAGAACCAATGATCAGCAAGAAGATGCAAGATGGATGAACGAACAGATCAAGCACGAGCTGGGCACTCGAACCTTCACCATGCCAGCGACGACGCCAGAAACCTAAAAAAGGAGGTAATACTATGGCCAAAGTAACCCGGGAAGTGGTGGAAAAGGCAGGAGTTAACCTTGACCAACTAGTGGAACTTCTGGTCAAGAACGCTGCCGCCGAACTCACCACCTACTATTACTACACGATTCTGCGAGTGAACCTGATTGGACTAGAGGGGGAGACGATCAAAGAAATTGCTGAGACTGCTCGCGTTGAAGATCGCAATCACTTTGAGGCTCTGGTTCCGCGCATCTACGAACTCGACGGGAAACTACCAGAGGACATGAAGTCTTTCCATGATACCTCGGCCTGTCCGCCCGCCAGCTTGCCAGAGGACCCCAGGGACATCCAGGCAATGCTCAGGGTGCTGGTGGAGGCAGAAAGATGCGCAGTGCGGGGATATACCCACCTCTGCAATTTGACTGCCGGTAAGGATCATCGAACCTACGACTTGTCTCAAGCGATCCTCAATGAAGAAATTGAGCACGAATCCTGGTTTTCCGAGTTCTTGGGAGAGGGGCCTTCCGGTCACTTCCTGAGAAGAGGTGAGACTTCTCCCTTTGTCTCCAAGTTTCTAAGGTAAGAAAGACATAAGGGGGGTCCATGGCCAGGGACCCCCCTTGCTCTTCCCTTTTTGAATTAGCTATGTAATGGAGCCTTCAAAATGAGGAAATTTACCAAAAAGGAACTCGCCCAATACGATGGCAAAGACGGAACTAGAACCTACGTTGCTTATAAGGGGAAGGTATACGACGTCTCCCAGAGTTTTCTCTGGCAAGATGGTAGACACCAGGTACTTCATTCCGCAGGAAAGGACCTTAGTGGTTCTCTGGCTGAGGCACCCCATGGTCCAGAGCTCCTGGAAAAATTTAAGGTAGTGGGGATATTGGAAAGTTCTTGAGATCGGATGGTATAATAATTTACAGGAAGGCAACTAAGTTCTGGTGTTGGGTGTAGGTGCCAGGTATGGGTAATATCTTATGGTCGGGCCTGGGGTATGGCATTCTGTGTATTATCTTCTTTGGACTCTATGTCACTCCCCGACGGTATGCTTCCTCTCCCAGTCTGGAATTTCTCTTGACAATGTGTATCACTGTTGCGATTTGCACCAGTCTTACCGGAGTTTTCTTCCCCGGATGGCTGACAATCTCTTTACCGCAGATAGCACTTTCTTATCTGAGTGGACTACTCTGGTGTATGGGAACGGTTTGCTACATCTATTCGGTAGATTGTGTGGGGGTAGGAAGAGCAACTCCCGTGAAGAATCTTACCGTTATTCTGGGAGTAATTTTCGGGGTTTTTATCTTTAAAGAATTTTCCTGGCAAAACAAACTCCCCCTGGTTTTACTAGGAGGAGCCACTGCACTTGTTCTTCTTTCAACGATCCTTTTGGGTAAATTAGTTACCGTCACCGGACTGGCCAGGTCCTCCTGTCCAATTCATTTGATAAAACCAAAACTGAAAAAAGCTAGTCAGTATTCGGTGGTAGGATTTGGATTTGCCCTCAGTGCTGCTCTTTTTTACAGCCTATTTGGCATACCAGGGAAATTAGTTATGGAAAGTATGGATTCGGTCTGGCCCTATTTTATGATCATGGGACAGGGCACATTGGTAGGAGCACTAGCCTGCTACTTTATTATAGGTAAAGACAGAGGCTGGACCAAGGTTTCTCGAAAGGACCATTTGCTGGCTATGCTTGCCGGGCTGCTATGGGTGGTGGCTTTTGCTAGCCTGGCCAATAGTCTAAAACTTCTCGGGATGGCCACAGCCTGGCCTATAGCTAATCTCAATACCATCGTCACCGTTGTCTATTCTAGTTTGGTGCTAAAGGAAATCTCCATTAGACAACAAAGAACTAAGATGTTTGCTGGATTGATTGTGGGAGTTATGGGAATAATTCTGTTAGTTCTGGCTAGAACCTGAGTTACCCATTTCTCTCCAGAAGGTAGGCCCGGGGGGATTTTCTCCCCAGGACAGGGATAAACCCAAACTTTTCTCGAAAATAGCTTTTTGCTTGTTTTCGGAAAAAATAGAGCCGTAGTTCAGCCGTGAAGAACAGCGATATCCATAGAGTAATGCAGATACTACGTCAACTGGTGCCTCAATGGAAAGTTCCCGCGGTAGGCCGAGTTTCAGGATCTCCCCCCGATCCCTTTAAAGTTCTTATTTCCTGTATCTTAAGTCTTCGAACCCAGGATAGGACCACCAATCAGGCAGCAAGAAGGCTTTTTCAGTTGGCTGACCATCCCCAATCAACGCTGAGGCTGACTTGCCAGCAAATTGAAAAAGCGATTTATCCGGTTGGATTCTACCGAAACAAAGCTCGTGTCATTCTCCGAATATGCGAGCAGCTGGTACAAAAATACCACTGTCAGGTTCCTGACCAAGTGGACGAACTTCTGAAATTCAAAGGAGTAGGAAGAAAAACAGCTAACTTAGTAATTACGCTGGGTTATGCAAAACCGGGAATCTGTGTAGATACTCATGTTCATCGAATTTGTAACCGGTGGGGTTATGTGAAGACATCAACTCCCGAGAAAACGGAATTTACTCTTCGAAAGAAGCTTCCACCTCAATTCTGGATTGAATTTAACGATCTTCTAGTCACCTTGGGTCAAAACCTTTGTCGTCCCATCTCGCCTAAATGTAACCTTTGTTCTTTGGAGAAATTTTGTGGCAAGGTAGGAGTGTAAAAGTCAGATCGAATTAAAGCCAACTATGAGGGTATAACTCCGGAAATAGCTCTTCCCAAGGATGAGCCAGCTAAAGCCGAGATAAAAGAGATTGAGGTCGAGTAGAGGAAGGTAACAAACAAAATTAAAGAAAGGAGATAAGTCATGCGAACTTCATGGAGTATAGGACGTTTGTTCGGAATCGATATTAGAATTGATTCCAGTTGGATCATCATTTTTGCTTTTGTCACCTGGATGTTAGCCGGCTATTACTTTCCCAGTCAATATGCAAATTGGCCTCTCTGGCAATATCTGTTAATAGGAGCCACAACTAGCCTCCTCTTTTTTGCCTCGGTTTTGCTCCACGAGTTGGCTCACTCGCTGGTAGCCTTGAAGCAGGGAGAGGAAGTTCGTAGCATCACCCTTTTTATCCTTGGTGGAGTAGCTGAAATTGCGGATGAACCAAGAAAGCCTTCCCGGGAATTCTATATGGCCTTTGTTGGTCCCCTATCCAGCCTGGCCATTGCTTTGGTCTTTTTGGCACTATGGTACTGGCTTCGCAACATCAGCCAGCCCTTGGGTGCACTATGCCGCTACCTAGCTCTCATTAACTTTATCCTCGGTATTTTCAATCTCATTCCCGGTTTCCCTATGGATGGAGGCAGGATTCTACGAGCCGCGATCTGGAAGATCACAGGAAACTTAAGAAAGGCCACTCGAGTTGCCTCTATAACTGGACAGGCTATCGCCTTCCTTATGATATTTTTCGGCATCTGGCAGATTCTTAGGGGTTTCTTTTTCAACGGTATGTGGATTGCTCTGATTGGCTGGTTTATCCACAGTGCTGCAACCAGAGGCTACCAACAGGTCCTCATGAAAGATATGCTCAAGAACCTGAGAGCCAAGGACCTAATGAATCCAGACTTTGAGACTGTAAGTAGCGATCTTAGTGTTCAGGAGCTTGTGGAAGACTATGTTCTCAAAAGAAGAGAACGAGCCTTTTTAGTTTCTGATGCTGGAGAGCTTAGAGGTATTGTCTGCTTAGAGGATATTAAGACTGTTGCACCAGACAGGCGGAGCTCGACCAAGGTCAAAGACATTATGACTCCCAGGGAAAAACTGGAGATTACCTCTCCCGAAGATAACGGTAATGAGGTTCTCTCAAAACTGAGCCGTCGGAACATTCATCAACTTCCGGTAATAGAAGAGGGGAAGGTCCAGGGAATTCTTTGCCGGGCTGACGTGCTTAGATTTCTACATCTTCGTTCGGAACTTGGAGTGTGAAGTTTGCGAGGTTTTCAGGCAGGGAATAGTAGAGGGGTAGTGGAAATTCCTCTGGTAGCAATCTCCCGGCCCATCCACCAGAGAATGATTTGACCGGCAGCTTATTTTTGATACACTTTTAGAATGCTAGGATTTACAGAGAGATATGATTGTTCGATATTTGAGGATGATTGTGTGGAGCAGAAAAAAATATGTTTTTGAGAAACTATAAGTAGGCAAGGAGAGGGAAATGAATAATCTTTCTAAGGCTATTAAAACAGCCATTAAGTTGGAAGAAGATGGTATAGATTTCTATCAAAAAGCATCCGAGAAAACTTCCCATCCTTTTGGTAAGAGGATGTTTTTATCCTTTGCCGAGGATGAGAAAAGGCACTTAACTATCCTCAAGGAAATCCTTTCTGACCTTAAATTCTCAGACTTCGACCGATTCTTCGAAGAAAAAAAACCCAGAGAGAAAATCAAAACCATCTTTCGGGAAGTTAAGAGTGAGATTAAGGAAAGAATTGCCGCAAATTCTGACGAACTAGAGGCATTAAAAATTGGCATGGATATGGAATCAAAAAGCGTTGAGTTTTACCAGGGCGCTCTAGAAAAGACCCAGGATCCCCATCAAAAGGCTTTTTTCAATAGGTTGATTGATGAAGAAAAAGAACATTACGAGCTTCTGCAAAACACCCGCTCTTACCTTAAAGATTCCGGAGAATGGTTTCTCTGGGAAGAAAAGGCTCTGCTCGATGGAGGATGAAAAGATAGTAAAGGAAAATCCAGCTAAAAATCAGAACTAAGAAAGATTCAGGAAGAGAAAGGAGTATATCAATGAGTATCTTTTTTTCGGTGCGGGAAGCAGTAGAAATGGCTATAAGCACAGAAAGAAGTGGTCAGGCTTTTTATCAGACTGCCTCAAAGCTAGCCAGGGAAAAGAGCCTTGAAGAGCTTTTCCGAGGTCTGGCAGAGGAGGAAGAAAAACATCTCAAGACCTTCCAGGGTTTCTATGATACCCTCAAGGAGAGACCGGAAACAACCCCCTACAACTGGGAGGAGGCAAAACTCTATCTTAAGGCTCTGGTAGATTCCAGATTCTTCACCGGTCCCGATACGGCCATCAACCTGGCCAGGGAGGCAAAAGATGAACTGGAGGCTATCGGTTCAGCCATTAACTTCGAAAAGGACACACTTCTCTTCTTCTACGAGATGCTGGAAGTAGTTAAACCTGGGGATCGTGACCTGGTTAAAAAGATAATCGGGGAGGAAAAGAAGCATATCCGCAGACTTTCCACCATGAAAGACAAAGAAACCTAAAACTAATTATCCTTTTATGAAAGACCTATCTGATGAAGAGTTAGTGGAAAAGATTCGCAGCGAAAACAACGAACTGTATGCAGAAATAGTTGGGCGTTATCAGCAAAAACTCTATCGTTATCTGCGGTACCTGACGAATCGCCCCGACGAAGCGGAGGATTTGCTGCAGGATGTGTTTATTAAAGCCTACCGAAATCTATTTGGCTTTGATACCAAGCGGAAATTTTCCCCTTGGATTTATCGGATTGCTCATAATGAGGGAGTAAATTTCGTGAAGAGGGCAAGCAGGGGAAAACAGGTTTCTTTAGACAACTTAGAGAAAATTAACTTTTCCCCGGGGAATGAAGGTGATTCAATGGAGGATGCCTTTATCAAGGAAGAAATACGAGAAAAGATGAAACAATGTTTAGATGAATTGGAGGCTAAATATCGAGAACCGTTAGTCTTATATTACTTTGAAGATAAATCCTACCGGGAAATTAGCGATATATTGCGAATCCCTGTCAAGACGGTGGGAACTTTTATTTTCAGGGGAAAACGGATTTTGAAAACAATATGCCAGAAAAGGGAGATAATTCACTAATATGAACCAGGATAAAGAGATACATCTGGAAACAAAAATAATGAAGAAAATCAAGGATGAGAAGATTAACTTTCGCTCTAAGTATGTTTTTCTGGCCCGAAAATTAGGATTCGGGGGAGGACTGGCACTTTCCCTCCTGCTGGCTATTCTTTTTCTCAATCTTGCTTTCTTTACCATGAAGATCTCAGGAAGTTTAGAATTTCTTTCCTTTGGTATGATAGGTATTTTGGCTTTCCTGGAATCCTTTCCCTATCACTGGATTTTAATGGGGCTCATATTCTTTGTTGTTGCTAGCACCATTCTTTCCCGATACGACATTTCCTATAAAAAACCGTTCAAGAAACTTTTGGCTGTTCTTCTTCTCCTCATTTTTGTTGCTAGTACAGCCTTAGCTATTAGCGGAATCAACGAAGCAATGGAAGAGAAAGTCGCTCAAGGTAAGATCCCTCTCCTACGATCTTTCTACGGAAGAGGGAGGGGAATATGGAAGAGCGGCTTAGTAGGAGAGGTGATTGAAATCAGAAGCGGTGGACTGGTGGTAGAAACCAGGCACAAACAGAAAGTGTTTATTGAACTCACCAAGAATACTTTTTTTCCAACAGGATCCGATTTTAAAGTTGGGGAGCGCATCCGGGCAGTGGGGAAATGGGATGGAGAAAATTTCCGTGCTTCTGCACTCAGGCTTACCCGTAAATGGAGAAGACCTATGAGGGGACCGAGAGAGGAAAAAAAAGGAGCTCCAACCTCCCTCCTGCGAACTCACCGGTAATCCTCATCTTGTCGTCAAAGACTCGTCCTTTTAGTCAAAACCATCCACTCAACAAAACTTCCAAAAGAGAATCCAGCCAATTTTTGCCCTCCGTTTGAAATAAATCGTTGCTATTAAATGTATTAATAAGTGAAAGAGAGAACGATTTTCTACCAAAAATATGAAAGATGGAAACCAGTTCATTGCAGGATCGAGGCTTAATTTTACTCAAAGGAGATGAAACAAATGAAGATGGTGAAAAAAAGAGTAAAGCTACTCATCTTTTCTCTCATTCTCAGTTTGATGGGGATGGCTATAGTTTCTTTCCCCGCACTGGCCTGTGAATTTACCTTCAACTATGACCGAATAGAAGCTCCTATAGGTACGGTGGGCGAGATAGGGGTGCGAGTGGAAAAGACTCACCAGAGATGCACCATGAATGATCCTCTTGACTATCAGTTTGACTGGGAAGGTATCCAAATCCTGGGTGAGACTGACTGGGAAGAAATTGGCCCCCAGCTCTATGAGAAGTGGTTTCAGGTGTCTCTTAGCTCTATCGGTGAGGGATTTCTGAAGATTTCCAGGGATTGCTCCAAGGAAGGGTATGAGGAGGCAGCGCTGCCTATCACAGTAACAGAGGGAAACGAGGACTGAGTTTAGCCGTACCAATTTTTTCTATTGCTTTGACCAGTTTGAGAAATTAGAGATTACTTTCTAGCTGCCTGGTAGATTTTCAGAAAGGACAGGACAAAAAATGAGAAGAGATAAAAAAGCTTTTTTGGCGGGAGTAATAATCCTGGTCCTTCTTGCGAGTCTTTTGCTTACGGTTCTATCAGCTCGGGCCAGTGATTTTGGCTCGGGAGCTAAATTCAATGCTCCTGAGGTTGAAAGGAGTTTTAGTCTGCCGACCACTACACAAGATAGAGAAAAACCCTACTTTATTCATGATCAACTGATTAAACTAATCCTTCTTTTAGTATTTATGGGAGTCACCGCGCTCATAATCATACGTTTCCGTCATAAGTATCGAAAAATCATTTTGATAGCTTCGGTAGCGGTCTTGGGGCTCTATCTAGGAGGATTTCTTTGCCCACTCATTGCCATACAGAATCTGTTTATAAAATGGCAAACGGGTTACCTGCTCCTCTTTCTAACAGTTCTTATTCCCGCTCTTTTATGGGGTAGAATTTTCTGT
>JABUBP010000040.1_pt1 | contig 23625 bp, 28 predicted proteins | sample 7240331 | NCBI WGS metagenome assembly JABUBP01 (sample SAMN07256347, study PRJNA390944) | subsurface metagenome | isolation source: Methane hydrate marine sediment | place: Pacific Ocean: Eastern North Pacific, ODP site 1244 | collected 2002 | reverse complement strand
AGGTGATTAACCCATATTGGAAATGGCAGATAGCGAAGGTAGAACTTTAAGAATTGAATATAGATTCCCAGCCACTCGGTGTTTTCAAAGTCGCAAGGCAGAGCAGTAGCGTGAAGAAGTATGCTGAAAGCTAGGAAATGCCTAGATACTGGCTACTGGCTGGGAATGTGCTGGTGGCAATTATGAAAGGCTCAATAAAAACTAAATTAGACGAAGATGCTTATAAGAGGGATAACTATTGTTGCGTAGATTGTAGAAAGGGAACTGGCTTAGAGGCTCACCACATAATAACAGGGGTAGAAACTTTAGTGAATCTTGTTACTCTTTGCCATTCTTGCCATAAGAAAAGACACAATATGGCTGGTTGCTTTAAGTCAAGAGACAATCGAAGAAATGAGAGTGTTATTTCTAATAGGCATCCCTTTTATGGGAATCAATACACATAGTGTACTTTAATAGCTTAATATGTGCTTGGTGGCGGAATTCTCGTTAAAGACGCTAATCAGGTGAAGGAGGACTTGCTCGGTAGTGTGAAAAAAATGCGACACGGTGCGGGCAAGACCGACCAGATGAGTGAAAGTAATCCTTCGGGATGAAATCTAGCGAAAGCTAGTGGTAAGCGGTCGGGCAAGGAGTAAAACGAGGTGGACACTACACGCCTATCCTCACCGTCTCAAGGTGGAAGTCCTTGAGCCAGCACAGTGCTGGTGCATCCAAGTAGCTATTAGATGCTTAAATAAGGTAAGAGCCAGCACAAAGCCTTCGCTGAGGGTGCAAAGTAGGTAGATGGACTCTGTGGAAGTAGCTCGCAAGGCGAAACTGATTGCCCACCCGAGAATCGGAAGTTGCACAAGTGGTCGGCAGACCTAGAGGGAATCTAAAGAAGTGGTGTAGGCGAAGGCAAACTGGCAGGGCAGTGGGAGAGATAAGCAACTTTGGTGAGTAGCCAGAGACAAGGCTCTTACCAGCCCTGCCAGGCGAGACTGAGGAGTAGCTGGCATTCCTTTGAGAATGGAGAGGAGGAAATAAGACATGAATTTAACAGTGAGCGCCATACTTTTGAGAAGTCCTGGTGATCCAGATTATGCAGACTTCTGGCTCCGTCTTGAGCACATAAGTGAAGTTAGCTGGGAAGTACCAGTGACAAAAGAAGAGCTCCAAAAGTTAAAGCCATGGTTGCCAAAGCAATTAAGAGAGTCAGTCCCGGAGCAAAGCTGAAATTCCTTTGAGGATGGATAGAAAGGAGAGAATATGAACCGCACGACTATAGAATGGTGCCTCAATCCAGATGGAAGCCCCGGATACACTTGGAATCCCATCACCGGCTGTCTGAATGGCTGCCCTTATTGCTACGCCCGGAAGCTGGCGAATGGGAGATTGAAGCGACTTTATATCTCTTATCAAGGCGACAAAACTCCCCTACTTGCAAATTACAATGAATTGCCACTTGACAAGGCAGAACAGGTTGAAACTGACCCCTTCTATCCCCGCTTTTGGGAAGAGAGGCTGGCTGAATTACAGCGAGGCATTGATGATGCGGATTACCAAAGCTATATTAGGCAAAAAGGCAGAGGCATATTTGTCTGCGATATGGGCGACCTATTTGGCATTGGTGTTCCCGAACAATGGACACGAAGAATCCTTGAGGTAATTGGCGATGATTGCAATGCAATGCACCGTTTATACCTTCTCACGAAGCAGGCACAGCGATTGCCTGAGTTTAGCCCCTTCCCTGAGAATGTGTATCTCGGCGTTACGGCTACGAATCAACGAGGATTTCTTGATGCCATCTATACTCTAGTCCATATCAAAGCCACAATTAGATATATCAGCTTTGAGCCACTGCTAGGTGAAATTCCAATGACACCAGAACAATTACAAGCTAGTTGTGACTGGCTCATCATAGGGGCTTGCACTGGCAATATGGTAGATATGGCTTGGTTAGGTGGTAAATATCCTGAATTGGCAATAACCAAGTGGAACAAGAAATGGGTAGCACTGCCTCGTATCGAATGGATCCAGGAGATTGTAGAGGCTGCCGATAAAGCGGGGATCCCAGTGTTCCTGAAAGAAAATCTTGTTCCTCTTATTGCTGGGAAAGGAACACCCGAAGGCTTATTCTACAAAGATATTTGGTTAAGGCAGGAGCTTCCAATAGAACAATGACTACTAACTGTTTTCTCCTTTCTTTAAGAGGCGGGGTCAGTGACAGGGCTGGCCTCGCCCAAAGTAGCTTGCAGGAATATGAGCGATAAGAGGACGCGGGAGATCCTGGAGAGGGAGTTGGCATGAAACCTTATTATCAAGACAAGTGGGTCCAGATATTCTTTGGGGATTGTCGCCAAGTCCTACCCGAGCTCGGGGTAATAGCTGATATTGTGTTCACGTCACCACCATACAATGTTGGCATTGACTATGGCGGTGCTTATTTAGACAAGAAAGCACTACCTGAATACAAACGATGGCTTCGTTCTTGTTTGCGTAAAACATTTGCAGCGACCGCAGATCCTAGTCGTTTATATCTCCTTATCGGTGATAATTCGCTATGGTGGGTCAGAACCATGATAGAAAGCCTCGGTTGGAGATACCACCAAAAGCTAACATGGTGCAAATCAAACCTTTGTGGCACAACGCTTAAAATCTCAGGTGATTGGAATTTTCTCACAGAGGATATCCTTTTGTTTCACAGGGGTAAGCGAAAACCGATGCTGGGAGAGGTCATGGGGGTGCGCACATTTAATTGGATTGTGGCGAGCAGCCCACAATCGCAATATAAGGATAATCACAGGGTGCATCCTGCACAATTCCCAATACAGCTCGTCAAGATGATACTAGCAAGGACACCCGGCGATGTTGTCTTGGACCCATTCCTAGGATCGGGAAGCACGGCAGTAGCAGCCAAAAGTCTCAACAGAAAGTGCATCGGCATTGAAATATCCGAGCGGTACTGCGAGATAGCAGCGAGAAGATGCTGTCAAGAGGTTATGGAGTTAGCATGAGAGGAGACAAGCCTAAATTATTAGATTTATTTTGTGGGGCGGGTGGAGCAGCAGTGGGCTATCATCGAGCAGGCTTTGAAGTTGTGGGTGTGGACATTAAACCCCAGCCTCACTTTCCCTTTGAGTTTCACCAAGCGGATGCTCTCACCTTCCCGATTGAGGGTTTTGACGTTTACCACGCCAGCCCGCCATGTCAAGAATATAGCCTAACATTGAATACCACTCAATACTACAGGAAACAAAATCACCCTAAATTACTCAGTGAAGTAAGAGAGATATTGCAAGCTACAGGCAAGCCATATGTGATTGAAAATGTCTTTAACGCCAAATATAAAAAGGGTAAACAGGAGGATGGGCTACAAGCTCATTTTCTTTGTGGCACAATGTTTGGGAAGCCCTATTATCGCCATCGCCTCTTTGAGACATCTTTCTTCTGGCTCTCCCCAGGGCATCATCGCCATAACTTAATTCCCGGATATGGGACAGGGATAAAAACTAAGACGGCAACTTTGATGCACTGCCGTAGAGATATCGTAAAAGCTGCGGCTAGGGCATTTGATATTGATTGGATGGATGCCCTAGAAATCAATCAGTCCATCCCTCCTATCTATACCGAATATATCGGCGGGTATTTAATGGAGGAAGTTATGGAGTTAGCATGAGAGGAGACAGTAAGATCATACGAGTCTTTCCGCGAAGGACCAGTATGACACCGCGAGACGATTATGCCTTTGTTGGTGATCCGCCGCTAATTCGTCCACTGGCATCGGAAGTCTATGTATCCTGTGCCTTCACCTGGGATATGCCAGCAGCTAAGCGCCTGGCTGACGCTTGGGCGCAGTATTATCCTGTCTCATTAGGTGGCTGCGCTTATGCCCATGCCATTGATTATCCTGACTTGTTTACGCCTGGCATGTATGTTCGCAAGGGCATAGTCATTACTCACCGTGGCTGCAACAACCAATGTCCCTGGTGTCTAGTGCCGAGGCGGGAAGGCAGTCTCAGGGAGATTGAGATATACGATGGTAACAATCTCATAGACAACAACATTCTACAGTGCAGCCGAGGGCATATAGCGAAAGTGGTTGATATGCTGAGGCAGCAGCATGGCATTATATTATCAGGGGGATTGGATAGCAGACTTTTTACTAGCTCGATTGCCGATGACCTGAAATCGCTGAGGATCAAGCGCATGTTCTTTGCCTGCGACACAAAGGAAGCAATCAAGCCGCTGGAACGTGCCAAGTGCAAACTCGATGGCTTCACTATGGATCAACTCAGGTGCTTTGTTCTGCTATGTTTCTATGAGAACGAGACAGTAGACCAAGCGCTAGCCCGGCTCATAGAGGTTTACAGACTAGGCTTCATGCCATTTGCCATGCTATACCAGCCACCGGACAAGCATATAGAATACTCAAAGGAATGGCGTAAGCTAGCTAAACACTTCACTCGCCCAGCGATAACAAAGGCTTTTATGAGAGGTAGTAATGGCTAATCCTCAGTTAGAGGACGGATATACCGAGATAGCCAACGAGATACTAGAGGCTCTAATGAAAACGTATTTGCCGCCGAACCAATGGCAGGTCCTTATGTGTATAGTCCGCAAAACATACGGCTTTAAGAAGAAAGTTGACTGGATTGCTAACTGCCAGATAGTAGAAGCTACTGAGTTAGTTAAATCAACAGTATCCCGGGCTCTTGCCGGACTGGAGAAACGAGGGCTGATAATCCGCAATGGCAGGAGCATAGGCTTTCAAAAGGATTGGGAGAAATGGGAAGTTAGCAGTTCTATCAACTCTGAAGCTAAAGTTAGCAGAACAGCTAACAGCAAAAAGTTAGCAATCAGGAAACAAAAGTTAGCAGATAGGAAACCAGAGTTAGCAGAACAGTCAACAAAAGTTAGCAGCCCACGTGTCACACAAAAGAAAAAAGAAACTATACAAAAGAAACTATACAAAAGAAAGTATGGGGAATTTCAAAATGTTCTTTTAACTGATGAGGAGTATCAGAAGTTAAAGGATAAGCTCGGCTCTGAGGCTGACAGATGGATAGAGGAAGTATCGCGGGGAAAGGCTGCCAAGGGCTATAAGTATAAGTCAGACTATGCAGCAATTCTAAACTGGCAAAGGAGGGATAAAGATAGTGGAAAAGATAAAGGCAGACGACTTCCTGACCCCAAAGAGTATGAGCCGACACCAGACTATCCCGACCTTAGATGATGACTGGGAGGGGGTACCGTATCGGGCAAACCCTGATTGCCCTGTTTGTAAGGGTGCTGGCTTTATACACATTCGGGATGGGGAGAGGGTAATCTATTCTGACATGAAGCCGTGTCCAGCTCCGGGGTGTATGCGTGACAGTATACATGGTAAGCAGCCTCGCGAAGTCCAGAGGCAGACCTTTGAGACATTCCAGGCAGTCCCCGGGACCGAGAAGGCTTTGAAAGCAGCCTGGGCGTTGGCTTATGGTGGGGCGAAGTTTATCTGGCTATTATTTTACGGACAGCCAGGCAACGGCAAAACTCACCTGGGCAATGCCATTGTCAAGGTAGTTAGGGAGCGAGGCTTAGATGTTCGCATGGTCTTAGCTGCCGATTTATTCTCTATGCTACGAGAAGCAATCGAGAGTAAAAAGGCCGATGTATTGTTGCGTAAATTCAAGGACATCTTCTTTCTGGTGATTGACGATTATGGCGTGGAGTATGGCAGTGATTGGGAATCAGCTAAGTTTGACGAACTTATGACCTCGCGGTATGCCACAGGCAAGCCGACTGTGCTTATCACAAACAAGAAACTAAGCGAATTACCTGAGAGGATTCAGAGTAGATTTCAGGACAAGGTGATGGCCCGGGCAATCCACAACAGCGCCAGTGATTACAGGGGTAAGAAGAGATGAAGCACGATTTTAGGCGACAAAAGGAGGATTAAATGAAAGATTATCACGGAACATACCCAGACCCCTTACCTCAAAAGCCAATAGAGCCAAAGGGGGAGAAGCCACCTGTGCTGAGTGACGAGGAAATAACAATTAAGGTTTGGGAGATGGCGCAATCATCAAGAGATTTGAATTACGACGGTTATAGGGACAATCTGGTGCGTCAATCAACCCTCCAATGGGCAAGAGATGAAATCAAGGCTCTTATCCAGCAGGCAAAGGAAGAGGTAGCAAGGGGGATATTGGAGGAGGTTGAGGAACTAGGCAAGCACAGGCGTAGAACAAGTAAGCATGTAGTAAATTATATAACCATTAACCACAAGAATTGGGACACCCTCAAATCCAAATACCCAAAGGGATAACTGATAAGGAGAAGATGAAATGACAGAACAGGAAAAGGATGAATTAGCTGATTTAATAGAGAATTATGAAGGAACAATCACAGATGGGGTAGAACAAATCATAACATTCTTCAAAGAGGCTAACTATGTGCGGTTAGCAGATGACCAGAGCTTGCCTGAAGCAATTTTATCCGTATTGGGACTGCGTGCTGTCAATGCTACAGTTAAAATTCTCAATAGAGAAGGCTGGAGAAAGGTTGAGTTATAAGAGCCTATGGAGCTAGTATGATTAAGAAACCCAGGCGTAAAAAGACTGCGAAGCAGAAGTGGATTGATAGGCTTGACATCATGGCCAGCGAGTATGTCCGCCGGCGCGCCATGGTGCGGCGCGGTGGTTGCGAAAGGTGCCATCAGGGGAAGATAAGCTGGAAGACTTTGCAGTGGGCGCACTATCGAAGCAAGAACAAGCACAGCGTCCGATGGGACGAATCAGATGCCGCAGGGCTTTGCGGCGGATGTCACACACACCTTGACAGAAATCCCAAGGAGAAGGTGGAATTCTTCAGGATACTGCTCGGTCAGGAAGAGTTTAATCGAATAAACCTGCGGGCCGAGGCGACTATGCGCAGCGCGACTACGGATTACAATGCAATAGAGATTTACCTGCGTATGAAAATCAATGGTATAACGGAATCAGGATAGTGCTATGTTCACAATATGGCAGATCCTCAAACCCGAAGATAAGCTCAAGTGGGCTAGATTCTACAAGGAACTAGACGGCTTCGAGTTCATCCCCCCGAACAGCCCAAGCCAGACCATCCAGTGCGAAACTAAGCTCGAGAGACTGGAAGAGATAGACAGGCTGATGAGGCAGAAGCCGAATCCTACGAGGAGAGAATGAGTGAAGATTATTATCCCTACCCTTGGCAGGTAAATTATAGCCAATGGCAAATCAGGTGGCTATTAGAGCCTGGTCATTGGAATTTTATCAAAGATAATCAGTGGCCTTTCTCTATTCAAGATGATTCATTGAATCGTGCTGGTATGAGCCGTCATGCAGCTTTTGAAATGATTAGTTTGATAAAAGTTGAAGTAGATATGAGATTAGAAAGCGTTAGCAAGGACGGTGACTTGTGTATGGCTCGCTATTATAACGAGTATGAGGATGAACGAATTGCCAGGATGTTTTATATTCCTGTTTATAGAGTTAATAAGCGGATTAAAAGGGCAATGAGATACATGAGAGGGAGGCGGAAAAATTGCTCATATAGCGATTGGATTGCTAATGGGTGGCAGGAAACTCCAAAAGAGCAAAAACACGCCGTCGTGTTTTGAGGAATTTTAGCTTTGGAAATGGGAAAAACACGCCAGCCATGAAAAACTTGACAAGGATTTCTATATGTGATATGGTAATTTTTGCTAGGTGAATTACGCCTAGAAGCCCGTTAATTCGGGTTTTTGCATTTTAGAGCCACCTTCGGGTGGTTTTTGCATTTACGGAGGGAATATGAACATAAATCCAGTCGTAGAAATTATCAGGGCAATAGCAAGACCAGCAATCAGCGTTATCTTCGCTGCCGTGATAGCCCAGGTTGTTGTTGAGGGGCTTAGTGTTCCCCAATGGTTCTTGGGCTTGGCGGGCACTTGTATTCTCTGGTATTTCGGGGATCGCACAGTGAAGCATATCAAGGACAGAAGAAATGGCTAACCTGCGGGATTACCTGTGTCAACTGTTAGGATGTGGCGGGGAATACGAAGAGTTATATCGAGATGCTGCCGAAGGTTTAATTCAATGCTCACACAAGAAACAAGAGCTTAAAGAGACTATTAGGCAATTAGAGTTACTTGTGCCTAGACCTACGCCACCGACTATAGACTATGTGGTGGAGAAGGATAGCTTGTGGGTTCAGCAACGCCTTGACGGTATGGGCTTAGAGATTATTAGGCTACCGCTGGATGGTAATTATAGATTAACTAACCGTAAAAATTTCCTTAATGTTGTATCTTGGGACATTACTGACAGGATGGAATATGTCAGGGATTTCTTCGATTGTGATAAGTTTGCCATGCTTTTCAAGGTTATGGTGAATTTGGTTTTTCGGCTTACACAAGTAGCTTATATCATAGACTACAAAAGTGGTCATTCTTATGACTTGATACTTTACCCAGATAGCGAGTCTATGGTTCATGAACCTCAAAGCGATGGTATGTATGTATGGACTAAGAGACTGACCGATTTTTACTCACTGAGAGGAGCGATTGCGTTGATATGAGAAACTTCTTAGCCAAGCTCTTATTCTGTGATGTTTATGACCTTGACAATGTCCTGCTGCATATCCCTGTAGGGATTGCCACTGTCTTGTTATGTCTATTCTCTGGCTGGCTTGCGTTAATCTTTGGGCTTGGCTTTATCACTTATGAGGTAGTCCAGTTGTTCAAAGGGAAAATCACCGGAGATAAGGCGTATCCGGACATTCAAGGCTGGCTGTGGGGGATCGCATTAACAGGAATAACAATCTTGATTATCGGAGCAATAAATGGAATTTAACGATAACTTTACTTGGACTGAGGATAGCACGACATTAGAGGAACAAGATGGAAACACGACTTACACAGAAGCAGGAGACATTCTGCGTTAAATACTTTGAAAATGGCAGCGTAACTGAGGCTGCCATAGCTGCAGGTTATAGTGCTAAGAACGCCCGGAAAACGGGATCGCATAACTTTGAGAAGCCACACATTAAGGCACGCATACAGGAATTAAGAGATGAAGTTAAAAATGCTGCCGTAATGAGCGTTCAGGAGCGCATGGAGCGACTTACTGAGATTGCCCGGGCTCGCCTGACTGACTTTATGGTGCTGGGACAGGACGGTTCGTGGATAAACCTGGGGCCAGAAGTGCCAATGACTGCTGCAATTCAAGAGATAACAAGCCGCACTGAATATGATGACAAGGGCGCTAGTCCGGCTGTAATCACAAGGATTAAGTTGCACAATCCCTTACAAGCCATAGACTTACTGAACAAGATGGATAAGCTCTACTCAGATGGCTTTCAGGACAATAGAGTAGTAAACCGAGTTGTCAATGTTTTCGTTGTAGATAGTGAAACTAAAGACCTAATCGCCCAGGTGGGCGAGAGGACAAAACTATTAGCTAATGGACATGAGAACAACCAAAGTTTTCAAAGCGATTCTTGAAGCATGGGTGAACGGGAAGAGGAGGATCAAGCTCGAGGGCGGGACGTGGAGCAGCAAGACTTATTCAGTATTACAGGCTTTGCAAGTCATAGCTGAGAAATCAGAGATTCCGCTAGACATATCAATAGTTTCTGAGTCCTTGCCTCACTTGAAGCAGGGGTGTATCAGGGACTTTTTTAATATACTGGGCGAGGCTAAGGACACAAGCCCTTACTATCACAAGACAGACCATCTATACCGGCGGCCAGATTGGAAAGGGAATTTCCTGTTCTTTGGTGCTGATGATGACAGCAAGGTTAGAGGACCGCGCCGGCATATCCTATTCATCAATGAGGCGAATAATATCCCCTGGGAAACGGCCAGGGCTTTAGACATTAGAACTGAGCTGTTCACTGTCTTGGACTGGAATCCTGTTGGTGAGTTCTGGGCGCATGAGCAGTGGACAGAGGATAACAATGCCTATGACCACTCAACATATCTCGATGCGCTAGACGTTATACCACCCACGAAAGCAGAGGAGATAGAATCATACCGGGACAAGGACCCGAACTGGTGGAACATCTACGGGCTTGGGCTTACAGGCAAGGTAGAGGGCTTGGTCTATCCCTATTTCAAGCAAGTAGATAAGCTACCTGACGGTAACTATTTCTATGGGCTTGACTTTGGGTTTGGGGCTTTTGACCCGCTAGGTTCAACGGGTGGTGATCCAACAGTTTTAGTTAAGAATGTAACCATAGGCGACAGTCTGTATAGTCAACAGATGCTATATGAACGTAAACCTATGACCAATGATGACATAGCTCGCGAAATGGCATTACTGCAAGTATCTCCCAATGATCCCATATACCCTGACCCTAGCGAGCCTAAGAGTGCTGAGGAGATCATGCGTAAAGGCTTCAATGTGCAGGAGACTGAGAAGGGAGCCGGGAGCGTAGCCTTTGGGATCAAGAGAGTCAATGCCTATTACCAGCATTGGACAAAAGATAGCCTTGATTGCATTAAGGACCAACGAAACCACCGCTACTTGAAGAGGAAGGATGCAAGCGGGAGGGAATATCTAAGTGATGACACTACTCATCAATGGTCGCATGGCATGGATGCCAGAAGGTATGGAGTAGCTTCACATAAGCTCAGTGGAGTATCGGGCAAAACCCCAGTCTGGAAATACTAGGAGGGCTAAGGCGGTATTTAAGTAAACCGATAAGCCTTCCGATAAGTAGAAGATACCTTTGGCGTATATCTTCCATAAAAAAGTCTGCTGTTATTTTGGCTAAAGAAGCGTTAATCAGTGGGCCATAATCAATTTTAGGCAAGTTCAATACTTTTTGTTCTAGTTCTTCCATATCGACATTATAGCATAGGGTTAATAGCACCACAAGGAGGGCAGTATGAGCATCATTGAATACATCGGCAGTATTGGGGGAGTAGCGGGTATTCTCGCTGTCCTCATGTTCTTTGCATACAGACACCTGGTCAATCAGATGCGGGATGACAGGAAGTTTATGGAAGATAGGTTGACACAGGTGTTGAACGATTACAACGATGCTCAAAAAGCTGGGCAAGAGGTTCAGTTAAAGAATACCCAAGTTCTAACGGAGCTCATTACCTGGCTGAAGGCTAAAAACGGACACAGTTAGGAGTGAACTATGTCAAATGACAGCAGAGAAGAATACAAGCTAGTCCAGTCTAAATTAAAGGAGATGAAGCCCCTCTTTGCCCGCATGGATGAGGATGAGGGCTTATACCTGCTTAAACCCTTCAAGATGAAGAAGCTGGGCTCTAGCGATGATGAGAAAGATGTATCTAATGTTACCCTGAATGATCCCCTCTTATATGCTAAGAAGGCGATTGCCATTACAGGTAGCTATCAGAGGCAGACAGTCATTGAGGGGAAGGACCTGACTGATAAGCAGACAACCAAGATCGAAGAATTCTTAGATGATGTTTTCTACATGGTAAACGAGTTGCTTCCGAACCGAGGGATTCCCAGCCTGGAAGCTTTTATCAATGAGCAAGCTTGTATTCGTGGGCGAATAGGAGCTCGTTCAGCTATAGAACTGGACGGGGAGGGCAGCATAATTCCCGATGTTATGCCAGTAGATACGAGGTGGTTTCCCTTAGAGACTGGCACAGATGGCATGATGTGGGGTGCTCCGATTTGTAGCCGTTCAAAGACACAGATTGAACGGGAATATCCTGACTTCAAAACTCAATTGAAGGATACAGGGAACAAGGTCATTGACTTCTGGAACGCTGAGAAGGAATTAGTTTTCATTGAAGAGAAGTTTGCCCAAGAAGAGGTTAACTCTTATAAATACCCACCGTTTGTCATCGCCAAGTGTCCGATTGGGTGTATGTTCAATACCGAAGATGCAATGAAGCATGACGGTGAGAGTATCTTCTGGCCTAACCGCAATCTGTGGAAAGAGAAAAACGAGACTACTACCATTCTAAAAACACTGAGCAGAAAGGCATTGAAGGGCGGGCTGGAGCTTCAAGTAACCGACCCCAAGCAAGCCACGAAGCCAGAGTTATCACCTTTTCAAGAAGATGTGGTGATACCTACAGAGAAGGGTGGAGGTTTTAGGCAGTTACCGGTCAATGACATTAAGAGTGCTACGAGGTTGCTCTACTCGATAATAGAGACCTGTTTGCAAAGAGGGGAGTTGACACCCCTGGATTATGGGACTCTCGCCTTTCCACTGTCCTCAGTGGCTATTTTGAACCTTATAGCTGCTAGAAATGACATCTTCGCACCGATATTGTCTATGATTGCCTCATTCTACCAAGGGCTGTCAAGGATGATTATTGGCCAGTGCGTGCAATTCGACCAGACTATAAAGCTGGGACGACCAGAGGGTTACAACACATACAGCCCGAGTGATTTTGCCGGTGAGTATTCCATCAAGTATCACTTCTTCCTGATAACGAAGGAACAAACGGCTGCCGACCTGTCAATAGCCAATGCTGCCAGGGGCTTTCTACCGGATAACTATATTCTGCGAGAAGTGTTGAAGGCGCAAAACCCTGACGGCTTGGAGATTGAATTAAAATCCCAGCAAGCCGAACAAACAGACGAGGTTCTATTCCTCTACCGAAGAGCAAGAAGCCTCGTTGACAGGGATAAGCCAACACTAGAGGAGCAGATAGAGGCTTATATCCTGACAGAGAGGATTAAGACTATCCTGAAGCAAAGGCGGAATCTAGGGAGTTTAAGCCCAATGGAAGGGAAGAGGGAAGAAGAGGCAACACCCGAAGGATTACTGCCAATGTTTACGAAGGGTGGTGGACAGGGGGGCATCAAAACACCCAAGCCAGAGGAGGTAGAAGGTGAATAAACCAGACTTTAAGTTTACGCTGGATGACCTTAACAATGTGATGATTGAGGCTCTAAAGGAACAGCCAGAACAGGCTAAACCACAAGGGAAGCCCAATCTTATTCAAATGATGCGGGCAAAGAAGGAGCAAGGTAAGACCGAATGGCCATTAACTTGAGTGCTAAGAGCCTACTCCAGCGATACGGGCAGACCAAGCAGATAGAGATAGAGAGATTATTGTCTCAATACGGGACTTCCCTCAAAGAAACGAGGGAAATGTATCCTCAGTTACTACAAAACATTGAGCAACGGAGGCTGGCAACAGCCTTTCCTACTCAGGAGCTATTCTTTACTGCTACTGAGGCTGCCCAGATGGGATTATCTCTCCAGGAAGGCTGGATGATGAAGATGAAGCCGAATGAGGCACAGACAGGCTATGGCATCAGCTTTATCAGTCCCCAAAAGTGGGAGCTTACAGAAGATGATTTCTTTATTTCACCAACTGGTGAAAAATACTCCAAAGCAGATATACAGGCACTTCTATCAATGCCGACCGGGGGATTAACTGAGGAGCTAATACCACCGGCGGGTCCTCTAGGCATAGAGAACTTAACAGAGGAGGGGCAAAGTCAATATCAGGAGTATCAGGCTGAGGGTGGAGAATTAGATGTGGGTGGCTGGATAGACCTCAGAGAAAGACAGCAGCTTGAGACTGAAGAGATATTTGGCGCAGTCTTTCCCGAGCAGGATATAAGCGAGGTTTTAACTTATCTTGAAGAGAATCCCGAAGGCTTCCTTGCTGATATAAGGGAGATTGGGCCGACTGAGGACATGGTGGCCCTACTTAAAACTCTTGAATTTGAGGATGAAGGGATTGTTAGACATTATACCGATGAAGAGATAGAGGAGTTATTCGGCGCCCCGGTGCCGGAGTACGTTCCTGAAAGCTGGATTAAAGATAATGTTTGGGATCCTTTTATTGCTGGTGCGGTGGCTATTAAACAAGGCATTGAAACATTATTATTTACTCATCCCCCCTCTCCGCCTTCGGAAGCTGTCCCCTTCCCTTGGGCTACAAAAACAACTGCAATAGAACCAGAGTATCAATTTGCAGCTGCGCAATCGCTATATGAGTATGGATTACAAAACACAATCGCAGGTTATCAGAGGAGAAGGGCAGAAAACGATGCGTATTGGGCTAGTCATCCTGAACTAACACCGAATCCTGAGTATTCGGTAAGTCCCTTTGATAATCCTAGTCTACTTAAAGACCCTGGCTATATAGCTTACACCATCAGTAACAGTCTAGCTTATACACTCGCTGTTATGGGAACTATTGTAGGAGTATCGGCTGTAGCCACTCCTTTTGTTGGGATTCCCGCAGGATTGTTAGTTGCTGGTATGCCTGAAGCGGGCAGTATGATTGATGAGTTGGTGGACATGGGTGTGCCAATTGAGCAAGTTCGTACACCTGCTACCCTTTACGGCCTTGCCGTTGGTGGAATTGAGACTGTTTCAGACCTGCCGTTTATAGGGCTTATATTCAAGCCAATCGGGACAGCAGTGAAGCCGATGTGGAATACAATCTTTAAGGGAGTGGCAAACCGACTAGCCAAGAGCGCACTAACAGGGCTTACCGTAACGCAAATTGAGGGGCTTGAAGAGGCAGTTACCCAAGTTGTGCATAACGCTATTCTAAAGCACTATGACGAAACACAATCTATCTTAGAGGGCGTGAGTCATGCTTACATTCAGGGAGTGATAGCCTCAACGCCATTTGGTGCTATCGGTGGTGGTGCTTCGTATAGAACATTCCGAGCCAACCTATCACAGGAGACAGGTGCTAAGTATGATGGACTGGTAAATGAATTTAAGGACGCTGGGCTCACTGAGCAACAAGCTCAAGTCCAGGCTGTTAACGAACTAGCCAAGACTCCCGATGGCGAAGCGGAGCTTTCTAAGGCTATTGAGGCAGCACAGGAAGAGTATTGGGAGGAACACCCTGAATTAACTCGCCCTAGCGAAGAAATCATCATGCCAGAGATGGCTGAGAGTGTTTTACAGGACATTAAGGTTGCGGAGGAGATTGCTAAGAAGGTTACACCTATTACTCCAGAGGTTACAGTTGGCCAATTTACAGTGACACTTGATAAAGTCATAGATGAAACCATTGAAGAAATGAAGGCAACGAGGAAATGGGTAGCGGATCAAAGGATGCTCAAGCGGATGAAGGCAGAAACGTATGCGGGGGATAAACTTGTTGCAGAAGAAGTTGCTAGGGTAGAAGCATTAAAAGATAGATTGCCCACTTTACAAGAGATGCGCAAAAATGCAGAGGAGTATTTACCTCGCTTGCGTGGTGAGTTCCCTAACATTTACAGACTTATACTAGACAGAGGGCAAGAATTAAAGATTATCCCTCGTAAAGCAGCAATCCCCGAGGCTGTGCCTGAAGTAAAAGAGCCTTGGCAGATGACGAGAGAGGAATATGTCCGACCTCCATATACTTCTCCTGCTATGCACAAATTTGGGGTAGAGAAAGCCCTCTCTGAAGGCAAGCCAGTTCCCACCGAAGTCCTAAAAGATTATCCTGATTTGGCTAAAGTTCCCACTACCGAAGTGGGTATGCCTGAAGTTGGTTTACAACCTTCTATGCTAAAGGAAGTGCCAGCGAAGGAAGTTCGACCCGAAGCAAGGGGGAAACTTGTCCAGTCTCGTATGGACGATTATCTGAGGCTCAGGGAATATAACGATAAGGCCGTTACAGGCAGGATCAGCGAGATTAAGAAGATACTTGAAGCCAAGGGGAGAACACCGAAGGGAGAGGCTACTAGGGGCAATCTGCGCTTAGAACTTGCCAGGCTTGAGGCACTACAGGAAGTTGCCGGTGTTGATAGTGTTGAAGAACTTGACTTGGCGATAAGGCAAGTATCAGAGGAGTTGGGGCTTCGCTCAATGCCCTATGCTGGCTATGGTGGCAAATCACACATGGACCTTCTCAGAAGTCCCACCCATCGGTTGTTTAAGGAATACACTAGTAGGCAGCTCGAGGAAATGCTGAAGGTTTATCAAGAGGCCAGGCAGACTTTATCGCCTGAGATCCCCGCAACTTCGATTATTAAGGCTGAGGATATCCCGACTGACATTCCCGCTTTAACCAGCACCCAGCTTACCCCACAGCAGATAGAGAAAACGATAGACCTTTTCAAAGAGGCTGTTGTAGCTCCGGGTACCGATGCACAGAGGGCAGCAGCACTCGAACTTAGAAAACACGTCTTTGCTCAGAGAGCGAGGGCAGCCAGTGAAAGTGCTGAGGCGATGATAGCAGAGGGGATGAACCCTGAAGAAGCTATAAAGGCTGCCGAGCAGCAATTTATGACTGGTAAGCTACCCGATGTTACCACCGATTACTTCAACGACTTAACCCAAGAGATGCGGAATGTTCTCTTCGCCAAAGTCTATAACTACTGGAAGGATAAGAGCTGGACTGAGCTTATATCAGCTCATACAGCTCTAACCAATGCTCTTGCTGGACAGTCTATATCAAGAGAAGTGGGCACAGGGACTAAATACTTCCCGGAGGGCGGTTCGGCATGGGATAGGTTGACCAGGGTATTTGTCGGGGACATAGAGCTGTTAGAGACACTTGACCAGGGCAAATCGCTGTCAAGCATAATCGAGGGAGTATATCTTGAAACTGGGCGAGGCTCAGTGCCACTTAATCAAGATACAGTCAACTGGCTCACGGAACTGGCGACGATCAGCGAAGAGGATAAATTACTACTTACGAAGCCACTATCGGAGATTACTGAGGCTGATGTCAGGCGCATCGCCCAAAGCTGGTTTTACCAACGAAGGCAGGAGCTTCAAACACTCCTGCGGGAAGGCGTTATAACAGAGGAAGAATATAAGCTCCAGTTAGCGATTGCAAAGGATAAGGCGTTTCCTCACAAGCCGATAGCACCTTTTGAAGCACCAATTAGTGAGGCTTTTGAGCAGTTACCGTTGCTTACCTTCAGGGAAAAGGGGACGATAAACAGGACCCTTAAAAACATCGGCTTGACGATTATGGATATTGGGAATGCCCTTAGGGCACTAAAGGCAACCTGTGACCTTTCCTATTACAGACAAATTGGAACGATGGCTCTCCGTAATCCTGTTGAGCTTTATAGGTCTAGTGTTGAAGCGTGGAAGGCGTTATGGAGTCAAGAAGCTGCTGAGGCTAACTGGGAGTGGGTTAAGCGACAACCATCATTCCCTTATTATACTGAGATGGTGGCACAAACAGGGCAAGACTTTCTAAGGATGTTTGAAGCACCTAAAGGAACAGCACAATGGATGGCTGCTGAGGAATTTGGTTATCTAACTGGTGAAAGACCAATACCTAGATTCATGGCTAGGCAACCCATTATTAAGATTCCAGGGCGACATTTTGTTGTTGGCATAAATACCTTCGATATTTTAGTCTATAACAAATGTCTTAAAGCCACAATGCAATATAACGATGCAATAGCGAGTGGGAAGGTTAAGCTCAAAGAAGGCGAGGCATTTAGTATACAACAGGATATGAATGGCTATGGCAAGGCTATTGCTTGGATGACTCAAAGAGCTAGTCTCGGAAAGGCCAGAGCACTTGCCCCAGAAGCAAGTGCCATATTCTTTGCTGTTCGCTCAAAACTGGGCAGATTCCTTACGCCTAAATTGCTGATAGATTCCAACCCAAGAGTTAGGGCTTTTGCTTGGCAGAACCTAAGCACCTGGGTAGGGCTGACGGCAGCCTTTGTTATGCTAGGTTGGTGGTTAGGCTTATGGGATGTAGAACGAGATCCTCGCAATGCTGAGCTTATGAGTATTAGAATTGGAAATTTGAGGATAGACCCTTGGGCTGGGAATCGCCAATTTGCTGTTCTTTATTCTCGTCTTATCACTGGCATTGGCTTATCTTCGGTCACAGGGCAAGAATATGAGGTAAACCCGATAGCAGCATTTACCACCTTTTTCAGAAGCTCCTTTAGCCCACTCTTAAGCATACTGCTTGATTTCTGGACTGGCAAAAATTTCATAGGAGAGGAAGTTGATATAGCTAATCCTAAGCAATGGCTGGAAAGGATAGCTCCTTTTGCTGTGCAGGATATATGGGAGGCATTTCAGGAGGACTGGCAAAAAGGGGTGATTGCGATTTTACCTGCAATAATGGGTGAGGGTGTTCAAACATACACAGGAGATTGGAGAGAGAACTGGGAGAAGCTGGGACTCCCGAAGTATCCTGAAAACACCGGGTATGGCATTGACGAACCAGTTTACGATTTAGCTGACTTTTGGGCAGACACATCATCGGGATTTAGAGGAGTTGACCCTGCGACACTTACCGAGAGCAAAGGCTTCCCCGAATATGTGAGGTCAATCGCTCAGGCATTGCAGATTATTGAGGAGATAGGGCTATTACCGAATAAGTGCCTGACCTCTATTAACGCCGATCCAGAAGAAGGCACAACCTTCAAGGACTATTACCAGATGTGGCAGGACCGGCAGAAGATTGTTGCTTCCGGCGATGAAGAGAAGCTCAAAGCCTTCGATGCAGACGAAAGGACGCGGAACGCTTATCTGGGAAACATGACACAGGCTCAATATGCCTTACTAATGGAATATCACTCTCTACCAGAATCGGAGCAGGCTGAGTTCTTAGGTGAGCATCCTGAGATTTATGCTGACCCTCGCGATGAATGGTTAAGAACTCACCCTGACGAAAATGCCCTGTTAGCATTGTGGGACAAGGCAAACATATACAGCCTGGAGGCTCTTAGTAAGATGGAGTCGCTGGCTAAGTCTCTGGGCATACCTGAAAATGCAATAGCATTTGAGGAGCTTGGCGAAGTTACAAAGCTGAGGATAGAGAACCAGCATTTATTTGACTTGGAGGATGCCTTAAAAGGCTTAGATGACACTATAAAGGATGAAGATGGTTTAACAGCCAGAGACAGGGCGATCCAAGAATTATACAAAGATAACCCCGACTTCAGGGACGATATGAGGCGGATTGAGGCTATTAGTCAAGGAACTAAGGAAGAGCCAACTCCTGAAGATATTGTGGAAGGCTGGGTAGAAAGAGGCGTAATCGTTGACGAGTATGGAGCAGGTAGCGCAGAAGCTAAACTTTGGCTGATTGATAACAGGGAAGCTCACCAGTGGGCATTGGGCGAGGCTTTACTAACCGATGATGGCACAGGATGGAATGAGCCCATTCTGAGGCTTCTGGTGCAGTATAGAGATGACTTTGACTTGCATGAGGCTTATGGAGACATGGCTTCAGACAATTATATTTCGGAAGACGACCAGAGGGTAGAGGCTAGACGAATTTTACTGTTTGATGAACAAGGGATGACCAGCTTCGGCAAGGCATATTACACCCAGGAAGCGTCAAGCCAGGGTTATTCTGAAAGTAGCTGGCCTGCCTTTGTTGAGTATTCGGCACTACCGATATGGGGAAGCTGGCGAGAGAGATTACTTTTAGAGGATGAGAATGTTGACTTTTATAAGGAATATACCGACCCGAACATTGGGAATCATGCACTGATAGATACCTCAAAGGTGAAACCTCTGGCCAGGGACAAGATTTACCAGCAATTCCTTGACGAGTTTCAGGCTTGGGATGAGACAGGTGGTATGGCTCCGAAAACAATCGAGAATATGCGGGCAGGGCTTGACGATATCGAAAGGGGAGGCATGGCTTTTATGGAAGCTCGATACAGAGTCCAAGCCTACGATGTGGGTGTGCCTGAGAAATACATAGACCTCTATGCGGAGTATTACGAACTACCTGATGCTGGTTATGAGCAAGAGTGGTTCTTCATGGACAATGTAGATTACTACCGTGATGTCTGGCTGGGAGTTCAAGGGAATCAACCAAAGGACTTCAGCGAGATACCAACTAGGGAAGTGTGGAATCTCTATCAGACATACCAGAGCCTACCGTCTGGTGGGCCAAGACTGGACTTTAGAGCCAAGCATCCTGAATTAGATGCCTGGCTAGTTTCAGCTAAGGGCTATACGCCTATTGAGGGTAGGGGAAGTGCAGGAGCACCGCCTACCCCCTGGGAAGAGGCTGCACAAGTGGAGCAGTTTAAGGAATCATTTAAGTGAAATTTACACCATCACCAACAAAAATAGTTCGTGTTGTTGACAAAGAGGGGAATGTTATTAAAGAAGTGCCGATGAACAGGGCACAGAGGCGGAAGTTGGGAATAGGGAAAGCTAAATAATAAGGGTCGAAGGGTAGCCAGCGCCTTCAAAGCTGGCAAAAAACAGAAGCCCGTTAATTCGGGCTTCAATCATTTAAGGAGGTAACATGGACGAAACCAAAAAAACCCAAGGACTCCCTTCAGATAATGCTGAAAAGGCTCCTGAGGGTAGCGAAGGGACTACTCCAAAAGCCGACGCCAAGACTTACACAGAGGATGAGTTTCAAGGTGCACTGCAAGCTGACCGCATTAAGCGCGGCAGGGACGACAAATCGCTATCTGGTAGGGAAGTTGCTGTCAAATCTAGAGAGGATGCTAACAAGGCAGAGCAAGAAAGAAGAGACGCAGCCGAACTAGCAGAGGCACAGAAAGACCCTGATAGGTTGGCAGTTTACCAGTCCAAGAAGGCAGAGAGGCAACGAGCAAGGAGCCAAGATGAGCGAGACGCTGCCCAAGATAAGAGAGAGGCTGAACATGAGGCAGAAATCAATGCAGCTAGAGAGGCACAAAAGGAAATCAACATCTGGCAAATTGCCTCTGCTAAGGGTATTGACCCCGTGAGGCTTAAAAACCTCAGCGAGAAATTCAATATCGAAGGCAAGGAAAAGCTAGAGGAACTAGCTGGGGAGATTGCCTCTGGGAAGCCGGAACCTACTGACAAGAAAAAACCTCACGATTCTCTTGTAACTTCTGGCGGTGGAAAGGACTTATCTGGCTTGTCTCCAAATGAGCTTGCCCAGAAAGCCTATAACGAATAAGGAGGCAAAAAATGGCTTGGACATTAGCGGAATTATCCAAGATTGAGACCGATGTTTTGCGCAAATCCGTTATGGATACGCTTCTCTATGAAGCGAATATGTTGGAGATGGTTCCGTGGGAGACCATCGGAACTTTAGCCACAACGGTAGTTCGCTATCAGAACTTACCCAGCGTTGGTTTCCGAAAGGTGAACAATCCCTATTCTGAATCTACGGGAACTTTCGAGCAAAAGACGGAGAACATCTCACTTTGTGGCGCAGACATTGATACCGACAAGGCAATAGCCAGAGCCAAAAACACCATTGGCGATGCTAGGGCAATCCAGCAAGGGATGATGCTGAAGGCTTTGGGTTACTCAATCAACGACAAGTTCATCAACGGAAATCCAGTTAGCAACCCCGAAGAGTATATGGGTATAGCTCGCAGGATTAAGAGGAACTATGACGCTGGTTTCACCGGTCAGGTTATTGCGTCAGCTACAACCAACCAATTACCCCACACTACTGACAGTGATGTGTTTCTGGATGAGCTGGACAAGCTCATCTATGCCATCAGTGCTCATACCCCTGACGCTCTGTTGATGAGTTCAAAGATGCTATTGGTAATACGCTCCGTTCTAAGGCGACAGAAACTACTGATGACCACTCAGGATATGTTCGGTAGGATAATTGATATGTATGGAAGCGTGAAACTGATAGCAATGGGTGTCAAGGCAGACCAAACCACCGAGATTATACCTAGTGATGGAACTGAATTCTGGAGTGACGAGGTCAAGCACTCTTCAATATACGCTGTGAAGTTCGGCATTGGAGACCAGCTCTGGGGTATTCAGGAGTATCCATTAGAGGTCAAAGACCTCGGTGAGCAACAAAGCAAACCCGTTTATCGCACTAGGTTGGACTGGCCAGTCGGACTGGCGGATGTTGACCCACGCTGCATGGCAGTCTTGCACAACCTACAGATTGTTGCGTGATAACAGCTATAGCCAGTTAGCTAAAAGCTCGCCCTTCGGGGCGGGCAACTGGCAAATAAATAAGGAGGCTAACCATGATATTAGACCAACTATTGAGACTACGAGATGGTGGGACCACGCCACTCGTCACAGCCACCGAAGCTGGTGTTACTACCTTGACTCGCCTTACCACTACTACTGGTCAAGTTGTTGTGGCTATCAACAAGACTCCTCTAAGGGGTCTGGCGATAGTCTTAGCACATGGTACTGGTGTAGAGCATTCATCGGGCAGTAAAGGAGTGCTCACTATTGAGGCTTCAGATGCGAAGTCTTACACAACTGTTCAGGGTGTGACTAATGCTGAACTAAAGTTCACATCTAGGGATAGGGAAAACCCAGACATCTCCATCAAGTATACTGAGGGTACTCCCGTCACTATAGTAGTTACTGGCAATGACATAGAAGTTAAGATTGAGGCTCTCGCTACCAAAGCATCTGAGATTAAAGCGGCTATTGAGGCAGATGCAGCAGCCAATGCTTTGGTGTCCGTAAGCTATCCTGGAACTAATACTGGGGTTGGGCTACCTGGTCTTATGACGGCAATAAAGCAGTTCTATGATGAGGATGATGGCGGTCTTGACACCCCAGTGACTTTCCCCGCTGTAGGAGCTGGTAGTGCTGATGCAGCTATCGCAGCCAATCTGGTAGTGAGACGGATACACACTCAGAAAAAGTTTGTTCGCAGTGTTATCACTGTGGACAATGACTATGCAACGGGTGTGGACTTTGACATCTTCGTAGGCGACATGATACCCGAGGAAGACTGAGATTAGACCGGGAAATAGACCACCAATAGGGGGGTAGTGGTAAGCAATTACCCTACCCCCTTAGTTTATAAGGAGGTGAATTATGCCTGTAAGTGAAAATCAAAAGACCCTTGCCTGTATCGCTCTAGCGATTAAAAGGGGTGAAACTCCAGCATCCTATAGCAAGGAAGGTGCAGAGATGGCTAAAAGTATGTCTGAGGAGAAGCTAAGCGAGTGGTGCAAGGGACCAGTCAAAAAGGAATAGGTGAACGATGGCTAAAGCATTTTCAGCAATCCGAGCGACAGTAAGACAGCTATTGCGCGATGAATTTCAGGCTGCCGGCACCGACTTTGCCGATGACGAGCTGGACATACATATAAATGAAGTCCTGGTGGAAATCTCCCAGAAACGACCTTATGAAGTCAAAGACAAAGTGGTAAGCACGGGTTCTAAAGAGCTAGATATTAGCTCTATAACCGACTTGCTAGAGGTAGAAAAGGCGGAGTATCCGACAGGGAACGACCCACCTGATTACCGAGATGTCAGCATCTTTGGGAACACCGCTAGGCTTAACATCGCTACCGCGCCGACTTCAGGTGATGATGTTTACTTATATTGCCACAAGGTTCATCAATTGACCGAATCCGCATCTACACTTAGCCCGGACTTAGAGAAAGTCCTGGTCGAGGGTGTTGTGGCTAAGGCTGCCCTGGCGTGGTGTAACCAGATGCGTTCTCAAATAGTACCACAGTCTTATAGGTGGTATCAGACATGGGCAAACAATCACTATCTTATTTATCAAAATAGTCTTCGGGGTATAACCAGACCTAGAGTTTGGGAATTTTACCCAAGAGGCTAAAGGAGGAAACCATGAATTTATTTAGAAAACTACAGAACATATTTGGGTTTGGCGGGAAACTGACTATGCAAGCTGTCTTGACTACAAGGCATCTTGTTCCTGACCCGAATGGTGGCATACTCAGTCAGGATGGAGTTCTTTGCCGTGAAATTAAGAGAGATAGACGAAAGGCGACAAGGTGCGTAACTGACGCTTATGTGGCACTTCTGGTGGACGAACTT
>JABUBP010000039.1_pt1 | contig 23917 bp, 21 predicted proteins | sample 7240331 | NCBI WGS metagenome assembly JABUBP01 (sample SAMN07256347, study PRJNA390944) | subsurface metagenome | isolation source: Methane hydrate marine sediment | place: Pacific Ocean: Eastern North Pacific, ODP site 1244 | collected 2002 | reverse complement strand
GCAGGCCGAGCACCAGCACGCGACCATCCGCTTTCGCCTGATCGAGCGCCTGCGCCAGCGGCACGCCGCGCTTCGCCGGCTGAAACTCATCCTCGAACGGCCGCGCGTGGGCGCGCAGCTCTGCCGGCGTCACCTCATGCACGGTATCGGCGACATGCCAGAACCAGAGGTCGGCCTCCGGCAATGCCTCACAAAGCGCTTGAGCTGTGGCGACCGAAACCAGCCGCTCACTGTTGGTGCCGCCGAAGAGAATGGTGTTTTTCATCAGCCCCGCTCGACCCCGATCCGCTTGATTTCCCAATGCAGCTCTATACCGGAATTCGCCAAAACCCGCTCGCGCACGGTTTCGCCCAGCGTTTCGATGTCATGGCCGGTGGCGTTACCGGTGTTGATCAGGAAGTTGCAGTGCATTTCCGAGACCTGCGCGCCGCCGACCTTGAGGCCGCGGCAGCCGGCGGCATCGATCAGCTTCCAGGCGCTGTTGCCCGGCGGGTTCTTGAAGGTGGAGCCGCCGGTCTTTTCACGAATCGGTTGGGCGGTTTCGCGGTGGGTCTGAACCTCGTTCATCCGCGCGCGGATGGCTTCAGGCGACGCGATGGTTCCGCGGAACTTTGCCGAGGTGAAGATGATGGAGGGATCGACGCCGCTGTTGCGGTAGACGAATTTCATGTCGGCTTTGGCAAAGATATGCTTTGCGCCATCGCGGCTTATGCCGGTGGCTTCGATCAGGATGTCCTTGGTCTCGCCACCATTGGCGCCGGCATTCATGCACAGCGCGCCGCCGATCGTGCCGGGAATGCCGAAGAAAAATTCCATGCCGCCGATGTTGGCCGCAGCCGCGGTTTCCGCGACGCGCTTGTCGAGCGCCGCGGCGCCGGCAGTGACGGTGTCACCCAGCGCGCTGGTCTCGCCGAACGCGCGCGGGGCGAGACGGATCACGACGCCCGATATCCCGCCATCGCGCACGATCAGATTGGAGCCGACGCCGACGACGTGGACCGGAAGCTCGTTCGGAAGATGCTTCAGGAAGTAGGCGAGATCATCCTCATCTGCCGGGGTGAACAGCACCTGCGCCGGGCCGCCGACGCGAAACCAGGTGAGCTCCGCCAGCGACTGGTTGGCCAGCAGCCGCCCGCGCAGTTGCGGCATCTTCGCTTTGAGATCGGGCGTGATGTCGGGGAAGGACACGGCTAACCCAACGCCTTCAATTCGCTGGGTAGCGCGTAGGCCCATTGCGTGATGTTACCGGCTCCCAGGCAGACGACGAGATCGCCGCTCCCGGCGAGGCCGTGCACGATCTTGGCAAGTTCACCCGAATTGGGAAGTGCGACCACCTCGCGATGGCCGTGAGAGCGCAGGCTGGCGACGAGATGGTCGCGGTCGGCGCCCGGGATCGGCGCCTCGCCGGCGGGATAAACATCCGCCACAATAACCGCGTCGGCATCGTTGAAGCAGCTGGAGAATTCCTCGAATAGCGATTGCAGGCGGGTGTAGCGATGCGGCTGCACGACGGCGACGATCTTGCCGTTGCTGGATTGCCGCGCCGCCTTGAGCACCGCAGCGATCTCGACGGGATGGTGGCCGTAATCATCGATCACGGTGACGCCATTCGCCTCGCCCGTCTTGGTGAAGCGCCGCTTCACGCCGCCGAAGCCGGCCAGCGCCTTGCGGATCGCCTCGTCGGAAACGCCGAGCTCATGCGCGACCGCAATCGCAGCCGTCGCGTTCGTGGCATTGTGCCAGCCCGGCATCGGCAAAGTGAGATCGGTGATTTCATGGGTGCCGCCGCGCTTGCGGTTGCGGAAGATGACCCGGAATTTCGAGCCGCCGCCCAACGGCGTGAGATCGGCCAACTGCACATCGGCCTGCGGGTTCTGCCCGTAGGTGATGATGCGGCGATCCTCGATATGGCCGACCATGCTCTGCACCACGGGATGATCGGTGCACATCACGGCAAAGCCGTAGAACGGCACGTTCTCGACGAACTGGCGGAACGCCTCCTGCACGGCCTCAAACGTCTTGAAGTGGTCGAGATGCTCGGGGTCGATATTGGTGACGATGGCAACGTCCGTCGGCAGTTTCAGGAAGGTGCCGTCGCTCTCGTCGGCCTCGACGACCATCCAGTCGCCGGCGCCGAGCCGCGCATTGGTGCCGTAGGCATTGATGATGCCGCCATTGATCACGGTCGGATCGAGCCCGCCGGCATCGAGCAGGGTCGCCACCATCGTGGTGGTCGTGGTCTTGCCATGGGTGCCGGCGATGGCGACGCAGCTCTTCAGCCGCATCAGTTCCGCCAGCATCTCGGCACGGCGCACCACCGGGATACGCTGCGCCCTCGCCGCCATCAGTTCCGGATTGTCGCGCTTGATCGCGGACGAAACCACGACGACGGCGGCGCGGCCGACATTCTCCGCCTTGTGGCCGACAAAGACGGTGACGCCGTTCTTGCGGAGACGGCCGAGGTTGTAGCCGTCGGCGGCGTCCGAGCCCTGCACGGCATAGCCAAGATTGCTCAGCACTTCGGCAATGCCGCTCATGCCGATGCCGCCGATCCCGATGAAATGGATGGGTCCGATATCGCGCGGCAGTCTCATGGCAAGCCCTACACTCCTCGTCATGCCCGGGCTTGACCCGGGCATCCACGACTCTTCCTCACTTCATGCAAGACAGGGATGGCTGGGACAAGCCCGGCCATGACGGTAAAACAACGAAAAATCGTGAATTCGGTCTAGATTCCAGCGACTTTCGCCACCAGATCGGCCAGCCGCTCGGCGGCGTCGAGACGGCCGACCTTGCGTGCGTTGGCGGCCATGGCCGTGAGGCGAGACGGCTCGGCGGCGAAGGCCGAAATTTCCGAGGCCAGCCGGTCGGGCGTGAACTCGTTCTGCACGATGCGGATGGCGCCGTCGGCCTGCGACAGCACGCCGGCATTGGCGAACTGGTCCTGGTCGATGGCGCCGGGTAGCGGCACCAGGATCGAGGGCCGGCCGATCGCCGCAAGCTCCGCCACCGTGCCCGCGCCGGAACGCGAGACCACGAGATGGTTTTGCGCCAGCCGCGCCGGCAGGTCGGAGAAGAACGGCGCGAGTTCGGCATTGATCTTCAGCCTGTCGTAGACGGCACGCACGCGGGCCATGTCTTCCTCACGCACCTGTTGCGTCAGCACGAGGCGGCTCCAAAGCGCCGGCTCCAGCTTCTCGATCGCCGGCGGAACGATGTCGCTCATCACCCGCGCGCCCTGGCTGCCGCCCACCACGAGCAGCCGCAATGGGCCGTTCGGTTGCGGCGGCTCATAAGGTACGGCGGCCGCAGTGAGGATGGCGGGACGCATCGGCGTGCCGACGGTGGTGGTCTTGCCCGCCAGCGCGGGATCACGGTCCAGCACGCCGGGCAGCGAGGTCGCAATCGCGTTGACCCGGCCGGAGAGGAAACGGTTGGCGCGGCCGAGCACCGCGTTGGCGTCGTGGATGATGCCGGGCACGCCGAGCAGCCGCGCGGCGAGCAGCGGCGGCAGAGTCGGATAGCCGCCGAAGCCGATCACGGCGGCGGGCTTCAGCCGCCGCACCAGGTTGAGCGCGGTGACGAGGCCATAGCCGAGCATGATGCCGGTGCGCGCAAGCGAAATGGGATTGCGGCCGCGCACGGTCTCGCTCGGCACCACGTCGGTCATCTCAGGCGTGAACAACCCGCTGAAGCGCACCGCACGGGAGTCGGTGGCAAGGCGCACGCGATAGCCGCGCCGGATCAGTTCGACGCCAAGGGCTTCCGCGGGAAACAGATGGCCGCCGGTGCCGCCCGCGGCCAGGACGATGAGGGGCTTGCTGTCCATACAGGAGCTTCTAGCAGCATCGCACCGTCATTGCGAGCGAAGCGAAGCAATCCATTTTCCTTCGGCGCAACAGGAAAGCTGGATTGCTTCGTCGCTACGTTCCTCGCAATGACGGAGGAAAGAGCGTCAGGCGTAGCTGCGCATGGCCCCGGCATGGTTGTTGCTCTCCACCTCGGTGCGCGGGCGCAGCCGGGTCAGCGCCAGCAGCATGCCGACGCCATAGGCGAGCGAGATAATCGAGGAGCCGCCATAGGAGATGAAGGGCAGCGTCATGCCCTTGGCGGGAATCAGCTGCAGGTTGACCGCCATGTTGATGGCGCCCTGCACGCCAAAGAGGATGGCGAGGCCCGATGCGGCAAAGCGCGCGAACATGTCCTCGTTGGAATAAGCACGCGACAACGCGCGGATCACGATGAAGGCGTAGAGCGCGAGCAGCATCAGGCAGAGGATGATGCCGAATTCCTCGGCCGCGACCGCGAATACGAAATCGGTGTGGCTGTCCGGCAGGCTGCGTTTTGCAATGCCCTCGCCCGGACCGAGCCCGAACCAGCCGCCGTTGAAGAAAGCTTCCATCGCGGTATCGACCTGGAACGTATCGCCCGAGGCCGGATTCATGAAGCGCTTGATGCGCCCCGCAACGTGCGGCACGAACAGATAGGCGCCGAACAGGCCGGCACCGGCGGCGCCCGCCAATCCCAGCACCCAGATCATCCGCATACCCGCGATGAAGAACAGCGCGCCCCACACCATCAGGATCAGCATCGTCTGGCCGAAATCGGGCTCCATCACCAACAGCGCCACCAGCATCAGGAGCAGCGACAGCGCCATCGAAGTCGCCGGCATTTCCGGTCGCTTGGTCGATTCCGCAAACAGCCAGGCCGCGACCACGACGAAAGCGGGTTTTGCGGATTCCGAGGCCTGGATGTTGACGCCGAGCAGCGTGATCCAGCGCCGCGAGCCCTTGACCTCGGCACCGAACAGCAGCGTCGCCACGATCAGCGCGATCGAGACCGCGAACACAATGAGCGCGGTGCGGCGAATCTGCTTGGGCGACAGGAAGGAGACGCCGAGCAGCACGATGAAGGCCGGCAGCAGGAACAGCACATGGCGGCCGAAGAAATGGAAGGGATCGAGCCCAATTCTTGTGGCTACCGGCGGGCTTGCCGCCAGCGACAGGATCACGCCGGTCAGCATCAGCGCGAAGATCGCCCCGAGCAACGGCTTGTCGACGGTCCACCACCATTCCGACAGCGGCGTGCGTTCTTCGCGGGAGATCATGGATGTCCCCAATGGGCAGAGGTCTGTCCCATTGGTGGCGGAGGTTGGTTACCGGGGGGTTAATGGCGTGGAAAGGATTTGAAGGAAGCTTCGTAGGATGGGTAGAGCGCAAGCGAAACCCATCAATACCACCCGTGAAGCGATGGGTTTCGCTTGCGCTCTACCCATCCTACGGCACTGAGGGCTAAACCACCGGTTTCACGCCCGGCAGCGCGTTGACGTGATCGCGGAAGGCGGCGCCGCGGATCTCGAAATTGCGGTACTGGTCGAAGGAGGCGCAGGCCGGTGACAGCAGCACGACGGGATCGGCCAGCCCTGAGGCCTCCGCATCGCGTGCCGCGTTGGCGACGGCAACTTCGAGTGTCCCGGAAATCTCGTGCGGCACGCTCTCGCCGAGCGTAGCGGCAAACTCCGCTGCCGCCTCCCCAATCAGATAGGCCTTCTTGATACGCGGAAAGTAACCGGCGAGACCCGTGATGCCGCCGGCCTTCGGCTTGCCGCCGGCGATCCAGAAGATTTCGCCGAACGACGACAGCGCATGCGCGGCCGCATCGGCATTGGTGCCCTTGGAGTCGTTGACGAACAGCACATTGCCGCGGCGGCCGACCTGCTCCATGCGGTGCGCGAGGCCGGGAAAGCTGCGCAAGCCATTCTGCAAGGTATCGAGGCCGATGCCCATCGCGAGCGTGCAAGCTGCGGCACACGCTGCATTCTGCGCGTTGTGCAGCCCACGCAGCGAGCCGATGCCGCCGAGACGCGCGATCTCGGTGCGCGCACCGCCGTCGGCGCGCACGATGGTTTGATGTTCGACATAGATGCCGCTCGCAAGCGGGTTCTTCACGGAGATGCGCACGACGTTCTTGCCCGCCTGGTCGAGGCGATCGGCGATGTTGCGGCAGAAGATGTCGTCGACGCCGACAATGCTGGTGCCCCTCGGCTGCACGCCGGCGACGAGGCGCTCCTTCACCGCGGCATAATTCTGCAGCGTGCCGTGGCGGTCGATATGGTCCTCGCTGACATTGAGCAGGATGCCGACGGACGGATCGAGCGAGGGCGCAAGATCGATCTGGTAGGACGACATCTCGATGACGTGGACGCGGCCCATGCGCGGTGGCTCCAGCGACAGGATCGCGGTGCCGATATTGCCGCCCATCTGGGTGTCGTAGCCTGCAAACTTTGTCAGATGCGCGATCAGCGCGGTCGTCGTGGACTTGCCGTTGGTGCCGGTGATGGCGACAAAGGGCGCATCGGGCGCGTGCCGGCGTCGCTCGCGGCAGAACAGTTCGACATCGCCGATCACCTCGACGCCGGCCTGCCGCGCCATCAGCACGCTCCAGTGCGGCGCAGGATGCGTCAGCGGCGCGCCCGGGGTGAGGATCAGCGCGGCGAAATTTTGCCAGGACAAGATGCGCAGATCCGCGGTGATGAATCCGGCTTGGGCTGCCTTGGCGACATTGTCGGCATTGTCGTCGGCGGCGATCACTTCCGCCCCGCCCGCCTTCAGCGCATGGCAGCTGGCCAGCCCCGAGCCGCCGAGGCCGAACACCGCGACCGTCTTCCCTGCAAAGGAGGTGACGGGGATCATGAACCGCTCAGCGCAGCTTCAGCGTGGACAGACCGGCGAGTGCGAGCATCACCGAGATGATCCAGAAACGGATCACGATCTGTGGCTCGGTCCAGCCCTTCTGCTCGAAATGATGGTGCAGCGGCGCCATCCGGAACACGCGCTTGCCCGTCATCTTGAACGACACCACCTGGACGATCACCGAGACCGCTTCCAGCACGAACAATCCGCCGATCACGGCAAGAACGATCTCGTGCTTCACCGCGACTGCGGTGGCGCCGAGCATGCCGCCGAGCGCCAGCGAGCCGGTGTCGCCCATGAAGATCGAGGCCGGCGGCGCGTTGAACCAGAGGAAGCCGAGGCCCGCGCCGAGCACGGCGCCGCAGAGCACGGCAAGCTCGCCGGTGCCGGCGACGTAACTGATGCCGAGATAATCGGAGAACACGGCGTTACCCGTCAGATACGCGATCATGCCGAAGCTTGCCGCCGCGATCATGACCGGCACGATGGCAAGGCCGTCGAGGCCGTCGGTGAGGTTCACCGCATTGCCCGCGCCGACGATGACGAAGGCGCCGAAGACGACGAAGAACCAGCCGAAATTGAACACCAGTTCCTTGAAGAACGGGATCTGCAAGGTCGTCGACGACACGTCGCGGCCGAGCCGCACCAGCAGGTAGCAGGCAGCGAGCGCGATGATGCCTTCGATCAGCAGCCGCAGCTTGCTGGCGAATCCGGCGTGCGACTGCTTGGTCACCTTGAGGTAATCGTCATAGAAGCCGACGAAGCCGAAGCCGAGCGTCACCGCCAGCACGATCCAGACATAGGGATTGACCGGATTGGCCCACAACAGCGTCGACACCACGAGGCCCGACAGGATCATCAGCCCGCCCATGGTGGGCGTGCCCTTCTTTGCGATGAGATGCGATTGCGGGCCGTCGGTGCGGATTGGCTGGCCCTTGCCCTGGCGCAGCCGCAAATGATCGATGATCCACGGCCCGAACAGGAACACGAACAGCGCGCCCGTCACCATCGCGCCGCCGGTGCGGAAGGTGATGTAGCGGAACACGTTGAGCAGGCCCTTGAGAAAACCAAGGAACGGAACCGTGTTTGAAAGTTCGATCAGCCAATATAGCATTCAATATGCCCCATGCCGCTGGCGCGGCCGCGCCGGAAAGGCGAGACGCCCTTTAACCATGGCCCTGCGACAAGCGCGAGTCATGGCGGGTTGAAAGTTTGCGTAAGCCATATGCGACTTTACGCCTTCGACTGCAGTGCAGCGACCAGCCGGGGCACGAACTTGTTCACCCAGAACATCTTCTTGCTGCCCTTGACCACCACGACATCGCCGTCGCGCAGGAGGCTCGCCACAAGCTGCGGCTCCAGCGTGGCGGGATCCTCGTGCCAGCCGAGGCCCTTATCCGCCGGCAAGAGCGCATAGAGGTGATGCATCAACGGACCGACGCAATAGATGCCGTCGATCCCGTCGAGATGCTTGGCGAGGCCGGTGTGATAGGACGGCGCCTCTTCACCCAGCTCGAGCATGTCGCCGAGAATGGCGATGCGGCGCCCCTTGGCGACCGGGCGCGCCTTCAGGCTGTCGAGCGCGGCGACCATGCTGGCGGGATTGCCGTTGAAGCTGTCGTCGATCAGGGTGGCGCCGGCTACCGTCTGCTCGACGCCGCGGCCTGTCATGATGCCTACATCGTTGAGTTCGGGCGCAAGAGCGGCGGGATCGAGGCCCGCGGCATGCACGGAGGCCAGCGCCGCCAGCGCATTGTGCAGGCGGTGCGGCGCGCCCGGCGTCAGGCCAAAAGAAATCTGCCTGCCGCCGACATCGGCGACGACATCCCAGCTTTCGCCGCGCGGCGTGTGTTTCACCTCGCGCACTTCCGATTGACCGCCGAAGCGGACGACCTTGCCGCTCCACTCCGGCGCGTTGAGGTCGATCGGCAACACCAGCACGCCATCCTTTGACAGCCCGCGCGCGATCGAGACCTTCTCGCGGCGGATCGCTTCGAGGCTGCCGAGCTTTTCCAGATGCACCGGCTGCACATTGACAATCAGCGCTACCGTCGGCCGCGACAGTTCCGACAGCCGCGCGATTTCGCCGACCTGGTTCATCCCCATCTCGACGACCCAGACGCTCGCCGCTGGATCGCCATTGCACAGCGTCAGCGGCACGCCCCAGAAATTGTTAAAGCTGGAGGGACTGGCAAACGCATTCGGATAGGCGGCGATGAATTCCTTGGTCGACGTCTTGCCGGCACTACCGGTCAGGCCAATCACCTGCCCCTTGTAGCGGGCGCGCGCGGCGCGGCCGAGCGCCCAGAGGCCGTCGATCAGCGTGTCCTTCACGATCAACTGGGGAATGCTGATGCCATCGATCTTCTTCGGCACGATCATCGCGACCGCGCCGGCCTTCTCCGCATTCGCCGCAAACTCCCAGCCGTCGCGCGCGCTGGCGAAGCTGGAGATAAAGCCGCCGCTCGGTGTGCCCGACAGCGCGACGAACAGACTGCCCGGTTTGACGAGGCGGCTGTCCTGCGTGACGAAATCGATCGGCGTGTCCGGAAACTTTTCCGCAAGCCCCAGCGCTCGGGCGACTTCGGAAACGGTCCAGATCGGCTTGGCGCTCATGCCACCCTCGATGAAAGTGCCGACGCCACCGCCTCGTGATCGCTGAACGGCAATGTCTGGCTGCCGACGATCTGCCCGGTCTCGTGGCCCTTGCCGGCAATCAGCAGCGCATCGCCCGGCTCAAGCGCGGCTATGCCGGCGCGGATCGCCTCGTTGCGGTCGCCGATTTCCTTCGCGCCTTTCGCCGCGGCAAGAATGGCGGCGCGGATCGCGGCCGGATTCTCGCTGCGCGGATTGTCGTCGGTGATGATGACGCTGTCAGCATTTTCAGCCGCGATCGCGCCCATCAGCGGCCGTTTGCCCGCATCGCGGTCACCGCCCGCGCCGAACACAACGACGAGCTTGCGCTTCGCATAGGGGCGCAGCGCCTGCAGCGCTTTCGCCAGCGCATCCGGCTTGTGCGCGTAATCGACAAAAACCGGCGCGCCGTTGCGCTCGCCAACGCGCTCCAACCTGCCCTTGGCGCCTTCGAGCCCCTCGATCGCAGCAAAGACTTTTTCTGCATCGCTGCCGGTGCCGATGGCAAGACCTGCCGCGACCAGCGCGTTCTCGATCTGGAATTCGCCGACCAGCGGCAGATGCAGCGCATGCCTGCGGCCGCGATGCTCGATGGCGAGCTTCTGCGCAAAGCCGTCGATGGCGGCATCGACGAGACGGATGCCCTCGGCGCCATCGGCCTTGCGTCCGATCACGATGATGCGCAGCTTTCGCGAACGCGCCGCATCGATCACCTCACCCGAGCAATCGTGGTCGGCGGAGATCACTGCCGCACCGCCATCGAGGACGAGATCGCGGAACAGCCGCAGCTTTGCGTTGAGATAGTGAGCGAGATCAGGATGGTAGTCCATGTGGTCACGCGACAGATTGGTGAAGCCGCCTGCCGCAACACGCACGCCATCGAGACGATACTGGTCAAGTCCGTGCGAGGAGGCCTCGAAGGCGAGATGCGTGACGCCGTCCCGCGCGATCTCGTCGATCTGTCGATGCAGCGCGATCGGATCGGGCGTGGTCAGCGAGCCGTAGACCGTACGTTTCGGCGAAACGAGGCCGATGGTGCCGATGCTCGCGGACTCATGGCCGAGGCTCTGCCATATCTGGCGTGTGAAAGCAGCGACGGAGGTCTTGCCGCTGGTGCCGGTCACCGCCGCAATGGTCTGCGGCTGGCGCGGGAAGAATTTCGCCGCGGCCAGCGCCAGCGCGCGGCGCGGATTTGCGGTGACGACGAAGGGAACGCGCGCGCCTTCCGGCCGGTGGTCGCCTGCCACCGCCACGGCGCCCGCCGCAATCGCAGCATCGACGAAACGCGAACCGTCGGTCTTGCTGCCTGCCAGCGCAAAGAACAGATCGCCCGGCTTCGCCGCGCGGCTGTCGGCGGCGAGCCCCCTCACCTCGACCGCATCCCCGGCGAAGTCGATCGTGGCATCGGTGCCAAAGAGGTCGCGAAGTCGCATGCTGTTCCAGTCCGCCGCCGCGGAGGCCTCGAAAGACTCACACCGGCAATAGCAGTGGATTACTGATTTGTCCTCGATGCCGCAAGAATGAGGCGGTCGGACGGCGGCAGGTCGAAGCGGGGTTCGACCCCCAGAAGCGGCGCAATCCGGGCAATAACGGCGCCGCCGGTCGGGACTGCGTTCCAACCCGAGGTGATGAACCCGTGGGTTTCCGGCAGCGCCTTCGGCTCATCCAGCATGATCAGGAGCTGGTATTGCGGATTGTCGGCCGGCAGGATGGCGGTGAAGGAATTGAGCACCTGTTTCTTGGAATAGCGGCCGTTGACCACCTTTTCCGAGGTGCCGGTCTTGCCGCCGATGTAATAGCCCTTCACGTCCGCCTTCTTGGCGGTGCCGATCTCGGCGTTGAGCCGCATCAGATAGCGGATCTTCTCCGATGTGTCCGGCTTGATGACGCGCTTCGCCATCGCCTTGGCCTCGTCCTCCGAGCGCTTCAGGAAGGTCGGCGGAATCAAGAGGCCGCCATTGACCATGGCGTTGATGCCCATCACCGCCTGCAACGGCGCCACCGCAATGCCGTGGCCGAAGGCGATGGTGATGGTGTTGAGCTCGCCCCACTTCTTGGGCACGATCGGCATGGCGCTCTCCGGCAATTCGGTGCGCAACCGATCGAGCTGGCCGACCTTGCGCAGGAACGCCTTGTGCGCCTCGACGCCCTGGCCGAGCGCCACGCGCGCCGCGCCGACGTTGGAGGAGAAGGTGAAGACTTCCGACAGTGTGATGGAGCGACCGAGCGGATGGGTGTCGTGGATGGCGAACTTGCCGTAGTGCAGCGCGCCGCGCGCATCATAGAGCGTGTTGAGGTTGGCCTTGCCGGAATCCAGCGCCATGGCGAGGGTCAGCGTCTTGAAGGTCGAGCCCATCTCGAAGACACCAGTCGTGAGGCGGTTGATGCGGTCAGGGTCGTGTGCTTCCTTCGGATTGTTCGGATCGAAGTCCGGCAGCGACACCAGTGCTATGATCTCGCCGGTCTTGACGTTGGAGACGAGACCGGACGCCGCCTTCGCCTTGTACTTGTCCTTGGCCTTCAGCAGTTCGTCGCGCAGTGCGTGCTCGACGCGCAGGTCGACCGATAGCTCTACCGGCTTCTGCAGCCGGTCGGTGGCAAAGCCCGCGCGGTGCAGATCGGCAAGACCATTGCTGTCCAGCCATTTCTCCATGCCGGCGATGCCCTGGTTGTCGATGTTGACCAGGCCAATGAGATGCGCGACTTCGGCGCCGGTCGGATAAACGCGCTTGTTCTCGCGCAGGAAGCCGATGCCGGGGATGCCGAGCTTGTGGATCGCCTGCTGCTGCACCGGCGAAATCTCGCGCTTCAGCCAGACAAAGCCCTTGCGCGTAGACAGGCGGTCGCGCACCTCGATGGTGTCGAGATCGGGCAGCACGCCGGTCAAGAGCTCGATCGCCTCGTCCTTGTCGATGATGCGGCGCGGCTCGGCAAAGAGGCTGGGCGTCTTGACGTCGGTGGCGAGGATTTCGCCGTTGCGGTCGACGATGTCGGGCCGTGCGGTCGCGATCGCGTCCTGCGAGGCGCTGCGGCGCGCGATATGGCTGTCGGCGCCGATTGCGAACATCACCAGACGTCCGCCGATCACGGCGTAGACTGCGGCAAAAGCGAGGATGGCAAAACCGACGCGGGCGCGCGCCTTGGCGTTGCGATCGACATTGCGCCCGTACAGCAGGCTGCGGATCAGCCGCTGCCGCCAGGGTTCATTCGGCTTGACGAGATCGCGCCCGCTCATCGCCGCGCTCCTGCAGACGGAATCGAGCCGGTGATGAGGGTGCCGTCGGTGCCCGCTTCGATGGTGTTGAGCATCGAGCCGATCGGATCGGGATCCCGGGTGAAATTCGGCGGACGTTCGGGCAAATTCTTCAGCTGGTCATATTGCTGGGCGGTGATGGGCTTCAGCCCGAGATGGCGTTCGGCCAATCCCTGCATCCGCAAGGGGGCATCCAGCTTGGCCCATTCGGCGCGCAGCACCGCGATGGCATCGCGCTGCTCGCGGATTTCGGCATTGAGGCGCTGCACGCGTTCGACGCGCGAGGTCGATTCCATTTTGATGCGATAGACATAGGCCGCCGCGAAGATGAGCATGCCGACGACAAAGAGATGGATGATCCGCATGATCAGCCTCCCCTCAACACGTCGGCGAGACGCGGCCAGTCCGCGCGGTCGTCTTCGGCATGCGCCGGCGCAGACGTGCGCTCCGCGGCACGCAATTTTGCGGAACGCGCGCGCGGGTTAGCATCGATTTCGGACTCGCTTGGCGTCACCGGGCGCTTGGTCAAAATCGCGAAACTGGTCGCGGCCTGCGCGACCTCGGGGGCATGCCGCGAACCCGCGGAAACCTTGCCGCGGTCCGCCATGAAATTCTTGACGATACGGTCTTCCAGCGAATGGAAGGAGACGACCACCAGCCGGCCGCCGGGCTTGAGCACGCGCTCGGCGGCGGAGAGCGCCTCGGCGAGCTCATCGAGCTCCTCGTTGACGAAGATGCGCAGCGCCTGGAAGGTGCGTGTCGCCGGATGGATCTCGTTCGGCTTGGCGCGCACGACCTTGGCGACGAGATCGGCCAGCGCCCGCGTGGTCGCAATCGGCGCTTCCTTGCGCGCGGCACCAATAGCGCGTGCGATGCGGCGGGAATTCCGTTCCTCGCCGAAGATGTAGATGATGTTGGCCAGATCCGTCTCGGACGCTTTCGCAACGACATCCGCCGCGGTCGGCCCGTCCTGCCCCATCCGCATGTCGAGCGGGCCGTCGAAGCGGAAGGAGAAGCCGCGCTCGGCCTGATCAAGCTGCATCGAGGAGACGCCGACATCCATCACGACGCCATCGACCGCATCGACGCCTTGCACAGCGCAGACGCCGGCAAGATTGGAGAAGCGGTCTTGCACCAGTTCGAGCCGCCCTTCCGAGCGGTCGACCAGATCGAAACCGCCGGCAATGGCGGTGCGGTCGCGATCGATGCCGATCACGCGTGTTCCGGCAATATCGAGAATGCCGCGGCTGTAGCCGCCGGCCCCGAAGGTCGCGTCGACATAGATGCCACCGGCACGGGGGGCGAGCCACTGCACCGCCTCACGGCCGAGCACGGAGATATGGCGCTCGGCCGGGCTCATGCGAAGGCGCCGGCTGCACGCCGGATGGAATAAGGAATCCCTGACGCTGACAGGCCCATTTGACTTAAGATCCCCGCGCCACAAACGCTTGCGCTTAGCCGGGCAGTTCCGGTCGAAATACCGTCGCAGGCCATGAGCGCCGATCCCGGCCGGTTGCAAACCCTTCTCTCTCGACGGAATTTGCCGGGCTGCCATGGGATTTCGAGCGTGAAAATGGCCTTGGCCGTCCCCACAGAGGTTGCGGCTCTTCACCACTTAGTAACGGCATTTAGCCTTAAGAAAGCGTTGACGATCTGGCGCGGCTTTTTCGCGCTGTCCGCGACCGGCGCGTTGCACTGATGCTTCCCGCACACACTCCGCCAAAATGCGCTGCGCGAGTAACTTCCCGGATTGCCACGATCAAATCGTAAAGGAATAGTAAACGTCCACCTCTGTCTGCCGTCGTCCGGCCCGTTTTTCGGTTGTGTCATGCCTTCTGGTTCAGTTGTGTCTGCTGGTATTGATTCGAAGCGTCAACGCGCCCTCCCAGTTCCCAAGGGCACCGCGGACATGAAGGCCTTTACCCCGGATTCCTCGATCGCCTCCGACGTCATTCCCTCGCCGAACTATGGCGAGCGGAACAAGGGCCGCGCGCCCGACATGATCCTGCTGCACTACACCGGCATGCCCGATGTCGAGGGCGCGATCACGCAGCTCTGTACGCCCGGCACCGAAGTCTCCGCGCATTACATCGTGCTGGAGGACGGCCGGATCGTGCAATGCGTGCAGGAGGCCAAGCGCGCCTGGCATGCCGGCGTGTCGAGTTGGGCCGGCGAGGACGATATCAACTCCTGCTCGATCGGCATAGAGATCGTCAACCGCGGCCATGACTGGGGTTATCCCGACTTTCCGCTGCGCCAGATCGCGGCGGTGATCGCGCTATGCCGCGGCATCATGCTCCGCCGCAACATCCCCGGCCATCGCGTGCTCGGCCATTCCGACGTCGCGCCCGCGCGCAAGAAGGATCCCGGCGAGAAATTCCCGTGGCATTCGCTGGCAAATTCCGGCGTCGGCCACTGGGTTCAGCCGGCGCCGATCGTGCGCAGCGAATCATTGCAGCTCGGAACCATCAGCGACGACGTCATGAACATGCAGGCCGCCTTTGCCAGATATGGCTACGGCGTTTCCGTCACCGGCAAGTATGACAACACGACCATGGAAGTGGTCACCGCGTTCCAGCGCCACTTCCGCCCGGCGAAGATCGACGGCATCTGCGATCATTCGACCATGTCGACGTTGCATGCCCTGCTGTCGAGCCTGCCAAGCGAGGCGGTGAAGAACGCGACGTCATAGTTCCGCAGCGGCGGCGAGCCCCCTCACCCCGTCTTCCTGGGGGAAGAGACGAGCGAAAGCTCGCTCTTTGGAGGGTCGGGGTGAGGGGAAGCCGCCCGCGGACTACCGGAAGACGTGCGTAGGATGCGTAGAGCGCAGCGAAACCCATCGGGCATCCGCGACAGAAGTGATGGGTTTCGCTTTCGCTCTACCCACCCTACGGGTCGAACCCGAACAGCTTTGCCGGATTCGTGACCAGGACTTTCTCCAGCATCGCCTGATCGGACGCGTAGCGGTACATCAGCTCCAGCAGATCGGCATCGTTGGGCGGCTGCACCACCGAAACTGGATGCGGCCAGTCGCTGGCCCACACGCAGCGGTCGGGCGCGGCCTCCATATAGGTGCGCGCGATCGGGATGACGTCGTCCCAGGGCGGGCCCTTCTTCGAGGTCTTCTCGCCGAGCGACAGCATCACCCAGAAATTGCCCTTCGACAGAAGCTCCAGCATGATGCGCAGGTTCGGATCGTCTCTGCCGCGCGACGGATCAGGGCGCGCCATGTGGTCGATCAGCACGGGCACGTCGAGCGACTTGTACTTGTCAACGCTGGAGACGATGCCGTCCTTCTCGGGCTGGATTTTTGCGTACCAGCCAAGCTCGCGAATCCGCGCGATCGCGCGCGCGAAATCCTTGTCCGAAAGGACAGCGCCGAGTTCCTGACGGAAACTGAAGCGCGCGCCGCGCACACCGGCCTCGTGCAGCTTCGCCAGATAGGCGTCGTCCTTCTCGGCAAACACCAATGCGTTGGCGCAGCCGCGATAGTTCTTGCCCATCGCGGCAAGGCCGTCGAGCACCACGGCATGGTCGGCGCCATAGGTCGTGGTCTGCACGATGATGCCGCGCTCGATGCCGAGCGCCTTGTGCATGCGCAGCGCCGCTTCCCATGTGGCAGACGGCATGCGATAGGCCGCGCCCGGCCGCTCCGGATATTTCTCCAGCGGGCCCAGCACGTGAAACTGGCTGTCGATGGTTTTCGGCGGCGGCCGCTTCGACGGCTGGCGCGGATTCGGGTCGAAAGGAAGATAGGTCGGCAACGCTGGCCTCCGTCAGTCGATCACGGCGGTGAAATCGCACTGCACCAGCGCGCCGCCCTCCATGTTGTCCATCGGCAGCGCATGGCGCGCGGGCCGCGAATGCTCGTCGGGAAACATCTTCAGCCACTCGGCATTGACCGGCGCGCGCTGCGAACGGTCCTTCAGCCACACCGTCATCTTGATGATGTCGTCGGTCGAACCGCCCGCGGCCTCCACCGTCGCTTTCATGTGCGCGAACATATGGGCGCATTGCGCTTCGAGGCTCTCCGGCATCGATCCCGTTGCGGGATCGCGGCCGAGGATGACGCCGGACATCACGAGATTGCCGATGCGGCTGGCGTTCGGGATCGGATTGGCGTGCTTGAAGCCGCCGATGTGGATGCTTTTGCGGCGCGATGGTCCGGTCATGGCGTCTCTTCCCCTGATGATTTCGATGTTTGAAATACCGTCCGCAGGGTCACGATCTCGCCAAGCCGCGCATAACGCGGCCCGGCGATGCGGGCGATCGGGTCAAGCGTCGCGGTGTCGACCTTGCCGTCGTTCACAAGTCCGTCGCGGATATGGATCATGACGACCTCACCGACGATGAGCCGGCTCTTCGCCACGCCGAATTCGAGGCATTGGTGAAACCGGCATTCCATCGCGACCGGCGGCGCCGCAAGCCGCGGCACCTTGATCAGTTCGCTCGGCACGGTTTCCAGCTTGAGATGTTCGACCTCACTAACTTCAGGCGGATGCTCGACCGAGCTGTCGTGCAGCGCCTGCATCAGTGGCGTGTCGGCGATGTGGATGACGTATTCCCCCGTATCGAGGATGTTGTGCGCGGTGTCCTTCCAGACACCGGCCTTGCGGCCAACGCTGATCGCCAGCATCGGCGGCTTCTGCGAGACAAAGGTGAAGGCGCTGAACGGCGCCAGGTTGAGCACGCCGCTGGCGGACAGACTCGTCACCCACGCGATCGGCCGCGGCACGACGATGCCGGTCATCAGCCGGTAGATACGCTCCGCACCGAGTTCCGCAGGATCGATCTGCATCGCCGCCTCGCAGGCTTCGCCGGCCGGTCAATCGGCCTTGATGTTGGCCTTGCGCACGACGGGAATCCATTTGGCGTCCTCACGCGAAAGATAGGCCGTGAACTCGACCGGCGTCATCGCAACCGCTTCGGCGCCGATCTTGTTGAACTTCTCGACAACAGACGGATCCTTCAGCACCGCCGTCATCGTCTCCTGCAGTTTTGCGACGATCGGCGCCGCCGTGCCTGCCGGCGCGAACAGGCCGGTGAAGGTTTGGGCGTCGAAGTCGGGATAACCGAGTTCCTTGAAGGTGGGCACGTCGGGGAGCCACGACGTGCGCTGTGCACTGGTCACCGCGAGAGGCCGCAGCATGCCGCTTTTGAAGTATTGCAGCGCCACCGAAATCTGGTCGAAGGCAAAGCTCACCTGCCCGCCGATCAGATCGTTAGTGGCGGGCGCGTTGCCGCGGTAGTGCACCGTGAGCCATTGCAGTCCGAGCGAGGATTGCGCCAGTTCGCTCAGGAGGTGGTTGGTGGTGCCCGCGCCGGGCGAGGCCATCGTCAGCTTGCCGGGTTCGCTGCGCACAAGGTCGAAGAATTCCTTCACGCTCTGCGCCTTCACCGACGGATGCACCTCCAGCACAAGCGGCGTCATCGAGATCGTCGTGATCGGCACGAAGTCGCGCTTCCAGTTATAGGCATCGCGCTTGGTGATTTCAGGCGCGAACAGCACCGGCCCGTTGGCACCGACGAACAAAGTGTAGCCGTCATTGGGCGACTTCGCGAAGGCCTCGCCCGCGATGAGGCCGCCGGCTCCGGCCTTGTTCTCGACAATGAAGGGCTGACCGAGACGCTCCTGCAGCTTGTCGGCGACAATGCGGGCGGCGGTGTCGACATTGCCGCCGGCCGGATACGGCACGATCAGCCTGACGTTGCGCGCGGGCCACTGCTCGGCGGCTGCAGCACCTGCGAGCATCGCCGCAAGCGCAGCGACCGCTGCTGTCAAAACTCTCATGGCATCCTCCCGAAAGACCGGCGGCGGATCGAAGTCCGCCCATTTATTTGGGGAATATCATCGGATTTGCAGGCTTTACCTGTCGACCGAATTATGCGGTTCTTGTCCACATTGTGGACAAGAAGGCCTGCGGCATGAGGACCGGCCGGAGAACGGAACCGAGGCAAGGCGCGCAGGCGATCCGCCGGGCGCTTGCCGTGCTGCGCATTCTCGCCGCCGGCCGCGAGACCGGCCTGCCGCTGGCCGAGGTGGTGCAGGCCACGGGACTGACCCGGCCTACCGTGCACCGGATTGTGCATGCGCTGATCGAGGAAGGCATCATCGAACGCAGCGAGAAGACCGGCCGCTACGCAATCGGCAACCAGGTCCCGGAGCTCGCGCTGGCGCGTCCGTCGCGCTCGGCGCTGCTGGCCGCCGCCGATGACGTGATGCGTCTGATATCGCAACGCGTCGGCGACACGCTGTTCCTGACGGTGCGGACCGGCAACGATACGCTCTGCGTCGACCGCAGGATCGGCTCCTATCCGATCCAGGTTCTCTCGATCGAGATCGGCGCGCGGCGGCCGCTCGGCGTCTCCAGCGCCGGTGTTGCCATCCTCGCGGCATTGCCGGTGCAAGAGGCAAGAAAGATCGTGGCGGCCAATGAGGCGAGATTCGTCCCCTATCGGACCAACACTTCCACCGTGCTGGCGCAGATCGCCGCAGCGAGACAGCGCGGCTACAACATGCGCGAGGTCGGCCTCGTGCAAGGAACGAAATCGCTCTCCGCCTGGATCAAGACCGCCGACGGCCGCCCGGCGGCAGCGATCACGGCTTCAGCCGTTCGTTCGCGGCTGGGGCCGCGCCGTGAACCCGAAATCGCGGAAATCCTGCTGAAGGCGGCACGCGAGATCGAACTGAATTTACAGTCAACCTGATAGTGGCGTCATCTTTCGGTACGTAGTGCGTAGGATGGGTAGAGCGCAGCGAAGCCCATCACCTTGGCTGCCGAGACACGATGGGTTTCGCTTCGCTCTACCCATCCTACAGGTCCAGTTCCGCAAGGCGCCGCGCATAGAGGCGGCGCAGCGGTTCGAGTTGCGTCGCCGCCGTCGCATCCTGATACGCTTTTCGCGCCGCGTCGTATCTGCCGAGCCGGCGCAGCAGGTCGGCGCGGACAGCCGGCACCACTTCGTAACTCTTCAGGCCACCGCGCGCCTCGATCGCATCGACCAGTTGGAGCGCCCGCGCCGGTCCGTCGACCATCGACACCGCAGCAGCGTGGTTGAGCTCGATCACCGGCGACGGACTGATGCGCAGCAGCACTTCGTAGAGACCGGCGATCTGTGGCCAATCCGTCTGCGCATAGCTCTCGGCGCGCGCATGCAGCGCGGCGATCGCCGCCTGCACCGCATAGACGTCCGGGCGGCCCCGCATCTGCAGCGCCTCTTCGACGAGCGCGAGGCCTTCGGCAATCTGCGCCTTGTCCCACAAGGTGCGGTCTTGTTCTTCCAGCAGTACAATGTCGCCACCGGCGGTCTGGCGTCCGGCACGGCGGGCATCGTGCAGCAGCATCAACGCGAGCAAGCCCCTGATCCCGCCGCGGCCGGGCATCAATCCGTCGAGCAATCTCGCGAGACGGATCGCCTCGCTGGAAAGATCGGGGCGCATCAGGTCCTCGCCCGAAGTCGCGGTATAGCCCTCGGTGAAAACGAGATAGATCACGGCGAGCACGCCGCGCAGCCGCGGTTCCAGCGCATCGCGCTCCGGCACTTCGTAGGGGATACCGGCAAGACGGATCTTCTGCTTGGCGCGCAGCAACCGCTGCGCCATCGCATCCTCGCTGACGAGAAAGGCGCGCGCGACCTGTACGGTGTCGAGGCCACAGACGGTGCGCAGGGTCAGCGCCACCTGCACCTCAGGCGCAAACGACGGATGGCAGCAGGTGAAGATCAGCCGCAGCATGTCGTCGTCGAGCACGGCGTCCGGAGCTTCGCATGGCGCGGCTGCGCCGAGCTCGAGCTCATGTACCAATTGCTGCTGCTTGCCGCGAAAGGCGATATTGCGCCGGATGCGGTCGATCGCCTTGTTGCGTCCGACATTGACCAGCCAGGCGCGCGGGTTGGCCGGCATTTCGCCTTGCGGCCAGCGCTCCAGCGCCACCGCAAAGGCATCCTGCAGCACGTCCTCGGCGAGATCGAAATCGCCGACGAGGCGGATCAGCGTGGCCATCGCCCGGCCCGCCTCGTCGCGGAAGATTTTTTCGATCTCGGTCGGCGTCATGCAATCCCTCCGCTCGGCATTCCGGGGCGACGCGAAGCGGCGAGCCCGAAATCCATAACCACCATCGTGAGTATGGATTCCGGGCCTGCGCCTTGCGGCGCATCCCGGAATGACGGCTGTGACTTCACTTGTAAATCATGACCGGCCGGACCTCGATCGAGCCGTCCCTCGCGCCCGGAATGCGCGCGGCGAGGCCGAGCGCCGTGTCGAGATCCTTGGCCTCGACCAGATAATAGCCGCCCAGTTGCTCGCGCGTCTCCGCAAACGGACCATCGGTCGTCAGCATCTTGCCGTCGCGGACGCGGACGGTGGTCGCGGTGGTCGATGGCTGCAGGCCGTCACCTGCCTTGAAATGGCCGCTCTGGACGATCGACTGGGTGTAGGCGCCGTATTCCGCCGACATCTTCTGGCGCGCATCGGGGTCCATCTTCGCCAGTTCGGCTTCGCTTCGATAGATCAGCAATAGATATTGCATGTGTCGTACTCCTCTGGATCGGCTGGTTCGCCGACACCCTGTCGAACCGCCGGCGGTCCAAACGACATCTTCATGATAATTTATTTTGCCCGTTTCCGGCGCCGCTATCCGCTTGACGCAGGGCCCCCAAACCCCCATCACAAAGGCGTCAGTCGGCCGGGCGGCCGCTCCGGCTATGGCCGAAAGGCTGCTGGAGAGGAAAGTCCGGGCTCCATCGACATGCGGTGCCGGATAACATCCGGCGGGGGCGACCCCAGGGAAAGTGCCACAGAGAACGAACCGCCCCGTCTTCGGACGGAGCAAGGGTGAAAAGGTGCGGTAAGAGCGCACCGCGTTTCCGGCAACGGCGACGGCACGGCAAACCCCACCGGGAGCAAAACCGAATAGGGATGGCATCGCGGGCCGTTCGCGCAAGCGATAACGCCGCAGGGCTATGTCAGGCTCGCCGTCCGGGTAGGTTGCTCGAGGCCATGTGCAAACATGGTCCCAGAGGAATGGCCGTCACGTATCGCGCGCGCAAGCGGGCGGTGCCCTACAGAACCCGGCTTACAGGCCGGCTGATGCTTTGAGAATGAGGGGCTCGGCGCGAACACGCCGGGCCCCTCGCCCATTTTGAATCGTCGTCATTCCGGGATGCGCCGGATGCGCCGGCCCGGAACCCACAACCACCATCGTGAGTATGGATTCCGGGCTCGCGCTTCGCGCGCCCCGGAATGACGAGGAGAGACTACCGCGCGATCTTCTCCAGCATCGCCATCAGCACTTCGGGCGCGGTGACGTTGGGCGAGTGGCTCGCGTCCATCTCGTAATAGCCCCAGGCTGCGGGATTGCCCTTCGCCATCTTCGCGAACTGGCCGAAGACGTCAGCGGGCGAGATACGGGTGGCGTAGATGTAACTGCGCGGCAGCGACAGTGGCGCGGACAATTTCAATGGCTGCTCGAGACATTGCAGCGGCATGTGCACACGCCGCTCGTTCAGCCACACGACGTCTTCGGACGGCGTGTCCGGCGATGTCGGGTTCGGCGGCACGCGCCAGCCGTCGCCGGACCTGACGCCCTCCCGCATCCGCAACCGTTCCGACTCCGGCAGGAAGTCGAACAGCGACTCGCCACTGTCAGGCACGAAGGCGTCGATATAGATGAGCTGCCTCACCTTGTCCCGCGCGCGGTCGGCAACCCCGGTTGCGACCATGCCGCCATAGGAATGGCCGATCAGCACGAAGTCGCGCAGGTCTTCGTACGTGATCACGTTCAGCATGTCCGTGATGTGCGTCTCCAGATCGATCGCCGGATGCGCCAGATGCGCGCGCTCGCCGAGCCCGGTGTAGGTCGGCGTGACCAGACGGTGGCCGGCCTTCTGCATCAGCGGATGCATCTTCTTCCACGCCCACCCGGCCGACCAGGCGCCGTGACAGACCAGGAATGTCTTGGGAGACGAACTCATCGGCAGCGTTTCCATTTGTTATTTCGTTGGCGGTCGCGATAGTACCTGTCCGCCGCATCGTGTAAACGACACCGGCCAAATACAAGTCATTCCGGCGCGTTCAAAGGACGAAGCCGGGAGGATAGCTGGGAAGGAAAAACGTGAACGCCGCCACCTATGCCGTCTTGCTGTTCGGCGCGCTGGCCGGCGGCTTCGTGTCGGGGCTGGCCGGGTTCGGCACCGCGCTGATGGCGCTCGGCATCTGGCTCTATGTGCTGTCGCCGGCGCTTGCGGTGCCGCTGGTGCTGATCTGCTCGGTCAGCTCGCAACTCTCCACCTTGCCCGCGATGTGGCGGCTGATGGACTTCCGGCTGGCCCTGCCCTTCGTGCTCGGCGGCCTGCTCGGCATGCCGATCGGGGCGTTGCTGGTGGCGCGCGCCGATCCGCAGGTATTCAAGCTCAGCGTCGGCGTGATGCTGATCGTGTTTCCGGCGGCGCTCTATCTCATCCGCGCGCCGATGAAGATCAGCTTCGGCGGCCGGGTGGCGGATGCCGCCGTCGGATTCGCCGGCGGCATTCTCGGCGGTCTTGCCGGGCTCTCCGGCCCGCTGCCGACATTGTGGGCGAGCGTGCGCGGCTGGACCAAGGATCAGCGCCGTGGCGTGTTCCAGATTTTCAACGGCACCGTGCTCGGCGCCGCGCTGGTTCTGCAGATCGCCAACGGCTTCGTCGCCAGGGAAGTGTTCTGGCTGGCGCTGCTGGCGCTGCCGGGCACGCTGGTCGGCGCGCGGATCGGCATGTGGACCTACCGCGCGCTGAGCGACCGCAATTTCTACGACATCGTGCTCGGGCTGCTGTTTCTCTCCGGCCTCGGCCTCGTGTGGAGCAGCATTGCACCGAGTTGAGCCGCGCATGGCGGCCATGTGCACCGACTGAGCCGGCTATACGGAATCGGGGCAAGCCGATAACCAGACGGCCATGTCCACCACCACGCAAATCATGCCGGCGCATTCGCGGCGCGAACAACTCGGCCTCCTGCTCGGCTTTGTCGGCATGGCGATCTTCGGCGGCACCCTGCCGGCGACGCGGCTGGCGGTTTCCGCCATCGATCCGATCGCGCTGACCGCGATCCGCGCCGCCATCGCCGGCGTCTGCTCGCTGGCGCTGTTGATCGCGCTGCGCCGGCCACTGCCGCCGCGCGCGCTGTGGCCGCAACTCATCATCGCCATGCTCTGCGTAGCCGTTCTTTTCCCGCTGTTCATGGGCTTCGGCATGCAGACGGTGGATGCCTCACATGGCGGCGTGGTGCTGGGCGTGCTGCCGATTGCCACGGCCCTCGTGGCGGTCATGATCACGCATGAACGGCCGCGGCCGCTGTTCTGGATCG
>JABUBP010000038.1_pt1 | contig 24069 bp, 22 predicted proteins | sample 7240331 | NCBI WGS metagenome assembly JABUBP01 (sample SAMN07256347, study PRJNA390944) | subsurface metagenome | isolation source: Methane hydrate marine sediment | place: Pacific Ocean: Eastern North Pacific, ODP site 1244 | collected 2002 | reverse complement strand
GGGGGCGGGAAGCAATACGCCGGCGACCGGGTATGTATATTGGCAGCACTGACCAGCGGGGACTGCACCATCTGGTCTATGAAATCGTCTACAACAGCATTGATGAAGCCATGGCTGGCTGCTGCACTAAAATCATGGTCACTATTCAAGAAGATGGTGCCGTTTGCGTTGAAGATGATGGGCGGGGCATTCCTGTAGAGGTTCACCCGGCTACTAATACATCAGCCCTGGAAACAGTAATGACCACACTGCACGCAGGGGCAAAATTTGGTGGTCATACTTACCAGGTATCAGGCGGGTTACACGGGGTAGGTTCTTCAGTAGTAAATGCTCTTTCCTCCTGGCTCAGGGTTAATGTCAGGCGGGATGGCAAGCTCCACCAGCAGGAATACAGGGAGGGCATACCCAAAGAGGAGGTTAAGGTAGTTGGAGAAGCCAGTGATACTGGCACTACCATCACTTTCATTGCTGATGAGGAGATATTCGGTAAAGCCAAATACGATTTTGATGTTCTCAGCGAGCGCCTACGAGAGATGGCCTACCTGAATAAGGGGCTTGAAATATGCTTTAAAGATGAAAAGAAGGAATGCGAAAAGACCTTCTACTTTGAGGGTGGAATTACTAGCTTCGTCCGCCACCTTAACCGAAATCGAATAGTCCGCCATCGCCAACCTATCTACATCTCTAAAACGATAGATAGCACCATAGTTGAAGCTGCACTTCAGTATAATGATGGTTTCGCCGAGTCTACCTTCAGCTTTGCTAACTGCGTTAATACAATAGACGGAGGCTCTCACCTCACTGGCTTCCGGACAGCACTAACCCGTGCTCTTAACGACTATGCCCACAAAAACAAATTTCTCAAAGAGGACGAGCCAAACCTGGTAGGTGATGATGTCAGAGAAGGGCTTACCGCCATTATTAGCGTCAAGCTCGCTGAACCACAGTTTGAGGGACAAACTAAAACCAAGCTGGGTAACCCCGAAATTAAAGGCGTCGTGGAGAGCGCAGTGGGCGAGGGTCTATCCCTCTACCTTGAGGAGCACCCCGACGACGCCAAAAGGATTATAGAAAAGTGCCTCACCGCCGCCAAAGCCAGGGAAGCAGCCAGAAAAGCTCGTGATTTAATCATCAGAAAGAATAGCCTAGATACAGGCACTTTACCCGGGAAGCTGGCTGACTGCTCAGAGAAAGAGCCTTCTCACTGTGAACTATATCTGGTGGAGGGGGATTCAGCCGGTGGCTCAGCCAAGCAGGGACGCAATCGTCGCTTCCAAGCCATACTGCCACTCCGAGGCAAAATCCTCAATGTAGAAAAGGCACCATCAGATAAGATGCTAGCTCACACAGAAATCCGCACCATCATCACTGCTCTGGGAACTAGCATAGACGACGCACTCGACCTGTCAAGGTTACGTTATCACCGGGTTATCCTGATGACTGACGCTGATGTTGATGGCTCTCACATTCGCACTCTGCTGCTTACCTTCTTCTTCCGGCACATGGTGGAGCTGATTAACCACGGTCACCTTTTCATCGCCCAACCACCCCTTTATCGTATTAAGACGAACAAGCTCCAACACTGGGTCTACTCGGAACAGGAAAGGGAAGAGGTAATGCGCAACCTAAAAGGGGCTAAAAAGGTAGCACTGCAGCGCTATAAGGGTCTGGGGGAAATGAGTGCCGAGCAACTGTGGGAAACTACTATGAACCCAGCAACCCGCACCCTACTAACGGTAAGCGTAGATGATGCTGCCAAGGCTGACCAGATATTCCATATGCTAATGGGAGGCGAAGTCCCACCCCGCAAAGCCTTTATCCAAGCCCACGCCAAGAGCGTCAAGAACCTGGACATTTAATTCGCACCATTCCGGCTAGCCTAAGTCTTTAGCTTCTTCACTAACAGGGCGATATTTTTACCGAAGTTCCAGGCGGTTTTAAGCCCCTCCTCATCTTCACTAACTTCCCCTTTTTCACGGCCAAAGGCAATATTCCAGTATGTTGAACCAGGCATAAAGAAGCCCAGGACGTGAAACCAATACATAATCTGGGCGAAGGTAAAATTCTGCCCGGCTCGGCGGGCAACAACCAACGGCCCACCCACCTTGCCGGCAAATGGCCTTGTATCGTAGGACATATAGCCGGTTCTTTCCATGAGCGCCTTTAACAAAGCTGTGGCTGAGCCGAAGTAGACCGGCGAGGCTAAAATAACAGCGTCAGCCTCCTTCATCTTGGTATAAATCGGTAACAGGTCATCATCAATGGGACACGGCTCTTCGTTGCGACAAACCATACAGGCATCACAGGGGCGGATATCCAGGCCGGCTAACCTTATTAATTCTGTGTCCAATCCCTCCTCTTCTATAGCCTTCAGGGTGTGCTTGGTTAGAATTTCCGTATTTCCACCCTCTCTGGGACTGCCGACAATACCGATAGCTTTCACAATACACCTCCTATTGAGTCAAATACAGTTTATGTTGCCTTATGTATTCGTCTACTGGCTCGGGGACAAGGTGGTGGATGGATAGTCCCTGGGCAACTCGGTCTCTAATTGCTGAGGCACTAATATCTATCTCTGGCCTATCCATAAGCGTTACCCTTTGAGATAGCCCTGGGATACTGGCTTCCAGGGCTATAAGGTCAGGCAACGGGTAATCTGGTCTGGGAACTGCCACCAAGCGACACATTGTAATCAGCCGGGATGGCTGCCGCCACTGAGGCAGCTCAGCTAAATTATCCCAGCCTAGAATGAAAAATAGCTCGTCCCCAATGCCGAGTTGGGCCTTTAGTTCAGCAATAGTGTCAATGGTATATGTGGGACCAGCTCGCTCTATTTCCATAGTAGACAGCTTGAAGTAGGCTTTATCGGCGATGGCAAGGCGCACCATCTCCACGCGGTGCTCCGCAGGCAAAATAGGGCTATCTACCTTCAGCCACGGCTGACCAGCAGGCACAAAAAGAATTTCAGCCAAGTTTAGCCTAGCTCTTACCTCCTCAGCCAAAATGAGATGCCCAATATGGATTGGGTCAAAAGTCCCTCCCAATACCCCAATATTCATTCTATCACCAATCCCATTCTAGATTCCCACAACGGACTCTATCACCCGGCTTAACCCCAGCCCTCTCCAAAGCCTTGCTAACCCCCAGCCTAGCCAATTGCCTTTTGAGCTGCCAGCGCACCCCAGGGCTAGTTACATCCGTCCTAGCCACAATACGCTCCAGTTCAGGCGCCACCACGACAAAGGTATCTCCTTCTTTATACACCCTAGAGCCAACACCCTTTGGCTGAGGACGAAAAACTTTGATAGGAATTTTTTCACTGATTCCTCCCTCAACGGTAACTGACTGAAGCACCTCCATAGTTTCCGCCATAAGCCCAGCAACACCTTCCCCGGTCGCTGCCGAAACGAAAAGGGGCGTGGTTCCAGCACTACTGAAGGCATCCTTTATCTCAGTTAACCGAGCCTGCACTTGGGGCAAATCAATTTTATTTACTACTATAAGTTGTGGCTTCTGAGCCAGAGCCGAATCAAATAAGCTGAGCTCGGCATTTACCTGTATCATATTTTCTACCGGAGAGGCAGAACTGCCATCTATTAAGTGAATAAGTATTTTGGTACGCACAATGTGCCGTAGGAAATCATGTCCTAGGCCCCGACCAAGGTGAGCACCATCTATTAGTCCTGGAATCTCAGCCAATACAAAGCTTCGCTGACCGACTTCAACCACACCCAAAATGGGCTCTCGGGTAGTAAATGGATAATTAGCTATTTTAGGCTTGGCTGCTGAAGCTGCCGCCAGTAAGGTAGACTTGCCCACATTGGGATAGCCAATGATACCAACATCAGCAATAAGCCTCATTTCTAATATTATGGAATTCTCTTCCCCGGGCTCCCCCTTTTGAGCAACCTCTGGGGCTTGATTAGTAGACGAAGTAAAATGAGTATTGCCTAATCCCCCCTTACCACCCTTAGCTACCACTACCTGTTGACCCGGCTGCTCCAAATCAGCTATAAGAGCATCACTACCAATCTGCGTCTTATATGAGACCACAGTCCCCACCGGAACAGTTAATATCAGGCTCTCTCCCTTTCTACCATGCTTTCTTTTACCTTTTCCGTCCTTACCATCTGCGGCTCTATAAAATCTTTTTCGGCTAAACATCCGCAAGCTATCAACACTAGAGTCAGCCCTAATAATTACATCGCCCCCATCACCACCATCACCACCATCAGGACCACCAAATGGGACATGCTTCTCCCGCCGAAAGCTTACTATTCCAGCTCCCCCGGCACCAGCCCTTACCTCTATTTCCGCTCTGTCAAACACTATAATTAAAATTGCTAAGCAACCCTATGCCCTTTCGTAAGATAATCTTATTATGATTATATATCCTAGTTATCAGTATAGTTTAGTTTAATAATTATAATAATAACATATTGATGGCTGCTATGAGGATAAAGGGTAGGATTTAGACTTATGGGTGAATTTGGGGGCCAAAAACTATCTTGACACGCAGTGAGCATTTTTGCGACTTATAATAAAGGCAAGGCAGTTATGCAAAATTCCTGCTTTTTTAATCCACTTTAGTTTGCTTGTAAAAGAGTGCAAGTAGAAAGTTATTAATGCTTTCTACCCCTTTGCTTGGGGTATATTTTCTGTTGGATGTCCAAGAGTTTACGCCTCAAATGAGGGCTGGCATTGATATCATTGGCTATTTTTTCACAAGCGTGGCTAACAGTTGATGGGGTTCTGCCGCCCAACTCACTGCCAATTTGAGCCAGTGAGCAATTGGTTTCCTGTTTGATAAGATACATTGCCACCTGCCGGGCTAGAGCAGTTTCCTTGTCTCTTCTCCGGCTTTTTAGGTCTGCCGTAGCTATCTGGAAGTTGTTAGCTACGGCTTCTACCACCAGAGCTAGGGTGAGGGGAGTACCTTTAGGAGCTTTAGTGGCTATATCCTCGAGCGCTTTAGCCGCTAACTCAGGGGTAAGTAAGGCTCTAAGCAGTCTGGCATAAGCAATAACCCGGTTTAGGCTACCCTCCAGCTCCCTTATGTTATGCTGAATCCGCTGGGCAATAAACTCGAGCACATCTGAAGCGACACTCGCTCCAGCCTGCTCAGTCTTAGCTTGTAGAATAGCTAGGCGTGTTTCAAAATCAGGGGGTTGAATATCAGCAATTAATCCCCATTCAAAACGGGAGCGTAACCGTTCTTCTAATTGGGGTATTGATTTAGGGGGGTGGTTACTAGTAATGGCAATCTGGCGATTAGCGTTATGTAGCTCATTAAAGGTATGAAAAAAGCACTCCTCTGTCTGCTCCTTACCGCTGATAAAGTGGATGTCATCGACCAGCAGCATATCAACACTTCTATATTTGTTGCGGAATTCCTTTGTTTTCCTTTCTTGGATAGCGTTTATAAACTCGTTGGTAAATTGCTCACCGCTAACATAAAGCACCTGAGTATTGCTGGTTAGAGCCATGTGACCAATAGCGTGCAGTAGATGTGTCTTCCCTAAACCTACCCCTCCGCATATAAATAGTGGATTATAGCTATGTCCTGGGTTTTCAGCTACCTCCAGAGCACCGGCATGGGCTAAACGGTTACAACTACTTACAACGAAGGAGTCAAAGGTATATTTTGGGTTGAACCCGGGGGGGTTTGTTTGTGTGGTTGGGGAGGTTGCTTCTCGGGCATAATAGCTACCTGGCGAGGTTTCATCCTTGGCATCTACAGAGAAAGCGACCTTAATGTCACGGCGGGTAAGACCAATGAGTGTTTTTTTAATTAAAGAGCGCTGGTTTTTGTCTAAATATTCAGCAACGAAGGTGTTAGGTACCCCGACGACAAACTGATTACCCTGATAACTCAAGCCTACAGTTTTTTCCAGCCAGGTCCGGTAGTTGGCCTTGTTGACTTGGATTTGTAGCTCGCCTAGAGCAGTTTCCCAGATTTCCTGTGCTGACCTAGCTGCCATTAAATTTCCCCTATCATTTGACCTTTAAGGTTCACCAGTTTATGCTGTGAATTTAAGGTGCCATTTTATCCTAAGTGGTCAGAAGAATGGTAGTGAATTTAGTTGAGGGGTTATATAGTAACATCACTAAAATAATAACCACTTGACTTCCCCGATGGCAAGGTTTTTGACGTTTATTAGCAGTCAGTTTTAACCCCTATTCTACCTTGCTAGGTCTGTCAGACTTGTTTATTTACCCAATTTTTACCTTATAGATATAAAACGGTTCTGGCTGTTAAAAAAATTCCCCATGAGGACAATTGTCCAAAATTTACCCTAATAATACCAGTGGGCATTTTGAATGGCAAGCGCTTTGATGCTGATTGCTAGGCGTTTTAGACCCTTCTTTTCCCTTGCTAGGTCTGTCAGGCTTGTTTATTTACCCAATTTTTACCTTATAGATATAAAACGGTTCTGGTTGTTCAAAAAAATTTTTGATGCTAGAATTTAGTGGTCGGAGGCTTAAATTGCGAGTTATTTTTATGGGTACCCCTGAGTTTGCCGTTCCTTCTCTTGAGCACCTTATTCTTAATCAACATCAGGTGGTGGCTGTTTATACCCAGCCTGACAAACCGGCAGGCAGAGGGCGTTCCCTGGTTTCTTCTCCTCTGAAGAGGGCAGCATTAGCCTGGAAGCTGCCGGTAGTGCAGCCGGTTAGTTTAAAGAGGGCTGAGGTAGTGGCGCAACTGGCTGAACTTCACCCTGATGTTATAGTGGTGGCTGCCTTTGGTCAAATTCTACCGCAGTCGGTTTTAAACATCCCAAGCTATGGCTGTATTAATATTCATCCATCGCTGTTACCTAGATTTCGAGGAGCCTCACCAGTGGCGGCAGCTATTCTGGCTGGTGATGAGTTTACCGGGGTTAGCCTTATGCTGATGGACAGGGGCTTGGATACTGGTCCTATATTAGCCAGGGCGCAGATTCCTATTTCGGCGCGGGATACTACCGGCTCACTTACCGCCAAGCTGTCACTGACAGCAGCTGAGCTGCTTCTGGAAGTTTTACCTCATTGGTCAAGGGGTGAGCTCACCCCCCAACCTCAGAGTGAAGCTGAAGCTACCTATTCTGGCCCAATTTCCAAGGAGGAGGGTGAGGTTGACTGGCGTCTGCCGGCTGTGGGCATATGGCGGCGGGTGCGCGCCCTCCAGCCGTGGCCAGGGTGTTACACTAGATGGCAGGGAAGGCAGCTTAAGGTTATTGAGGCGGTGCCTCTGCCTGCGGAGAGAACCCTTGAACTAGGGCAGGTAGTAGCTTTGACTTCAGCCACGGAGTCAAAGGCTGCGTTCGGCGTTTCTACTGGGGAAGGGATTTTGGGAGTGCTTAAGGTTCAATTGGAGGGGAAGCGGGCTATGTCTGCCGCTGAGTTTTTAAGAGGGCAGAGGCAATTCAGCGGGGCGATACTGCCATTGAGTTAAATCAGGGCTTATGCTAAAATTATATTCAGTTTGGGGAGATAATATCGCCCTTTTGATGTTGGTCTTCTGCCTGCCAGCAAATTATATTGCCTGATTCTAGACCCTCTTGTATAATCCGTGTAACAAGTTAAGGGGGGTTACTTTGTCTTTACCCGAGGATTTGAGCCAGTTTACTACTTTAGTAGATATTATTGCCAGACTACGAGCCCCTGATGGTTGCCCCTGGGATAAGAAGCAGACCCATGCCTCACTCAGGAAAAACCTGCTTGAGGAGTGCTATGAGGTATTGGAGGCTCTTGATGAGGGGAATTCTGGCAAACTTTGTGATGAGTTAGGCGACCTGTTAATGCAGGTTGTTCTCCACACTCAGATTGCCACTGAAGCTGGGGAGTTTGAGCTGGGCGATGTAGTAAATAGCATCACTACCAAGCTAATCCATCGTCATCCCCACATCTTTGGCTCAAAGAAAGTAAAGGATGCTGAGGAGGTGGCGCTTAACTGGGAGATTCTCAAGCAAGAAGAGAGGGGGGGTGATACCTCTATGTTAGCCAGTGCACCTAAACAGATGCCTGCCTTGGGTTACAGTCAGGAGATTCAGCGCCGGGTGGCACAGGTTGGCTTTGACTGGGAAGATATTGACGGTGTTATAGAGAAATTGACTGAGGAGATTAGCGAGTTTAAGCAGGCTGATAGTCAGGAGCGGAAAGCACAGGAGTTTGGTGATTTGCTATTTACCCTGGCTAACATTGCCCGCCGGCTGGGGATTGACTCAGAGGCGGCGCTGAGGGAGGCAAACCAGCGATTTTACCGCCGCTTTTCTTATATGGAAGAGGTCTGCCGCCAGCGAGGGCTAAATTTTGGTGAGCTATCCTTTGATGACCAAAACGCCCTGTGGGAGGAGGCGAAGAGAAAGTTTCAGGAATGAAAATGCTGGTCGGGGCGAGAGGATTTGAACCTCCGACCTCAGCGTCCCGAACGCTGCGCGCTAACCAGGCTGCGCTACGCCCCGACAGTGATATTATAGGCGGATTTAATCTTTATTGTAAACTGGAGAGGGAACTGGATGAAATACTGCGTTCTGATAATTGATGGTGCCTCTGGTTTGCCGCTGCTTGAGCGTGGTGACAAGACCTGCCTGGAGCTAGCCCATACTCCAAATCTGGATGCTATGGCGAAGGAAGGCACTCTGGGGCTTGTCCGCACCATCCCGCCGGGGATGGAACCCTCTAGTGCCTGCGCCTGTATTTCGGTACTTGGTTACGACCCAAAACTATACTATCGGGGTCGGGCTGGCATTGAAGCCAGGAGTATGGGCATTACTATTGATGAGGGAGAAGCCGTTTTTCGTTGTAATCTGGTGGCTATTCGTGATGGTAAGATGTGGGACTACAGTTCGGGTCATATTAGCACCAATGAGGGGCAACAGCTTATTGAGGCTTTAAACAAAAGCCTGGGTAGTGATAAAGTCCACTTTTATTCTGGCGTCAGCTACCGGCACCTATGCAAACTCAAGGGAGGAGAGGATACCCTTCTGGCTGCTTGCACCCCTCCGCATGATATTCACGATAAACCTATTGATGAGTTTCTGCCTAAGGGTCCGGGGAGTGAGCTACTCAGGGACTTAATGGAACGCTCACAGGCTGTGCTCCGAGGGCACCCGGTAAATGTGGAGCGGAGGTCTCGTGGTGATATCCCAGCGACAATGCTCTGGCTCTTCTGGGGTAGTGGCAAGGTAGCTGACATGCCTGCCTTCAAGCAGGTTTATGGGCTTAATGCCGCGATAACATCTGCGGTTGATGTTTTGCGGGGACTGGCTCGAATGATGGGTATGGGGGTACTGGATATACCGGGGGTGAAAGATGGGCTGGATAATGATTTTACTGCTCAGGCAGTCGGAGCCTTGACGGCACTTAAAGAATATGATTTGGTAGTCATCCATATTGAGGCGACGGATGAGGCAGCTCATGCCGGCTCCATTGATGACAAGATAGAGGCTATCCAGAGGGTGGATAGAGAGGTTGTGAGCCAACTCTGTAGTTGGCAACCGGATAATCTTAGAACGCTAATTATGCCCGACCACCCCACCCCGATTAAGACTCAGACCCACAGTGGTGAGCCGGTTCCATTTATGCTGTGGGGACCGGGGTTTACCTCCAACGGGGCAAAGAGATTCACCGAGGCTGAGGCGAAAGGCACTGGCTTTTTCATTGAGGAAGGGTATAAAATTATGAGTAGGTTGATAGGATAAATTACTTGAGTTTTGAGGTCAAAAATTTATGCCTTTAATTGTTCAAAAGTATGGTGGTTCATCGGTGGCGGATGCCGAGCGGATTAAGAAGGTGGCTCGGCGCATTGCCCAGGCTAAGGATAAGGGCGACCGGGTGGTGGTAGTGGTCTCGGCTATGGGGGATACCACCGACGAGCTAATCAAGCTGGCTTACCAGGTTAGTGAGCATCCCGGTGATAGGGAGCTTGATGTTCTGTTATCCACCGGTGAGATTGTTTCCAGCACCTTGCTGGCAATGGCGCTCAGGGCTATGGGATATGGGGCAATTAGCCTTAGCGGTGCCCAGGCCGGGATACGGACTGATGCTACCTATAGCCGAGCCCGCATCCTCAAGATTGAAGCCAAGCGAGTGGTTAAGGAGCTGGAGAAGGGAAATATTGTCATTGTTGCCGGCTTTCAGGGTGTTACTGGTGAGATGGATATAACCACTTTGGGGCGGGGTGGTTCTGATACTACAGCAGTGGCTCTAGCTGCCAGCCTGAAGGCAGAGGTGTGCCAGATATATACTGATGTTGAGGGGGTTTATACTGCTGACCCCCGCCTTATTCCGGAAGCTCAAAAGCTCGCGGAGATTGGCTACGAGGAGATGGTGGAGCTGGCAAGCTATGGGGCTAAGGTGGTGCATCCCCGGGCGGTTGAGTTGGGGGAGCTATTTAATATTCCTATCTTGGTCGCCTCTAGCTTCACTGATAGTTCGGGTACATTAATTCATGGAGGGGTGTCTATGGAAGTGCGAAATAAGGTGAGGAGTATAGCTTATGACCTTGATGTGGCTAAGATAACCGTGGTTGGTGTTCCTGACCGACCGGGCATTGCTGCGTCTATTTTCCAGGCTTTGGCTACAGCCGGTATTAGTATAGATACCATTGTTCAAAACGCCAGTATTGATAATATTACTGATTTAACCTTTACTGTGGCTAAAAGCCAGCTGGCTAAGGCAATGCGCCTGGTGGGACCTATTGCTGAGTCAATTGGAGCCAGGGAGTGCGTGAGTGATTCCAAGTTGGGTAAGGTTAGTATTATAGGTACCGGGATGCAGAATACCCCTGGTTATGCCGCCAGGATGTTCGGGGCACTCAGTGAGCAAGGGATAAATATCCAGCTTATTACTACCTCGGAGATAAGGATAACCTGCATTATTGATGAGACCAGGGTTGAGGGCGCAGTTAGTGCCTTACACCGGGTTTTTAGAGAGGCGGTAGCGGCTAATAAAAGCCTAATAGAGAGCTTCCCCAACGATGTTGACGCCTATAATCGGTTGGGTAGAGCCTATATGGAGCTGGGAGAGTATTCTCGGGCAAGGGAAGCCTACAGCCGAGCTATGGAACTTGACCCTTATAATACTATTGCCAAGAAGAATCTTCATCGTTTATCTCATTTAGGGGAAGGTGTGGCTGGTGAGGGGAGTGCTTTTCATAAGGTCGAGCCGCAACATTTTATTGAGGAAACGGGCAAGGCAGGGGTGGTTAACCTTTACCGCTTAGCGCTGGGGGAGACGCTGGCCAAAATGGTGGCCGGCGATAGGGTATATTTGAAGGTGGATGGGTCTAGTTTAATAATCCAGGATGGTCGTGGGGAGCATCTAGGGCAAGTGGAACCCAAGCATGGGCAGCGGCTTATTAAATTAGTGAAGGGGGGTAATAAGTATACAGCCACTGTCATTAGCTCGACAGAAGAGATGATGACCATCATTATTAGAGAGGTATATCAAGACCCTAGTCAGGCGGGACAACTTTCCTTCCCCTCGAAGGGGTTTGAGCGTATTCGGCCTTATGTTGGCGATAGAATATTTAGGCGTGAATTAGAGTATGAGGAGGGGGTGGTGGAGGAGCCTGGCTATACTATAGTAGGTGGAGACGAGGTAGAATTATTGCCTGAGGAATCTCCTGACATTGATGATAAAGCCGATGACGAGGAGTAGGCGGTTTAATCTAGCTACCGAATCATATGGTTAAAGTAGGCGAACAGAAAAACAGCGTTCAGGAGGTTCTTGAAATCTAGGAGGAGGGGGAATTATGGTTTTAGGAAAAATCAAACCGGTAAGTATTGAAGATGAGATGAGAAGCTCTTATCTTGACTACGCTATGAGTGTTATCGCTTCCCGTGCCTTACCTGATGTGAGGGACGGGTTGAAGCCGGTACACCGGCGTATTCTTTATGCAATGGATGATATGGGGATTAACCATGCTAGCCCTCATAAGAAAAGCGCCCGCATTGTTGGTGAGGTGCTAGGTAAGTATCATCCTCATGGCGATACCTCTGTTTATGAGGCGATGGTACGCATGGCACAGGATTTCTCGATGCGATATATGCTTATTGATGGGCAGGGTAATTTTGGCAGCGTGGATAATGACCCCCCAGCGGCAATGCGTTATACCGAGGCACGCCTGACTAGGATTGCTGAAGAGATGCTGGTTGACATTGATAAGGATACTGTTAACTTTGTACCGAACTTTGATGACAGTCTCAAGGAGCCTGCGGTTTTGCCGACACGGTTACCCAATTTGCTGGTTAACGGCAGCTCTGGAATTGCCGTCGGCATGGCTACCAACATCCCTCCGCATAATCTCGGTGAGGTATGCGATGCCATTTCTTATCTCATTGATAACCCAGAAGCCGCGATTGATGAACTTACTCAATTTATTAAAGGCCCTGATTTCCCTACTGCTGGTGTCATCCTGGGGCAAGAGGGGATTAAGAATGCCTATGCTACCGGGCATGGCCGGGTTGTAGTTCGAGCTAGAGCCCGTGTAGGCGACGCTTCGGCGGTTGGACGCCGTCAGATAGTGGTTACTGAGCTTCCTTATCAGACAAATAAGGCTGCCTTGGTGGAGAAGATAGCCGAGCTGGTCAAGGATAAGAAAATTAGTGGCATCAGTGAACTGCGCGATGAGTCGGACCGTCAGGGTATGCGTATTGTCATTGAGCTAAAGAAAGAAGCTCAATCCCAGCAGGTGCTCAACAATCTGTATAAATATACCTCAATGCAGTCAGCTTTCTTCGTTAACATGCTGGCTCTGGTGGATGGTCAACCCCGGGTAATTAGCCTTAAAGAAGCGCTTCAGTATTATATAGATTTCCGTCGCGAGGTTATCACTCGGCGCTCTCGGTTTGAGCTTAAAAAGGCTAAGGAAAGGGCTCATATCCTGGAAGGGCTTAAAATTGCTTTGGACCATATAGATAGGGTGATTACTACTATCCGAAAATCTAAAACTGCTGAGGCAGCTCGCCAGAACCTTATGGCTGACTTTGGCTTATCTCAAGCTCAGGCACAGGCCGTTCTTGATATGCAGTTACGTCGGCTGGCTAATCTAGAGCGGCGCAAGATTCTTGATGAGTATGCCGAGGTGGTAAGAACCATTGCTTATTTGGAAGACCTTCTGGCTAACCCCAAGAGAATACTTCTCCTGATAAAGGAAGAAGTGGATGAATTGAAGTCTAAAAATAGCGACCCACGGCGAACTGAGATAAGTGAACAAGGGATGATGGAATTTGTTGAGGAAGACCTTATCCCTCATCAAAGGGTAGCGGTGACGCTCAGCAACAGGGGATTTGTCAAAAGGGTGCCATCCCATAAATACAAGCTACAGCATCGTGGTGGCAAGGGTATCATTGGTATGGTGACCAGAGAGAGGGATGCGGTAAGACTTTTGGTGGTGGCTGATACCCATGATAACCTGCTATTCTTCACCAACCGGGGTAAGGTCTTTTGCGTTAAGTGCCATGAACTCCCAGCTGATAGCTCCCGGATAGCCAAGGGGCTGGCGATAATTAATCTTTTCCCGATTGCGGAGAATGAGAAGATTACGGCTATGGTAGCCGTGGCTGAGTTTAAGCCTGATGACTACTTATTGATGGCTACTTATCGAGGGGAGATAAAAAAGACGGCTGCGGATAAATTTGCTTCAGTGCGGAGTAGCGGGCTTATCGCTATGGATTTAGAGGTTGGGGATGAGTTAGTGGCAGTAGGTCTGGCTACTGACCAGAGTGATGTCATATTAGTGACTCAAAAAGGGCAGTCAATCAGGTTTGCCGTGTCTACCCTGAGAGCCAGCTCCAGAACCAGCGGTGGAGTGTGTGGTATCCGCCTGGCACCTGATGACCGGGTGGTCAGTATGGATGTTGCCTATCCAGATGCTTTTCTTCTGGTAGTTACTACCGAGGGCTTTGGTAAGCTTACCCCGGTCGGTGAGTATCCCCGCCAGCATCGTGCCGGCAGTGGGGTTAGGACCTTTAAGGTTATGGAAAAGACGGGTGAGGTGGCTGCTGCCAAGCTGGTTTCTCAGTCTCAGCAGCTAATGATTATATCGGCTGACGGCATTGTTACCCGCACTCCAGTGAAGGAAAAGGACCCTAAAAAGGGCATTACTATTCAAGGGAGGAGCACCCAGGGGGTGAGGCTGATGAGGCTTGGTGATGGTGATAAGGTGGTGGCTATCACTTGCTTTGACTGAGCCTAAAGGTAGTGTCAACATTAAAATGTAAAGTATAAGCGGAGGGTAAATGATGAGCATACCTAATTTATCTCTGGAAGGCCAGGTAGCTATTGTTACCGGGGGTGGCACTGGAATAGGGCGGAGCATTGCCTTGGAGTTTGCTAAGGCGGGAGCTGATGTGGTTGTGGCTAGCCGGAGGTTGCCTGTCCTGGAAGAGGTAGGCCGGGAGGTTACAGTCTTGGGCAAACGTTCTTTGGCTGTCCAGACTGATATCTCTCGGAAGACTGATGTTGATAATCTAGTCCAGCGAGTGATGGATAAATTTGGTGTTATTGATATTTTGCTAAATAATGTGGGAGTAGTCATCAGGCATCCCTTGTTGGAAGCTAGTGAAGATGACTGGGACCAAACTATGAATATTGATCTCAAGGGTTACTTCCTTTGCTGCCAGGCAGTAGGCAAGAAAATGGTTGAGCGAAAGAAGGGCAATATTATTAATATAGCCTCAACGGCGGGATTCAGGGTGGCTGGAAATAGGACTGCTTACAGTATTGCTAAGGCAGGGGTGGTTATGCTTACCCGGTGTCTGGCTGTGGAATTGGGTAGCTATAATATACGGGTTAATGCCATTGCTCCTGGTTTGGTTAGGACAGAGATGTCTGAAGTCATATGGAGTGATCCTGAACGCCTGAAGGAAGAAGTGGCTGGGATACCGCTGGGTCGAGTAGCTGAGCCGAGTGATATTGCCAGTGTAGCTTTATTTTTAGCTTCTGATGCCTCACGTCATATTACGGGGGATACTATTGTTGTAGATGGTGGCGGACTGGCTTAGCCCTTACACTTTTGCTGGCAGTCAGGTTGCCAGCGCTCTAAGCCGCAGGCGTTACAGGCTTTATAACGGCAGTCGGTGGTTTCTATACCTTCTATGGCACGCTGATATTCTTGCTTTAGGAAAGCTGTAGTTACTCCCACATCAATATGAGCCCAGGGTAAGGGTTCATCTAGAGGGCGCTCCCGCTGAGCATAGAAACTGGGTTCAAGCCCAGTCTCTTCAAAAGCGCAAAGCCAATTTTCATAATGAAAGTGCTCACTCCAAGCATCAAAGGTTGAGCCCAATTGCCAGGCACGATGGATAACTTTGCCTAACTGTCTATCCCCTCGTGACAATGCTGCTTCAAGCAGGCTCGCTTTAGGGTCTGGCCAGGATGAGCTGATTCCTTTCCGATGTAATCTGAGGTTAAGAAGCTCGCGTTTAGAGTTTAGCTGCTCTTCCTCCACTTGGGCGACCCACTGAAAGGGGGTATGTGGCTTGGGCACAAAGGTGGATAGGCTGATTCTTAACCGGGACCTTTTCCCTTTAGCCTTTCTGCCCAATGAGCGAATCTTATCTACTAGTTGGATAATGCCCTCTATATCATCAATGGTTTCTGTGGGTAAACCAAGCATGAAGTATAACTTAAGGCTTATCCAGCCTCGGTCAAAGGCAGCGGCAGCCGTTTTCAGGAGTTCATCTTCAGGAGTGTTCTTATTGATGCTTCGTCGTAGTCTTTCACTTCCAGCCTCTGGAGCGAAGGTGAGCCCGGTCTTCCTTCGGGAAGGAAGAGCCTCCATCAATCTTACTGAAAAGCTATCAATGCGGAGGCTGGGTAGTGACAGGCTAAGATTATGATTGTGATAACGGTGGGACAGTTTAGCTACCAGCTCATCAATGCCGGAGTAATCACTGGTGCTTAGTGAGACCAGGGATACCTCATTGTAGCCGCAATTGGCGATAAGCTCCCCTACTGCTTGTACTACCTCCGATTGAGAACGCTCGCGCACCGGACGATATATAATTCCTGCCTGGCAAAAGCGGCAACCACGGTTACAACCCCGCTGAATCTCTATTGCTCCCCGGTCATGGACTACCTCAATGTAAGGAACTACCGGTTTAGTGACTGGGGGAGGGAGCTTGGTCACTATGCGCCGCTGGATTGTGGGTTTAGCCTGGGCTACTGTGGGAGTAATACTTTTAAATGAGCCATCAGCCTGGTATTCCACATGATATAGGCTGGGCACATAGATGCCGGGAATGGTAGCCACTTGACGGAATAACTCCTTTTTTGGAGCTCCCTTGCCCTCTCGTTTCCAATCTCGGAAGCTATCCAGTAGCTCAAGCAATACCTCTTCACCATCCCCAATTACAAAAAAGTCAATAAAGTCAGCCATAGGCTCTGGGTTGAGAGCACAGCTACCACCGGCTATTACTACTGGGTGAGAGTCATTTCTCTCTGAAGCTAGGGCGGGAATTTGAGCTAGGTGAAGCATATTGAGCACATTGGTGTAGGTAAGTTCATAACCTAATGAGAAACCAATAATATCAAAGTCTTTTAGCGGGCGCTTAGATTCAAGGCTAAACAGGGGGATACCGGCTGTCCGCATTACTGCTTCCATATCTACCCACGGGGCATAGACCCTTTCGGCAAGAACATCAGGCTGGCTATTGAGTAGCTCATAGAGGATGGGCAAAGCCATATTGGACATGCCTATTTCATATAAATCCGGGTAAGAGAGGCCAATCCGGATAAAGGTTTTGTCCCAATCTTTTACCACGCTATTCCACTCACCACCGGTATAGCGGGCCGGCTTGGTAACCTGATGTAATATATTATTAGGATTGGGCAAATTCTCTTCTCCAGCGTGTTGAGTCGACAGGCTCTCTACGCATCAGCTTGCGATAGTAAGAACCAGATAGATATAAACCCATCACTGGGTTATGACCGAAGACTCTGTCCTTAACTATTAAGACAGTAACTGGAGCGCGAGCATACTTAATAAATAACGAGTCATGCCCCACGCAAAGTCCCACAACTATGTTAAATTCTACTCCCTCATTATTCAAAATTTCAGCCTGGGCTATGGGGCTGCACATTGTTTCCCATTGACCCAGACCTGCTATCTTCTGTTCCTCTGTGATACCAATCCGCTCCTTTGGTATGCCACCAGTTTTGCAGACGACAGAAACGACATCAAAGCCTCTATTTTCTAAGATTGTAGTTAGCGTTTCAGCCTCATGCCTTAAACCACTACAGAAGGCTATACCGAGCTTCTTATAGCCCATCTTCTTAGCGAATTGCGCTACCTCCTCTACCCTCGGGTTACGTGGCGTCCTGCCCTCTGGTAGGTTCATATAACACTCAAATTCCTGAATAGAGGCTTGTCGGGCAAACTCCCTTATTTCTGGTTTGTCATACTCGGCTAGTGCTTGTTGAATAATGTCCCGCTTAGTCTTAGTAGGGCAGTTTGATGGTCCTTGGTCAGACTCTTTACTGCCACACACTACCTTGGTGCACTTGGCACACTCAATTTTTTCACCCATAATAACCCTCCTCCTTTACTAGAATAAGTTAATTTTAGCTCTCATCCAGTTGCGACAGGTTAAACCTCATGCCGTCTCTGGCGGCAATTACCTTAGCCCCGGTGTCCTGAGACAGCCTCTGGGCTACCTCCCATGGTTTTGCTTGCCACATAGTCCTACCAAAATGGGTCAAGATGGCTACCTTGGGCTTTAACTCCGTAATAATATGCTCAGCATCAGGCACCGATAGGTGGTCAAAGGGGTGATTAGCCTCTAGCCTGACCACATTAATAATTAACAGCTCACCCCCATAGCTATAACATAAGCCATCAAAGTAACGGCCATCGGCAATATAGGAGAAGGTATGCTCAGTGGTTGTGAAGAGCATGCCGTAGGTTTCTACCTGATGTATGTGCCGAACCGGGGTGGTAAAGGAGATATTGCCTACCGAGTAGGACTTGCCCTCTTGTAAAACCTCAACACCCTCAAGATAATCTTTCAGGTAAGAGAAAATAACCGGCTCACTCCCCAGGGCGTCAGCCGGGGCGAACAGCCAGCCGTGTCGCTTAAATCCACCCTGGGTCATCGCCTCAACCATAATATTTGTATCTGCCGAATGGTCAAGGTGGCGGTGCGACAGGATGATAGCGCTGAGCTTGTCGGCTCTAAGCTTCCTTTTTGTGGATTGGACTATGGTGCCGGGACCAGGGTCAAGGAGTATTTCGGTGCCACTTAAGTTAAGCCATAAGCCACCTGAGGCCAGAATCTGGTTGGCGACCATTATTCTGGCACCAGCTGTGCCCAGAAAGGTTATGGTATCGCTTGATGGGCTCCCGTCTTCCATAGCTAATGTAACTATAAACTATGAGTGTATTTTTTACAATCGACCAGGCTTTCGAATTTTTAATCAATTATGCACGTCGTAAGTTTCATCCCATAGAAAAGATGAGAAAAAGTAAGGAAATAGGGCAAGTTTGGTACTACAATCACTTTCATCCGGTTACATTCCCTAAAATAGAAGTATTACATACTTGACTAAATGTTAAGTATAGATTACACTATGTCATGTATAGAGTACTCTAGCACCTAGAAAAATATTCATAAGAAAAGGAGGACAAAATCATGGCACCACTACAAAAGCGTGCATGGTACGGTCTGGTGGTAGGGGTTGTATGGGTTATTGCCATCGTTGTGGTTTTCATTGTGAAGGGTGGAGTCAGTACCTATAGTGAAGACACCGGATTCAGGTTAATTATGGCTGGACTATTGATTGGGGGGCTCCTAGCGTACCTCATATTAATGAACCTTACCCTTCGAAAACCAGGACAGGTTGATGAACGGGACAAGTTGATAATGCGCAGGGCACCAGTAGTCCAATTGTGGGCGGTCATTTTCTCGCTGGTAGCCTGGATGATAGCGCTAACTGAAAGTTACTGGGACGAAGGGCAGATACCAGTTATTTTCCCATACCTTATACTCATGTCCACCCTTATTGTTAGTACGATAGCTCAGTCCGCCGGCATACTCATTGGTTACTGGAGAATGGAGTAAGCCGATGACGGATGGAAAGATAAAAAACCGTATCAGAAGACTGCGTTTTGACCACGACGAAATGACGCAAGAAGAATTAGCCAACCGTGCCGGCTGTACCCGGCAGACCATCATCGCGCTTGAGCAAGGAAAATACGTGCCCTCTATAACTCTCGCCTTCCAGATTGCGAGCGCTTTTGGAGTCACGTTGGAGGATGTCTTTCAATACGAAGAAACCAGTAGGTAATAGTAGCTGGTGGTCAAAGAAAAAGGGAGGCAGAGGCATCCCACTCTTCTTCAAGGGAGAGGGGGATAAAGGGGGTGAGGGAGGTAAGTGATAATCGATGCCCTTTGACGCCCGCTAGTCAGCCGACTAAAATAACACTAAGTAGCCAATAGGGGGAGTGATATGAAGCAGATTTGGGCACCGTGGCGTATAGAATATGTCCGGATGGAGAAACCAGAGGGGTGCATTTTATGTGAAAAACCCAGACAAGATAATGACGCTCTAAACTATATCCTGTATCGGGGAGATAAAAACTTCGTCATTATGAATAGCTATCCCTATAACCCGGGTCACCTGATGGTAGCTCCCTACCGGCACATAGCTAATTTGGAAGAGCTAACTGATGAAGAGCTTCACGAGCACTTTCAAATAGTTAGCCGAGGTATTAAGCTTCTGAGGCAGGTATTCAACCCTGGTGGTTTTAACATAGGCATAAATATGGGAAAGGTAGCCGGGGCCGGTATAGATGAGCATGTCCATACCCACATCGTGCCCCGGTGGCAGGGGGATACCAACTTTATGCCGGTAATGTCTGATGTCAGGGTAGTTCCCGAAGCCCTGGCTGAAACCTATAAGAAACTAAAGGGCAAATTCTGAGCTAGGGTAAATAATTGGTGCCCCCAAGCTGGGCTATGATGCGGTGGAAGCTCACAGAAGCAACTCACCTGTAGACGGGCTAGTTTAGTTCTCTGGTGAGAGTTTGTCGATAGCCGAAAGGGCTAACAATCGACAACCTCCCCCTTGACAAGAGTATACATGCAAGAGTACTATTCACGGCACATTTTGTTGTGGTGATTTGATGGAGCCTAAATACAAGCTAGGACAGAAAGTTCTAATCAATCCGGTTAAGAATCAGTCGTCACTCGCCAGAGACGCTGACATAGAACGATATGCAGGTCAAAGTGGTACCGTGACCGATTATTATTGGTTAAGACCAAGCGCGGGCGAGGTTTTCTTTGTTTATACTGTAAAAATCGGAGACAGTGAAAAAGAAATTGTTTTGTATGAGGATGAGATGAAGGCTGATTAACACTTTACTTGAGGATTCCCAAAAACTGTCCCTTCATTTAAATCGTATAATTTATGATTTTAGAATTGTTAGAGCAATAACTGGTGCCCCCAAGCGAATTCGAATCGCTGTTACCGGCTTGAAAGGCCAGTGTCCTAGGCCTCTAGACGATGGGGGCACGCAAGTTAAGTATAGCAGAGACAGAGCTAGCCGACAACGCTATGTAGAATTGTTTGTCAATCTCTCCCCCCATCTTCTTTAAAGGAGAGGAAGCAAAGTATGACTCCGTAATGTGCTACAATGCTGAAGACAAGATGGGCAAAAGAGACTGGATAAAGAAGAAATTTATTCCCCTATTAGCCCTGCTCCTGGTTATAGCTATTACGGTTGGCATCTTCTACTTTTACAAACATTACCCAGGTAGGGTTGACCAACTGAAGGGTTACGGCTATCTGGGTGCCTTTCTTATTAGCTTAACCTTCAATGCCACTCTCATTTTACCGGCGGGCAATATCCTGGTACTTTCTGTTCTTGGTGCCGTTTTGCCCTCAGCTACTGTGGTTGGGCTGGTTGGCGGGGCTGGGGCAGCTATCGGGGAGATAACCGGTTATATGGCTGGCTATAGCGGGCGCGGGCTCGCTGAGCGGAGTAAGATGTATAACCGGGTGGAGGGATGGATGAGGAGATGGGGAACTCTGACTATCTTTATTATGTCAGTAGTGCCCTTCATCTTTGACCTAGCCGGGATAGCTGCTGGCGTCCTTCGCTTCCCCTTTTGGAAGTTTTTCCTTCTGTGCTGGTTGGGCAGAACCCTGCTTTATATAGGCGCAGCCTTGGCTGGTGCCTGGGGGTGGGAAGCGGTGCTACCTTAGTTGAGCCTGCCTCTTGATTTTCAGAACTAATAGCGAGCCAGCAACAAGACAGATAAAACAAACTAGAAACATAACCTGGTAGCCCAGCCCAGAGTCATAGGCGTTAAAGAAGTCAATCATCGGTCCGATGGTGAACAGGGTTAGGGCGGAGCCGCCAGCAGTAGCCAGGTTGGTCAGACCAAGGTATCGTGCCTCCTCACCCTTAGCTACCAGGTCTGTAGCCAGAGCCCAGTTAGTGCTCATAAAAGCGCCAAAAGAGAATCCCAGAATAGCACCAGAGAACATTATAGCTCCATAGCTTTGGGAGAAAAATAGTAACATAATGCCTAAAGCACTAAGAAGCCCCGAAGAGACTACAATTGGTTTGCGTCCTATCCTGTCTGAGAGACGCCCGGCAGGGTAAACCGCAGCTAACATACAAGCCCCCACCACTATAAGGAGGTCAGCGGTTACTGCTGCTGGACTGGTTATACCAACCACATCCATAAAAAAATATAGAGCAAATTTTTGTAAAGCAGAGAAGGCCATAAGGATGAGGAGACGAGATACCAGAAACCAGACAAAATCACGGTTTGCTTTAACATCAATCTTGAAGCTTCTATATAGGGCTGGCAATAAGGGCAATTTGGGACCACCAGCCCCGGGTCGCTCCTTAACCGTCAGAATGGTGGCCAGCATAGTCCCCAACAGGACAATACCCAGTATAGCCAGAGCGTACCATAGCCAAGGGCCTCCCTGCTCAGTGAAGTAGCGGTCCATGAAATAGGCTATCAGCCGTACCACAACAAGCCCACCCACGAACTCAAGCAGGGTCTTTACCCCTGAAGCCCGCCCCCGCTTTTCCTCGGGTACTAGGTCAGGAATAAAAGCCTGATATGGACCCTGTGCCGTATTGGAGCTAACTTGCAGCAAGCAGTAAGTGATAAAAAGGGTAAGATAACTGCCACACAAGCCTATGCCGGGCAGAAACAGCATGGTTAGGATAGCGCCCAGCAGGATATAGGGTCGGCGGCGCCCCCACCTAAAACCGGAGCGGTCACTAATCGCCCCGGCTATCGGCTGGACTGCCATAGCCAGGATTAAACCAGTACCAGCGAGAAGACCAAGGTAGGTGTTCTTTTGTGATTCAGCAACGAAGTCCAGCAACCGCACTTGGATAATAATGGTATGCAGGCTGCTCCACAAGGCAGCCAGGGCAAAGCCGAAGATAGTAATCTTTATGTAGTCAGCACGGCCAAACCCTTTAGCCCCTGAGCCAGTATTGCTTGCTACCTTTCTCATCCTGTATAGTCAAGCATAGCAGAGGCAAAGCCAGCCGACAACATTTTAAGCCACATAGGATAAACTATGTAACGCTCCCGGTAAGTAGGTTTTGACCGAGCAGCTATAGAATAGTATACTACTGGCGAACTAGCCCTACAATGGAGACTTATTTTATGGATACAGGGCAACTAGTTGAGAAGCTGATTTCGTGGATAAGAGATAAGGTATTGACCGCCGGGTGTAAGGGGATAGTGGTGGGTGTGAGTGGCGGACTCGATTCCTCGGTGCTGGCTGTATTGTGTCAGCGTGCTTTCCCACTAAACATGCTTGGGGTGCTTATGCCCTGCTATAGCAGTCAAGAAGACGGGGAACATGCACAAGCTATGGCTAGCAAGTTTTCCATTCCGACTAAAATAGTGGTTCTTGATACTGTTTTTGATACCTTACTCAAAGCTGTGGTTAGCGATAGGGTAGAGCCTAATGCCAGCCGGCTAGCTAAAGCCAATCTCAAGGTTAGATTAAGGATGCTCACCCTTTATTACTTTGCTAATCAACTTAAATATATGGTAGCCGGGTCAAGTAACAGGAGTGAGCTTTCCATAGGTTACTTTACCAAGTATGGGGATGGTGGGGTAGATATTCTGCCCTTAGGCAATCTAGTTAAGGGGCAGATAAGGGAGCTGGCTAGCTTCTTGGGCATCCCACAGCAGATTATAGATAAGCCCCCATCGGCCGGTTTGTGGCAGGGGCAAACCGATGAAGACGAGCTGGGACTCAGCTATGAAGAGCTTGACCACTATCTGGTTACTGGTGAAGCCTCAAATGAGCTGAGAGAAAAGATTGAGTCTATGATAGCGGCTAGTAACCACAAGCGTTTACCACCCCCAATAGCTAACCTTCAGGCTTAACCACGCCGTGGGAGCGAGAATTTGCTAACTGGCACTTCACGCCCGATACATTTGCCCCAGGGAAGGTATACAAGAAAAAAACGGCAGTAAAGCCCCCCGTTTAGTGTAATCTCCAACTACATTCTCTGAGCTTGATTTCACCCCTGGCATCAGATATACTGCGTTGGCAATATTATAATAAGGTAACTTTAGCTCGCAAGATGAAAATCTTAGGTATTGACCCTGGGACTGTCTCCTTTGACCTTTGTCTCCTTGAGGACAGGGAGGTCAGGTACGAAGAGAGTATGCCGTCAAGTGTTGTAGCTGAAAGACCCGAAGATATGGCTGAAAAGTGCCTCAGCCTGAAGCCTGATGTCATAATAGCTCCCTCCGGTTACGGACTGCCTAACAGGAGGTTGAGTGAAGTCAGCGAGAGGGAGATGTTCGAGCTCACGCTAGTCCGGGAAGGGGAGAGTGTGCCGGTACTTGACGGGATGAAGAAATTCTTTGCCATAGTCGGGGAAGCGGGCTTGGAGATTCTTTTCCTTCCGGGAGTGATTCACCTTCCCACAGTTCCCCGATGGCGGAAATTCAATAAGATAGATATGGGCACGGCAGATAAGATGTGCATCGGGGCCCTCTCTGTAGAAATGGTTTCCCAGAAGAAGGGAGTGAGTTATTCCGGGGTTAATCATATTGTTGTTGAGCTTGGGGGGGGGCTATA
>JABUBP010000037.1_pt1 | contig 24408 bp, 25 predicted proteins | sample 7240331 | NCBI WGS metagenome assembly JABUBP01 (sample SAMN07256347, study PRJNA390944) | subsurface metagenome | isolation source: Methane hydrate marine sediment | place: Pacific Ocean: Eastern North Pacific, ODP site 1244 | collected 2002 | reverse complement strand
CGCATCGGACGCGGGATAGAGATGCGGGTTCTCGGAGACGAGATAGATCTCGCGGATGCCCTCGGCGTGCATCTGGAAGGTGATCTGCTGCGGCGACAATTCGCCGTCGACGTGCTGGCCGCCGGTCATCGCGGTCGCGTCGTTATAGAGCAGCTTGTAGGTGATGTTGGCGCCGGAGGCGACCGCCTGGCGGATCGCCAGCGAGCCGGAATGGAAATAGGTGCCGTCGCCGAGATTGGCGAAGACATGCTTTTCCTTGGTGAAGGGCGCCACGCCCACCCACGGCACGCCCTCGCCGCCCATATGCGTGAAGGTCTCGGTGTTGCGGTCCATCCACAGCGCCATGAAGTGGCAGCCGATGCCGGCGAAGGCGCGGCTGCCTTCCGGCACCTTGGTCGAGGTGTTGTGCGGACAGCCCGAGCAGAAATACGGCGTGCGGGTAACGGGCGCGACCGCCTGCATCTGAGTTGCCTGCCGGCCATTGAACCAGTCGGCCTTGGCGCGCAGCATCTCGGCGATCTCAGGATTGAGATTAAGCCGAAGCAGGCGTTCGCTCAGCGAGCTTGCCAGCGAAGCGACGGAAAGCTCGGCGGCGAAGGTCAGGAAGCGCTTGTCGTGATCGTCCATCTTGCCGACGATGCGCGGGCGGACGTCGTCGCGCCAGTTGAACAGCTCCTGCTTGACCTGGTTCTCGACGATCTCGCGCCGTTCCTCGATGATGAAGATCTCTTCGAGCCCGACCGCAAACTGACGCACACCTTCCGGCTCCAGCGGCCAGGGCATGCCGATCTTGTAGAGACGAATGCCGATCTTGGCCGCAACCTCCTCGGTAATCCCGAGTTCGCGCAGCGCCTGGCGGATATCCTCGTAGCTCTTGCCGGATGCCATGATGCCGTAGCGGGCATTCGGCGAATCCAGGGTAACGCGGTTGACCTTGTTGGCGCGGGCGAACGCAATCGCCGCATAGCCCTTGTAGTCCTGCAGGCGCAGGTCCTGCTGATAGCGATCGTCGGGCCAGCGGATGTTGAGGCCACCCGGCGGCATCTCGAAGTCGGTGGGGATGATGAAGGGCTTCATCTCGTCGGTGAGGTCGATCTCGGCCGTGGTCTCCACGGTCTCGGTGATCACCTTCATGCCGATCCAGCAACCGGAGTAGCGCGACATCGCGATACCCAGCAGGCCCATCTCGATCATTTCATGGATGCTGGAGGGATAGAGATAGGGCATCAGCGCGGAAACAAAGGCGTGGTCGGACTGATGCGGGACGGTCGAGGACTTTGCGCCGTGGTCGTCGCCGGCAAGCACCAGCACGCCGCCATTCTTGGCCGAACCTGCCGTGTTGGCGTGGCGGAAGACGTCGCCGCAGCGGTCGACGCCGGGCCCCTTGCCGTACCAGATGCCGACCACGCCATCATATTGCGCGCCGGGGGACAGGCTGAGCTGCTGCGAACCCCAGACCGCGGTCGCCGCCAGGTCCTCGTTCACGCCGGGCTGGAACTTGATGTTGTACTGCTCGAGGTGTTTTCGCGCTGCGAAGAGCTGCTGGTCATAACCGCCGAGCGGCGAGCCGCGGTAGCCCGAAATGAAGCCTGCCGTATTCAGCCCCATCGCGCGGTCGCGCCGGATCTGGGCCATGGGCAGGCGCACCAGCGCCTGGATACCCGTCAGGAAGACGTGGCCTGTCCCTTGGGTGTATTTCTGGTCGAGACTGATCGGACCCTGGTTGATTCCCATTTAAGCCCTCGTAAGCCTTGGTCGTTTCGACCGATTTTAGTTAGTGGTTCAAGCTGCTTAGAACCAGTCTATGTCGGTTTTTTCATCCGGCGCGACACAAATCTGGCTCCCAAAGCCCCCTCACCGAAAATCGCAACTTCGTGCCCAGGAGATCGCCAACCCATTTCAATTTATGTCGCGCAAAGGGCTTGGCGCGAAACGGCGTAACACCGCTATAATGCGCCCGGCAGGAGGATGGATGCAGCAATCCGGTCGCGGCCTCGCAACGATTCTGGTTGGCCTATTTTTGTGCGGTGCATTCCGCGCCGAAGCGGCCACGCCCGCGGAAGACGCCATCGCCCGCGGCAAGGCGTTGGTGGTGGCTGGCGATTGCGCGGGCTGCCATACCGCCGACCCCGCAAAACCCTTTGCGGGCGGCAAGCGCATCGATAGCCGCTTCGGCGGCATCTATTCGGCCAATTTGACGCCGGACCGCGAGACCGGCATCCGCGGCTGGCGCGACGAAGACTTCCTGCAGGCCATGCGCCATGGCATCGCGCCCGATGGATCGCGCTACTATCCGGCGTTCCCCTACCCCTATTTCAGCAAGCTGATCCGCGACGACATCCTGGCGATCGGCGCCTATCTCGGCACGCTCGAGCCGGTGCGCAACAAGGTGCCGCCGCCGGATTTGCGCTTTCCCTTCAACTTCCGCGTCGGGATGAGGCTGTGGAACTGGCTTTACCTCCAGCCGGGCATCCTGATGCCGGAGCAGTCGAAGGGCGGCGAATGGAATCGCGGCCGCTACCTCGTCGAAGGGCTTGGCCATTGCGGCGGCTGCCACACGCCGAAGAATTTCCTCGGCGCCGACAAGGCGGGCCAATCGCTTGCAGGCAACGGCGCAGCGCCGCGGCTGGACGGTGGCGATGGCAGCGCGATGAAGTCGTGGAGCGTGGACGAGATCATTGACTACTTGCGCAAGGGCAGCAACGCCAAGGGCAAGGCCGGTCCGGTGATGTCGCCCATCGTCACCAATTCGACGTCGCAAATGAGCGAGAAGGACGTGCGCGCGATGGCCGTCTATCTGAAGTCCCTCGCCCCGTGACTTCGGCTACTTCTTCTCCTCGAACACGAATTTCGGCATCTCCCACTTGTAGCGGATCGCAAGCAGGCGCAGCGTAATGCCGAGCACGAAGGTGAGCGCGGTCCAGAGTTCGTCGTTCACCTTCAGTCCGAAGGCCGTTGCATAGAACAGGCCGGTGACGACGGACACGCTGGCGTAGAGTTCGGAGCGGAACAGCAACGGCACATCGTTGCAGAGGATGTCGCGCAGCACGCCGCCGGCGCATCCCGTCACCATACCGGCGACGATCACGATCGGCAGCGACGCATTCATCTGCCAGGCGACATCGCAGCCGGCCATGGTGAAGACGACGAGCGCAATCGCATCCAGCACCAGAAACGCCAGATTGAGCCGGTGCACGAGGCGCGCGATCGGAATGGTCAGCAATGCTGCCACCGAAATCAGGCCCAGCAGCCATGGCTGCGACACCCACACCAGTGGATAATGCCCGAGCAGGACGTCCCGGATGGTGCCACCGCCGAGCGCGGTTATGCAGGCAAGCATGCACACGCCGGCCCAATCCATGCTGCGCCGGCCCGCGGCGAGCGCCGCTGTCATCGCCTGCGCCGTGATCGCCACCAATGAGAGCCCATGCAACACGAAATCGCTGTTCGGCAGGCTCCACATCGATTCGCTCCGCTCGTTTGACGAAACTTAGGCCGCGTGTTCCAGCATGAACAGTGAGTAATGAACGCGTGAGGTTCCCGAAACCGCAGTGCGGTTTCCGAAACCGCGGTGCGGTTTCTGGAACATCCGACGCGCCTGGAGGTTGTTTTGCAGCGACAAATGGAGGAACCGATATCATGGCTTACCAACCTACCGATCCCTACCGCGCGCCGCTGTCGGATGATGAACTTGCCCGTCAGGCGCGGCCGAACAGCCTCGACAACGACATCCAGCCCGATCCGATGCTGGACGAAGGCGGCTCAAGCGGCGCCAAGATCGCGATGTTTGCGGTCGCGATCGCCGTCGTGCTCGGCGCCCTGTTCTACGGGCTCAACAACACCAGCGTGAACCAGGCCAGCACGGACCAGGGCGCGCGCACTGCGCAGACCCAGCCGGCGACTCCGGCCGCGCCTCCGGGCATGCGTGACGTGACGCCGAAGGCCAACAGCGAGCCCGGCACCACCACGGGCGCGGCTCCGGCCCGTCCGGCGCAGCCCGCGACCCCGCAGACCGATAATCCGGGGGCGAAGTAAGACGTAGTGTAACGAAATAGCAGCGAGAGTAACTGCGCCGCGGGATCGCCCCGCGGCGCTTTCTTTCTTACTGGAACATCTTGTTCAGTTCGCCGCCGGGATAGCCGCCGGCGAATTCGCTGAACGTCCCCTTCTCCGCCATCTCCTTCGACGCCTTCATGAAGCCGGCCCAAGCCATGCGTCCCAGCGCGCCGCCCACGCTGATACGGCGCACGCCGAGGGCGCCGGCATCGGCCAGCCCCGGACCAGCTGCGCCAACCAGCAGATTGACCGGCCTTGGATGTACGGCCTTCACGACGGTCGCAATTTCTTCCTTGGTCGAGATACCCGGCGCATAGAGGCAATCCGCACCGGCTTCGGCATAGGCCGTGAGACGGTCGATCACGAGATTCATGTCCTTCACGCCGCGCAGGAACGCTTCGCAGCGGCCCGTGAGCAGCACGCCCGACTTGTCGGCATCGATCGCCTTGCGCGCCGCGCTGATGCGCTCGACGGCGAGCGCACGGTCGAACAACGGCTTGGCGTTATCGCCCGTGTAATCCTCGATCGACAGACCGGACACGCCGGTCTTCACTGCACGCGCGACATTGACCTGCACCTTGTCGGGCTCGTGCGCAAAGCCATCCTCGAAATCGGCATTAACGGGGATATCGACTGCCGCGGAGATCGCCTCAAGATGATCGCAGACATCATCGACGGTGACGCGGTTGTCCGCCTTGCCGATCGTCCAGGCAAAACCCGCGCTGGTCGAGGCCAGCGCCTTGAAGCCGAGATGCTGCAACGCCTTGGCGCTGCCGACGTCGAAGGGATTGGGGATGATGAAGCAGCCGGACTCGTGAAGCTTCCTGAAGATGGTGCGTTTGTCAGCAGTTGTCAGCATGACCTCTCCCCATGTTGCTTGTTTTGCGAGGGGAACATAGTGACGCGGCGGTGCTTGTGCCAGCCGTCACGCGACAACCTTGCGCAGGAAAGTGCGCTCCTCGGACAGGATGAACTTGTTCTCCTCGGCAAAATTGAAGTTCGCCATCCCTTCCTTGTCGGCGCGAAGGCGCGCACGGTAGCTTTCGTAAGCCGCAAGACTCTCGAACGAGATCAGCGCAAAGGCGATGTTGTTGGTGCCCTCATGCGGCATCCAGTAGCCGATCAGGTCGCCGCCGCATTTCGGGATGATGCTGAGCCAGTTCTTCGAATACTGCTCGAACATCGCGCGCTTGAAGGGATCGAGGCGGTAGCGGATGAAGACGGTGACGGTCATGGGGGCCTCGATTGATGACGGCCGTCATCGCGAGGAGCGGTTCCATCAGGCAAACCATCTCCATTCGCGCGAAGCGCAGCTTCGCTCGCAACGACGATTTCGATACCGGTCACCATATCGGCTTGCCCGACATCGATGCTTCGTCTATCGTCGAACTATGAAATCCGGCCCCGACATCTCGATGATCGCCTCGCTCGTCGGCGATCCCGCGCGCGCCAACATGCTGACCGCGCTGATGAGCGGCCGCGCCCTTACCGCGAGCGAACTCGCGCAGGAAGCCGGCATCACACCGCAGACCGCGAGCTCACACCTCGCCAAACTCGAGGCCGGCGGGCTGATCGAGCCGGAGAAACAGGGCCGCCACCGCTACTACCGCCTCACCGGCTCCGACGTCGCCCAGGTGCTGGAAGGCCTTGCCGGGCTCGCCGCCCGGGCCGGGCACATGCGCGTGCGCACCGGGCCGAAGGATCCGGCGCTGCGCCGCGCCCGCATCTGCTACGACCACCTCGCCGGCGATCTCGGCGTGCAGATGCTGGACTCCCTGCGCAAGCAGCGGCTGGTGCGGCAGACCAAGGACGCCATCGAGCTGACCGGCGAAGGAAGGCGTTTCTTCGCCGAAAGCCTGCAGATCGATGCCGATCGTCTCGTCCATCCGCGCCGGCCGATGTGCAAGGCCTGCCTCGACTGGAGCGAGCGGCGCCATCATCTGGCGGGCACGTTGGGCGCTGCGATCATGACGCGCTTCACCGAACTGAACTGGGCGGCGCGCGATCCGACGCCGGGCAGCCGCGTCGTCAATTTCACCCGCAACGGCGAGAAGCGTTTCGCCGCGCTGTTCGGCGCCCGCGCGGAGCTGGCCGCATCCTAGAAAAGAGAAAGGCAGGGATCTCGCGATCCCTGCCCTCCCGCAATGCGTGCCGCTCACCAGCGGCGGTTGGGGAAGCACCGCTTGCCGTATGGTCCGGGATGCCAGCCGGGCGGGCAGCTGTAGAGCGGACGGCAGGCGCCATAGGGACCGCGATGGAAGCCGGGGCCGCAGCCCTGCGCGACCTGGATGACGTCTTCGGATGCAGCCTGGTTCGGGCCGATCGGCGCGACCGGCATCGCCTGTGATGCGGATACGCCGGCGACGCCGATTCCAAGCGCCAGGAGTGATGCAGCAAGCAGTTTCATGGAAATCCCCTTTCCTTGGTTGGTCGTAGAGTGGTGTGCGACTCTTCAGGTGAAATGCGGGCTGTCTACGGCCTCAACTCACCAGTAGCGGCGGCGCCAGACGCGACGGCGGCGGCGATGCCAGCCCCAATAACGGCGGCGGCGCCAACCCCAATGACGGCGGCGGTGCCAGCCCCAGTGACGGCGATGACCCCAGCCGCGATGGCGGCCCCAGCGCACTTCCTGCGGTTCAAGCTGCGCGGCCTCCTCCTTCGAGGTCACGGCCGGCTGGGCAGGATGCTCCGGCAGTTTCGCGTCTTCATTCAGAGGCTGTGGCATCAGCGGGGCGGCCTGTGCAGCCGCGGCGAATGCAGTGGCGCCAGCGAGGACGCCTGCTGCGATCCTGAGAAATTTCCGGCGTTCCATTCTTCCCTCCTCGAGTCGCGCGCGATGCCAAACGAGTTTCACCGGCGCGTGATGAACGCGTGCTGAACCGAGCGTTCATGTTTGAGGCACGCGTGGCGAGGAAGGTAAGTCGCGAAGAAGCACGGGGTTCCGCGGGGCTTGCGATAGAGTAAATCGGAATGCGGACGCTACTTCTTCTTCATCCGGTCCAGCATTTCCTGGCCCTGCTTCATCATCTTCTGCATCGTCGCTTCCGTCGCGGCGTCATCATCGTCGTCGGCGGCCTTCTCGGCTTTATCCGCGCCTTTGGGCGGCGCCGCCGGATCGGGGCAATTCACCGTGGCGCCCTTGACGCGCGTGTAGAGATGATCGCCACTGGCCTTGTCGGTGCACATCACGAAGTCTTTGGCGCCTACCGGCACCGGCTTGACGCAGACCACGGTGGCAATGCCGCCTTGCAGCGCCATGTCGCAATTCACCTCGCAGGCCATCACCTGCGAATAGGGATTGGTGGCTGTGACGGTGACCGTCTTCTTGTCAGGGCCCAGCGTGCAGGTCGCGACATCTGCTGCATAGGCTTGCCCGGCAATCATTATTGCCAGCGCGGCACCGATCCCAATTCTCATGAAGGCCCCTTCCCTTGCTGTGGTACCGTTGGTCGCGCGACCAGGGGAACGGGTTCGATTTGTCGAGGTGGCCTGCTACGTCGGCATGAACTCTTCCGCCAGCACCAGCACTTCGCGGGTGCGGCTGATACCGGGCCAGTCTCGCTCGAAATCGGCAACCAGGCGCTTCGTGTCCGCGCTGCCGGTGGCGCGCTCCAGCGCGGCCTTGTCCGCAAACTGATACATCGCCTGGTGCAGCGAAGGATCGGTGGCGCTCCAGAACCGCCATGCCTTCTGCGCGCCGAAGGATTTGGTCGCATCCGGCAGATGCTCGCGCGAATACCAGGCGTCGAACGCGGCGCGCTTGGCGGGATCGGTGACGGTGGCGCGGACGATGAAATAGGCGGCAGGCATGGTTTCCTCCGTTATTCTGTGCTGAGAATAGCCGAAACTTCTCGACAAGAGGAAGCGCAGATGACGCTGACGCCGGAACAGCAGGAGCTACAAAAGCGCGCGCGTGCGCTGGCGCGCGAGACGATTGCGCCGCGCGCGGCCGAAGTCGACCGCAGCGAGCAATACCCCTGGGACAATGTGAAGGCGCTGGCGGATGCCGGCTTCTTCGGCATGACCATACCCCGGCAATATGGCGGCCCGGGCCTCGGCTTTCTCGAAGCAAGCCTCGTGGTGGATGAAATGGCGCAGGTCTGCGGCGTCACCGGGCGCATCGCCGTCGAAGCCAACATGGGCGCGATCTCCGCCGTCATGCATTACGGCAGCGAGTCGCAGAAGAAGCTTGCTGCGGAGCTGGTGCTGTCCGGCGACAAGCCGGCGATCTGCATCACCGAGCCCGGCGCGGGTTCTGCCGCCAGCGAAATGACCACCCGCGCCGACCGCCGCGGCAAAGGCTACATCATCAATGGCGGCAAGCACTGGATCACTGGCGGCGGCGTGTCGCGGCTTCATCTGGTGTTCGCGCGCGTGTTCGACGAAGACGGCGCCGAGCAAGGCATCGGCGGCTTTCTCGCCATTCGCGATAAGACCAGAGGTCTCGTGATCGGCAAGCGAGAGCCAACGATGGGCCTGCGCGGCATTCCGGAAGCAGAAATTCTGTTTCAGGACATGGAAGTGCCTGATGACATGGTGGTGCTGCCGCCATCCGGTTTCCGGCGCGGCTTTGCCGACCTGATGAATGCCTACAACTCGCAGCGCGTCGGTGCAGCCACCGTGGCCCTCGGCCTTGCCGACGGCGCCTATCAGCATGCGCTCGAGTATGCCAACGCCCGTGAACAGTTCGGCCGGCCGATCGCGGAATTCCAGGGCCTGCAATGGATGCTGGCCGATATGAGCGTGCAGATCGCTGCCGCCCGCGAGCTGATCTACAAGGCGGCGCGCTCGTCCGCGCCCTTCCCCGATCCGCTGTTCGCGGCGCAAGCAAAAATCTTCGCAGCCGACGCCGCGATCAAGGTCACCAACGACGCGCTGCAGGTGTTCGGCGCCGCCGGCTATTCGCGTAACCGCCCGCTGGAGCGCATGGTCCGCGACGCCCGCATGTTCACCATCGGCGGCGGCACCGCGCAGATTTTGCGGACGGTGGTGGCCAGCCGCATCCTCGGGCGCAAACTGCCGCAGACGCGCGACGGATATCTGGAAGAGGCCCGGCGCACGAATTTCTGAGGCTCATGAATTCAGATTCGGCTGCCGCGGCATCGGGGAGCACCTCTCCCTCTGGGAGAGGTCGGCGCGCAGCGCCCGGAGAGAGGTTACAGTCCCTCGATAGAGCAGCGTCCCTCACCCGATTTGCTTCGCAAATCGACCTCTCCCGAAGGGAGAGGTGAATCGAGTTCGCGGCATTCAATTCGACCAACCAACGACGCACCTCGCCTCCGTGAACGAAATCACACTGCGCGAAAGCACCTCGCATGCCTGTATCCGCCGCACCAACCGGGAAAACACCCCGCCGCGTGCCGATTCCGGCCATAACCCGGCCGACGGCCTCCCTGATTGAACCGGCTCCGGCCAGAGTGTGACCAAGCTCGCATAGTCGGGTGAAGGGATTCCGTATCTGCAGGGGGACCTTTCATGGATTGGAAGCGCTCCCGTGAAGAACCATTTTTCCCTGCTGGATCCGCTGCGTTTCGCCGCTGCCGTCGGCGTCGCCATTTTTCACCAGATGTTCTGGTCCTGGGCCTGGGTGTCGGTTGGCGTGTCCGGCTCCGAACGCCACGTCGCCGCGAATGTTCTCTACCCGTCCGCCGCTGATTTCACGTGGTTCGGCTGGGTCGGCGTTGAAATCTTCTTTGTCATTTCCGGCTTCGTGATCGCCAATTCCGCGAGCAAGTCGTCCCCGACGGAATTTCTGCTTGGCCGTGCGCTGCGGCTTTATCCGGCGGTCTGGATTGCCGCCACGGCGAGCTTCCTCGTTCTGGTTCTCTTTGGCACCGGCAAAGCCTCCGAATTCATCGTGCCCTACATCCACGCCATGACGCTCGTTCCCAAGGGAGTCACGGGCGAATGGCTCGACGGCGTCTATTGGACCCTGGCCGCCGAGATGGCGTTTTACGGGCTCGTGTTCTGCGCGATGCTGACCAGGAAGGTCACCCTGCGCCACCTGGCTTTCGGCCTCACCATCTACAGCGCCGTGTTCAACGCGATCGCGATGATCGTGCTGTCATCCACGACGTATCCCGACATGCCCTATCTCGTCATCCTGATGTTCCGGGTGCCGTGCGCCGCGTTCCTCTTGACCCATGGATGCTTCTTCGCGCTCGGCATCTGGCTCTTCATTTCCGCCAACCGGGAATTGACCAAGCTCGAATGGCTCGCCGTCGCCGTCACGCTCCTCTCGGGCGCCGCCGAAATCTACTTCTTTGCCTCGTTCTTCCTGACGACGATCCCGGCCATAGCCGATCAGTCCGCCTTCGTGCCGATCGCGGTTTGGGCGGCGGCCGTGGGCCTCATTGCCTGGTGCGCGAACCGCAACAGGCGCCCTGCTGCCACCGCTTCGTCCGAAGCGCCGGCTTATCTGAGGACGCTCGGCCTGATCACCTATCCGCTCTATCTCATGCACAACATCACGGGCACGGCGATCATCCGTATGCTGGTCGATGCTGGCCTCGATCCCATCCTTTCTGTGTGGATCCAGCTCGGCATGGTCGTCCTGATCTGCTGGTTCATCTGCGCGAAGGCCGAGCCGGCCATCAGGGCCGCAATGATGAAGACCATCGCCTATTTCGGGCAGCTTCCGGAGAAACTGCCGGCATCGAAGCTCCCCAGGTTCGCCCGCGGCCTGGGCCTTCGTCCCTCCGTCCCGGCCAAGATGGTCGCCGCGGTGCGCTGACGCGCCGATCAGCAGGCGGGCAAACTGGTTTCTGATGGGAAACTTCCAGAAGTTTGCCCGGCGGTGTTTCTCCCGGAGTTGGACCGAAGCTGCATCATGCTGGCCGGCTTGAGCGTACAGATCACGGCCGCGTGCGACCTGATCTGCAAGGCCACACTTTTTTCAGCTCGATTCGGTATATGGCTCAAGGCGGCTTCCGCAGCCGGCATGGCCAGGATTCCTCAGCTGCTGGCAAGCGCGGGCAGGACATGAACCGGCGCGGTCGATGCACCATTCGACCTGAGCAACGCCGGTTATCTCCTCAAAACCGGGAACCATTTTGAGCGGCTGAGATTGACGTTTGTAACTGAAACTGGAGGATCGGTTATGAATGGAATTATCTACATCGTAGGCTTGATCGTCGTCATTGCCGCTGTCTTGTCTTTCTTTGGCTTGAGGTAGGGCAGGAAATGGATGGCGTAAATGCCATCCTTTCACGCTTCGAATGGGCTCCCTTAGTGGAGCCCATGCGCTTCATGGTTTCACCCGGTGAGTGAGAGAGACAGGTGCCCGGTGGCGTTTGTAACGAAGCCAGAAGCTAGACGCGTTCGACCGGCCAGGGTGTCATCCTGGATGAGCGTGCCCGTCGCGCCACGGAAGCCAGTTTGGTCAGCAACGCGCCCACCGGCTGCTGCACTGTGAACCCCTTCGTCACCTTGTACGTCTTGCATTCGATGCGAGCCCATCTAACCGCTTGATCGTAGTCCCGGCACCTGAGCGACAATTCCTGCCCCCGGAAAACGACGACGACATCGCACTCCGGCGCATCCTTGTATCGTCGTACGGAAATCTCCGCGGAATTTGGCGTGATCATTTTACCCGGCGTACTCTGTTGCCCCTCGCCATTGAGGCCGCCGTTTGCGAGCATATTTGGACGCTCGATGGGCGCTTTATGGCCAATAGGAAGGCCCGGCTGTTTCCGCTGCCGTTTCTGAGTACAATGCCCCGATCTGCCCACACACCCGCACAAGGACGTTCGCATTGCCCCTCGGTGGAATAACCAACCTCGACTACACCATCCTGCTCTGCGCGAAGATGGACGAAACCCGCGCCTTCTACCTCGATATCATGAAATTCCCCATCGAAACCGACCAGCCGAACTGGTGCAGCTTCCGCATCGGCGCGGCGCTGCTGACGCTGCGCCCGCGCGGCTGGACCCATTTCGCTGATGGCGAAGCCCTCCCTGGCGCCGCTGCCGTGCAGCTCGCCTTCCGCGTCCCGCCGCCTGCGGTCGATGCCTGCCACACCGAGCTGCTCGCGAAAGGCGTAGCAATTCTGCGCGGCCCGACGGATCTGCCGGACTGGCGCCACCGCACGCTGTTCTTCAGGGATCCCGAGGGCAACCTGATCGAGATCTATGCGGAGTATTGAGAGGTCCCCGCGAGAAAGCCGCGGCTTGCGCCGGACTCCGTTAGAGCCACGCGTAGGCGGCTAGCCCCAGGCCGGCCAAAAAGACAATCAGGCAGGCTGCTTCAAAACGACGATCAATATCTTCTCTCATGGCCTCACGTTGAGAGGGATTTGTGAACGGCGCCTTATCCAAACATGTTCAATTCCGGACATTCGAAAGGTTTGAAAGTGGCGACCTTGCCCCGTGGTCGCGCTGGACGACGATCAGGAGAGGGTCAAACGCTGGCGTCAACTTCCGCGCGGTGTGCCCTCGGACTGTACCGCCTTCTCTCGCGCTTCCTTATCGATGTCGATGCGCACCCGGTCGGCACGTAGGGTCTCGGCGGCCATTCCAAAAGCTGGACGCCAGTTTCGGTAAAGACGATCCCGGCGGCGCGCAGTTCAGATATCAGGGCGGATAGCGTCGACGCCGGTGGTTCGCGTTTGCAGCTTTCGAGGTCAGCGATGGTCACGCGACGAACATTGATGCCTTCCGCCAAATAGGATTGTGACCAGCCAAGAAGTCCGCGTGCTCCCCTCACCTGCGCCGCAAGCTTCGAAAAATCCTGCATTGCCCCTCCAAAATTTCTTGAATATGCAGATCGCTCAAAGGTGGACTGTACTATTTCAGCAAAGCTCCATTTTTGTTGCTTGCCCCAACCTGGTCAATCAGGATCGGATTGCGGGAACAAAGCTGGCAAACCGGTGAGTGATGTCTCCCTCGCAAGCAGTTGGCATTCACTGAAATGTTTGGACGACCGCCTGGCTATCGAGCAGCAACAGGCACTCGCAAAACCTTGAAGCCCTTGATGTCAGGAAATGCCTCGGCGGCTTCCGGCGACACCAGCTTCAGGACTGCTGCTTCGACATCACTGCCGATCATTCGATCGATCGGACTGGCGTCGGATACCGAAAGCTGTACTCCGCTCGCACCCGCAGCCGTCAATGCGGCGCGAATGTCATCCTGCACTTCGGACTCGATCGGGTTGATAGCGACGTTCAGCCCGGTGAGGCCAGCGGTCGATTTTATCTCCGGTCGAGAGATCAGGATCACGACACGACCCGCAGCGTTCCCCGATGAAGAAGGATCGGCTTCGCCAGCTTTGTCCGTGCGATGACCGTCGGTTGCTTTTGACGGCTCGGCGCCTGTGATTTGTTCGGCGACTGCCAGCGCCGCCATGACCAGTTCACGCGTGCTTTTCTGCTTGGGAAGGCTGGGGCTCCCTGTGCTTTCGGCTTTTGGCTGGGGCAATGGCGAAGGCTCCGGCGACGTAGCCGGTGGTGCCGGAGATTCACGGGCTTCCATGTTCTGAGGAACGGTCTCGTTTCTCGGCTTCGGAAGCGGAGGTTCGGGGGCCGTTGTCGCCGCCGCGACCTGTTTGCCGGTCGTATTGTGCGACGACGCATCGGCACGAACAGGCTCTACCCGCTTCAAAATGCGCTTCTGGTCGATCTCTCTCGCCGCTGTGTGCGCGGGTGCGTTCGGGGCACCCTTGGCAGGCTGGTTTGCCTTAAGCGCCTTCCGGCTCCATGCCATGTACGACTGACATGGAAGGTTGCACGCCACGCCGTCTATATAAATTGTGCCAGGCGAGTCCAGTGGGTGGGCTGACGAAACTCCAGTGAGACCGAGACTTACACCTGCGGCCAATACCCACGCTTTCATTGAAATCACTCCGGTCACTAACACTTGGCTGGAAAAACGGCAGACCAGGTTCCCAACCGGGAACAATCTCGAAAATTTATTTGGTCCGCAGTAACGGCCCCGATGACCCATCTCGCCATTCAAGATGCGGCAATTCTGCGGCGTGACGAATTTGAAACCGGTTGCCCACAGGGGTTTCCGAACCAGGCCGGAAGACGCGGCACGCTTTGAAACCAGCGAAGTCGACGTTCCGTAGCTGGAACGTCGACTGTCGTCCTGTTGAGGCAGGGCAATTGGAAGCGGTTGGCAGGGGCCGCCTGCTTTACGAACTACGGGCGGCCCCACTTTAAGTTTCAAAATAGTGCGCTGGCAATGCACCGGCCCGGCCTGTTGGAGACGCGACGTCCTCACAGGGGGTCAATAGCGGACGCCTTGGGCAGCCGAAAATTTTCCACTGCGCCCCGAAGAGCGGACACCGCGCGCTTTAGATTCGGAAGACATATCTTACGGAATTAGTCAGGCGTTAGCCGACCGAGACTCTTTGCGCCATTAACGCGATCTGCGCCACGACATGAATTCGTCGAACAGCCGCCTGCGTTCCTTTTCGGTTGTGGGCACCGGTCGATCAGCCAGAAACTTGTTGAATTGGGATTGTTCAATCGGCGTGAGAAGTACCGGCAGCGCCAAATGTGCTGCATCCACTCGTCCTGCTAGCATCAAGGCGAATGCAGCACTGGCGAGAAGCATCCGCGTGCTCCTTGAGCTACCGACGGCGAGCAATTTGCAAAACATGCGATTTCTTGAAAATTGAGAATCGACGGCACAACGGCTTATTCAAGCTCACAAATCATGGTTAATACTTTCTTAATTAAATCGACCTTCGGCCCAATAGCCCGCTGCAGACCTGTCTGAGGCGGACACCGCGTCTGCCAATGAGCACCCACCCAATCGGCCCTACGTGCCATCGCGCTCGCACACAGACGTCACATCCGCCGTGATAAGTTCCGGCAAGACCTCACCCGGGATACCGCGCATGTCCATCCGCCTTCGCTTCGCCCTGCTTCCGCTGCTAATCCTGACCACCCTGCCCGCCGCTGCGCAGGACGTCACCCTGCCGCGCGAGCCGCAGATCGGACCGCGGCCGTTCTATCTCGTCGACAAGATGAAGGACGGCCCGCTGAAACAGCAGCTCACGCAATGCGCCGGCCCGTTCCGCAAGACCGATTTCTCCATCGGCCACCGCGGCGCCGCGCTGATGTTCCCCGAGCACTCAAGAGAGTCCTACATGGCAGCCGCCCGCATGGGCGCCGGCGTCATCGAGTGCGACGTCACCTTCACCAAGGACAGGGAATTGGTGTGCCGGCATTCGCAATGCGACCTGCACACCACGACCAATATCCTGAGCGTGCCCGACCTCGCCGCGAAATGCTCCCAAGGCTTCTCGCCGGCCGATCCCGCCACCGGCAAGAAGGCCTCGGCCAAGTGCTGCACGTCTGATATCACGCTCGCCGACTACCGGCGGCTGACCGCGAAGATGGACGGTTTCAATCCCGACGCGAAGACGCCGGAAGAATACCAGAACGGCACCCCGCGCTGGCGCACCGACCTCTATGCCGCCACCGGCACGCTGATGACCCATGACGAGAGCATCGCGCTGATCAAAAGCCTCAGCGCCAAATTCACGCCTGAGCTGAAAGCGCCGGAAGTGCCGATGCCCTTCGACGGCGACTACACCCAGGAGAAATACGCAGCCCAAATGATCGCCGCCTACAAGAAGGCCGCCATCCCGCCCGATCACGTCTTCGCCCAGAGTTTTGACCTCAACGACATCCTGTTCTGGATCAAGACCGAGCCTGCCTTCGGCGCGCAGGCCGTGTATCTCGAAGACCGCTACGAAAAGCGCGGCCTCGATCCGAACAAGCCCGAGACCTGGAAGCCGTCCATGGCGGAACTAAAGGCGTCAGGCGTGAAAATCCTGGCACCGCCGATCTGGGTGATGCTGGCGCTGAACGACAGAGGCGAAATCATCCCCTCCGCCTACGCCAAGGCTGCCAAAGACGCCGGCCTCGACCTGATCGGCTGGTCGCTGGAGCGCGACGGCCCGCTTCATAAGAGCGGCGGCTTCTATCATCGCTCGGTCAAGGCAGTCATCGACCGCGACGGCGATACGCTAACCGTGCTGGATGTGCTGGCCAAACAGGTCGGCGTGCGCGGCATGTTCTCGGACTGGCCGGCGACGACCACGTTTTATGCGAGCTGCATGGGGATGAAGTAAACAAGGCTCTACTCGGGCAGTTTCCCGCCCGCGGCCTGATAGAAGCCCGCTAGCTGCTTCGCCAGCAAGGAAGCCAGAAGAGCTTCCATTTTCGACACATCAATCCTTCCATCGCGGAAGGCAGCATCGGCCGCATCCAACGCATCAAAATACGCCCGGTTGTCCACAATCTGGTCAGGAATAGTCGGCGTTCCCGGCAATATAGCCCCCGCGCGAATGGAGAGCACAACGTACGAAACAATTCGCGAGGTGCGTCCATTGCCGTCAGCAAACGGATGTATCCAGTTCAAACGCCACATCAGGTACGACGCCAGGCGTAATTCATGTCGGCGCCGATTTCCTTCGACGCCATGACGTCGAAGGCGCCGCCATAGGCCTTGCGGGTGATGACGGTGACGAGCGGCACGGTGCATTGCGAAGCCGAATAGACGCTGACCCAGCTTCCGTGCTCGATCAACTCCGCTGCAGTTCGGGCAATAGTTTTGCGTGCACCGCAACAAACCTCTTTTCGATACACCTCATACTTGACATTCGTCCCAATAGCCGTGGAGGTAGTATCTTTCAGCGAGGGCCTTTCGAAATGTCCATTTCAAATCCAGCGCTCTCAATTGCAGTGGCGCTAGAACGGCGTCCAAAATTGTTGCCGCTCCGAGCTACCTTCGATTCCATCAACGCAAAGGCGTTTGCGGACAACAAACAGCTTCAAAAGATCGACAATGCAAACTGGCAGGTTCTCTTCGGCCGGCGGGGAGCTGGCAAGACAACGCTTTTGGCAACCTATGCGAATTACATCACAAAGGAAGTCAGGGGCGGCAGTAAGGCCTCCATCGAATTGAACGTCACTGATTTTATCAGCGTCGTCGATAACGGTTCATCGAAGAAAATTAGCGACATCGAGATCGCACAAATCTATTTCTCGGACTTCATGCAATGCATTTGCATGCATCTCTTCAACGTGTTCACAAAGAACGACCAGCGATCGAAGTTCGTGCGTCTTTTCCTTGCTTCGCCAAAGCGAGAATATATTCAGGACTTGGTACTCCGCCTCGTCGACTCAATCAAAAACCCCGTCCCAAGCCCGATCGGCGCTCACCGGAAAGAGACAATAAGAAGCACGCAGAAGGCATCCGAGCAGGGCAAGCAAGGCGTCGGCTTCTCTGCGGCGGTTGGAGCCTCCGCCGACGGCATAGCGAAGGCATCTGCTAGAGCGTCGTTCGATATTTCCCAGAAGGTCGCCGACAGTAGCGACAGCAAACAAGATGTATTTGTTGGCTTCGCGCATTTCAAATTCGACTATTTTAAGACACGCGATGCAGTGGTTGACTTGCTCGATGCGCTTGAAATCGAGACGATGTACATTTTCATTGACGAATGGTCGGAGCTGGACCGCAGCAGTACGAGAAATATTCAACCATTTTTCGCGGAGCTTCTGAAGAAAGTTTTCTGGAACAATGAGCGATTTGTCATCAAGCTCGGCGCCGTACGCACTCAGACCAAGCTGATAACGCGCGTCAAGACTCTTGGTCCGATTGGACTCGAGCCGGGAGCAGATATTTTTGAGCTCGACCTGGATGAGGCATACTCAAATCCGACGTTGGACAAGGTCAAGTTCTATGAAGAGCTGGTCTTCAGACATCTCTCCTATTGCAATTCCGATCTCGAGGCATTTCGCGAAAGTGGACAGGTCGATTTCTACGGCACCCAATTGACTCGGCCTGTTGAAACATTCGTGGAATACATATTCAAGAGCCGCAAGGAATTCCAAACGCTGATCGAAGGAGCAGGCGGACTACCGCGCGACTTCGTTGAAATGTTTGACGCTCTCGCGAGGTCGAAGGACTTTAGAGTCACTCCGCCGTGGACAATGAAGGAGGTCAAATCCTGCGTCAGAGAGCATTGCATCAAGACAAAGCAGTCCGACATCGGTGACGACACCGTAACATACGAAGTTTTCAATGAGATCATTCAGCTCATCAAGACAAACAATAGCCGGCTGATTCTGGTAAAGCGGACCTCCAGCAGAAAATTACTTACGATCGTCGGAGAATTCTATCACAAGCGGCTGTTGCACGACGTCCCCATTGTCTCTGTGCCGGTGCTGGTCCGGCCTCTGTACCATATGTACTACGCCGACTTGGGACTGCTTTACGATACAAACATCAAGCACATTGATGAACCTTCAGACAGTGATCTCGCAGCATTTGCGCCAACCGATTCTCCGGCCGACCTGAAGAAATATATTCTCAACTATCACGCTTCAAAATCCTAGGACAACGTTTCGAGCCAATCTGATCTCTAAAGGATCGGGAGGAAGACGTCGAAGGCGCGCTCACAAGTCCTGTTCTTGGCAAGGCATCTATGAACTATTGCCCGGCTTCGCTCGTCGGACTCTCGCTCACAACGGCAAATTGTCGTGCTTCTTCGCAGGCATCTCGACCTTCTTATCCCTGAGCATCGCGAGCGCCCTTGCAATGCGCTTGCGCGTCGAGTGCGGCATGATCACGTCGTCGATATAGCCCCTCTCCGCCGCGATGAACGGTGACAGGAAGCGGTCCTCGTATTCCTTCGTCCGCGCCGCGATCTTGTCGGCGTCGCCGATGTCGGCGCGGAAGATGATTTCCACCGCGCCCTTGGCGCCCATCACGGCGATCTGGGCGGTCGGCCAGGCGTAGTTCATGTCGGCGCCGATTTCCTTTGACGCCATGACGTCGAAGGCGCCGCCATAGGCCTTGCGGGTGATGACGGTGACGAGCGGCACGGTCGACTGCGAATAAGCGAACAGCAGCTTCGCGCCGTGCTTGATCAGGCCGCCATATTCCTGCGCGGTGCCCGGCAGGAAGCCCGGCACGTCGACGAAGGTGACGATCGGGATGTTGAAGGCGTCGCAGAAACGGACGAAGCGCGCAGCCTTGCGCGAGGCATCGCTGTCGAGCACGCCGGCCAGCACCATCGGCTGGTTGGCGACGAAGCCCACCGTGCGCCCGGCGATGCGGCCGAAACCGGTGATGATGTTCTTGGCGAAGGTCTCCGAGATCTCGAAGAAATCACCCTCGTCCACGACCTTCAGGATCAGCTCCTTCATGTCGTAGGGCTTGTTGGGATTGTCGGGGATCAGCGTGTCCAGGGACTCATCGACGCGTTCGATGTCGTCGAAGCTCGGCCATTCCGGCACGCCGTCGGAATTGTTGGACGGCAGGAAGTCGATCAGCCGGCGCATCTGCAACAGAGCATCGACGTCGTTGTCGAAGGCGCCGTCGGCGATGGAGGAGCGCGTCGCGTGCACCGAGGCGCCGCCGAGCTCTTCGGCGGTGACGACCTCGTTGGTCACGGTCTTCACGACGTCGGGGCCGGTGACGAACATGTAGCTGGTGTTCTTCACCATGAAGATGAAGTCGGTCATCGCGGGCGAATAGACGTCGCCGCCGGCGCAGGGGCCCATGATGACGGAGATCTGCGGGATCACGCCGGACGCGATGACATTGCGGCGAAATACATAGGAGTAACCCGCAAGTGCTGCGACACCTTCCTGGATGCGCGCGCCGCCGGCGTCATAGAGGCCGATGATGGGCGCCCTCGCCTTCATCGCCATGTCCTGCAGCTTGGTGATTTTCAGCGCGTGGGTCTCGGACAGTGAGCCGCCGAACACGGTGAAGTCTTTCGCGAACACGAAGGTCTTGCGGCCGTTGACGGTGCCCCAGCCGGTGACGACGCCGTCGCCCGGCACCTTGTTCTTCTCCATGCCGAATTCGGTGGAGCGGTGCTCGACGAACATGTCGAACTCCTCGAACGAGCCCTTGTCGAGCAGAAGTTCGATGCGTTCGCGCGCGGTGAGCTTGCCGCGTGCGTGCTGCGCCTCGATGCGCTTCTCTCCGCCGCCGAGCTTGGCGCCCGCGCGACGTTCTTCAAGGGTGTCCAGGATGTCCTTCATTTGCTTCCGCCCGTGTCTTGACTGTGCCCCGAGCGGATTTCCGCCCCAAGTTTCGAGCGTTCTTAACATGCTCTTTTGCCAAGCGGAAACCGCCCGGCGGGACCGATAAGCCGGAACGCGGCGGTACGATAATCCAGACAAATCAATGGGGTGCGGCCGCTACTCCTCACCCGGCTTGAACGGCTCCTGCTTGTCGGGTGGCACCGTCGTCTCGGTCGCGGCCAGGACCATGGCCACCATGACGTAGTTGCCGGCCACTGCCGTCAGATCGACGATCTGCTGGTCGCTGAACACTTTCTTGGCCCGCGCATAGGTCGCGTCCGACACCTTCTGCGTCGTGGTCAGCTCGGTCACGAAGTCGTACACGACCGCCTCGTCCTCGGCCATGTTCGACGGCCGCTTCTTCTGCTTCAGCTCGGCGATGATCTGCGGCGACAGGCCCGCTTTCGCCGCGATCGGCGCATGCGCGAACCATTCGACCTGCGAGCGCCACTGCCGGCCGATGATCAGGATCGCGAATTCGTTGAGCTTGATCGGCACCGAAGTGTCCCATCGCAGATAATAGAAGAGATCGAACAGGCGCTGGCCGAGCACGGGGCTGCGCAGCAGCGGATTGTAGGGACCGCCGAGGCCGACGCTCGACACCTTCATGATCTGCTCGCCGAGCGGCTTCTGCTTCTCGTCGAGCTGATCCATCGTGAGCTGCGGCAGGCGGGGCTCCTTGCCGGTGGCCGGCGGCGCGAACATCGCCGCCGCGACCCAGCCGCCGGCCGCGGCCAGCGCAAGCGAGGAAAGAAAGAGTGCCGATTTCATGGATTTCCTCCCGTTTATTTGTTGATGGACGATGCTAGTGCCGCAGCCCCGGCTGTGCCAGCCTCGCCGGTGCATCCGTCGGCTGCGGCGGACGCATCTGAAAACACCAATGGGAAAGCAAGGCCATGAGCGAAACGACCGTCACCGCTGAAACCGGCGTCGCCACCGGCGGAGTCCGCACCCTGCTCCGGCTGGAAGGCGTGGTGCTGTTCGCCGGCATGACCCTGGTCTATGCGCTCTGGGACGGCTCGTGGTGGGTCTATGCCATCCTGTTCCTGGCGCCTGACCTGAGCTTTGCCGCCTATCTCGCCGGCCCCAAGGTGGGCGCGGTCGTCTACAACGCCGCGCACTCTTATCTCTTGCCGGTCGCGCTGATGACGGCGGGCCTGGCGATCGCCTCGCCCACGGTGCTGTCGATTGCCATGATCTGGCTTGCCCATATCGGCATCGACCGCGCCCTCGGCTACGGGCTGAAGTACCAGGCGGGCTTTGCCTTCACCCACCTCGGCCGCATCGGCAAGGGCGCTGTGGGCTGAGGTTCGCGCGGATCGACCCTCGTCTGCTACTTTGCATGGGGTTGTTTTCGATATTTTGCGCTAGCATGTCCCCATAAACAAGAACGCTTGGGGGGTTACGCATGCTGATCGATTGGCGCGTGGCGGCAGGCGCCGCGGTGTTGTGCACGGCTGGGCTACTGACCTGCATCGAGACCAACGCGCAAGGTATCCCGAAGGAGGTCGCGGCGCGGGTCGAGATACACACCATCCCCTCGCTGACGCTGTCGGACCAGCAGTTCCTCACCGGCGACGCCAAGGCCGGTCAGCCCGTCACCATGGCGGGCGAGCTCAAGATCGCGCAAGGCACGGGACGGCTTCCGGCGGTCGTGCTGATGCACGGCTCGGGCGGGATCAGCCCGGGCATGGACCCCTGGACGCGCCATCTCAATTCGATGGGCATCTCCACCTTTGTGATCGACGGCTTCTCCGGCCGCGGGCTGACATCTGTCAACCAGGATCAGGCCAAGCTCGGCCGGCTCAACTTCATCCTCGACATCTACGGCGCGCTCGCCATCCTCGCCAAGCATCCCTGCGTCGACCCCAACCGCATCGTGCTGATGGGCTTCTCCCGCGGCGGCCAGGGCGCGCTCTATGCGAGCCTGAAGCGCTTCAATGAAATGTGGAACAAGTCCGGCGCACAGTTCGCCGCCTATATCCCCTTCTATCCGGATTGCGCGACGACCTATGCCGGCGACACCGATATCGTCGACCGGCCGATCCGTATCTTCCACGGCACGCCCGACGACTACAATCCGGTGGCAAGCTGCAAGGCTTATCTGGCGCGGCTGCAGGAGGCCAAGCGCGATGTGACGCTGACGGAATATCCGGACTCCCAGCACGGCTTCGATTCCGGCCTGCTCGGCGTCTCCTCCAATGTCGTGGCCACCGGCGCGCAAACCGTGCGTAACTGCCGCATCAAGGAGGCCGAGGGCGGCGTGCTGATCAATACGGCGACGCAGCAGCCGTTCAGCTACATGGACACCTGCGTCAATCTCGATCCGCATGTCGGCGGCAACCCCGCGACCGCCCAGGAAGCCCGCAAGGCGGTGAGCGATTTCCTGCAGGCGCTGTTCAAACTGGGCTAGCGCAAGGGCTGCGTAGAGTGACAAGGGAGTAGCCGATGATCGATTCCAGCCGACGCACCGTCCTCGCCACCGGCGCGGCCGCCGCTGCCGCAAGCGCGGTACCGCAAATATTCGCGCAGGCACAGCCGGCAGCGGCCGTTACGGGACTACCCGCCGGCGCCAAGATCGGCTTCTACGAGAAAGGCAATGTCCGCATCCGCTACGCGGAGATCGGCTCGGGCTTCCCGCTGCTGGCGACGCCCGGCGGCGGCCTGAATTCGAGCATCGCCGTGTGGGCGCGCGCGGTGATCAACATTCCCGAGGAGTTCAAGAACGATTTTCGGATCATCACGATGGACCAGCGCAACGCCACCGGCGGCGAGTCCACCGGGCCGGTGCAGGTAGACGACCCCTGGGGCGCCTTCGCCGACGACCAGCTCGGCGTGATGGATCATCTCGGCATCAGCAAGTTCGCCTTCTTCGGCAACTGCATCGGCGGTCCGTTCGCGATGAAGCTGATGGAGCGCGCGCCGCAGCGCATTGCGGCGGCGATCTTGAGCCAGCCGGTCGGCCACAACCCGGCAAAGCCGGATTACATGTACGACGCCGGCAAGACCGTATGGGCCAAGCAATTGCAGGAACGCCGGCCGGACATATCGATGGAGACCATCGAGAAGTATCTGCACAACCTCTACCGCGCGCGGCCAGAGTTTGTGTACAGCGTCTCCCGCGATTTCGCGAAATCATGCCAGACGTCTATGCTGGTGCTGCCTGATGACGTCGACGCGCATCCGCTGGTGACGTCGATCGAAATCGCCTCGCTCTGCCCGAACGCCGAGACCACGGTATTCCCCTGGAAGGACCCGCCGGAGCTGAAGGCACGCACCATCAACCGCGGCCGCACCTTCCTGAAGCGGCAGGTGGCGTAATTTAGATCGCGCCGATATCCGTCAGGCACTGCTGCGTGACAGTCATGCGCGCGGGGATGTGCTCCGGCGTCTTGCAGTCCATGTTCATCGCGAACACGGTGTGCTGCGCGCCCTTCTCGGCCCAGCCAACTAGCCACCCGAGCGAGGGTTGGCCGCGCTCGGCGCCAAGCAACCCGGTCTTGTAACGGATGACGGCATCACCGACCTTCACCGTGGGCAGAATATCGCGCACCAGCTCCTGGCTGCGTTTCGACACCGGCAGCACGCCGCGCCGCAGGCGATCGAGAAAATCGACCTGCTGCATCGGATCGATGCGCAGGTTGCCGGTGAGCCAGAACTGGTCGATGCCGCCGCCGATATTGTGGTTACCGTAATCGAGCAGATCGACATATTTCTGCATGCGCTCGGCGCCGATGCGCCGCGCGATTTCTTGATAAACAGGCACGGCGGAGGCCGCGATCGCCGTGCGCAGCGTGTGGTCCTGATTCCAGGCCTCGATGCTGCGCTTTACCCCGTCCCACTTGAAGACGTCCTTGTCGGGGTCGGCGACCACGCCGGTCTCCAGCGCAATCAGCGAGTTCGGCACCTTGAAGGTCGAGGCCGGCAACTTGTCGTCGCCGGAGCGGACCTTGTCGCTGGCGATGATGAGGTAGTCGTCGACCTTGTAGCCGACGAAGGTGCCGTCGGTGCCGAGATCGAAGAACCGCTTTTGCAGATCGCCCCGGAACTCGGAGCGTTGGTAGGAAACGTTGGCGAAGCTGCGGGCGGGCAGCAGGGTTGCGGCGGCGAGAAGACCGAGCGCGTGGCGGCGATGGATCACGGAATAGCACCGGCAGAAGGGTTGAAACGCGGCGGCAAGATGCCGATGGCATGGTGGTAAAACAATGGCAATTTGTCGTCCAGCGGATAACGCCGATCTGGACAAGCGCGGGTTCCTCCGCGATCAACCGGGGAGCGCCAGCGACGAGGTGACGATGAGC
>JABUBP010000036.1_pt1 | contig 24871 bp, 25 predicted proteins | sample 7240331 | NCBI WGS metagenome assembly JABUBP01 (sample SAMN07256347, study PRJNA390944) | subsurface metagenome | isolation source: Methane hydrate marine sediment | place: Pacific Ocean: Eastern North Pacific, ODP site 1244 | collected 2002 | reverse complement strand
TGAACCCGATTGGTTTTCTCATTGTACTGATACGATTTATCTGGTCTGGAAACAGCAAGATAATTATCACTCGGCGTATATAAACGACAATAATCGGGCATTCCTGTATCAGAATTGAGCTGAACCCACATTTCAAATTGCTATCACGCAAGTTCCTACCCAATAAATGAATTGTCCGGACATCTCGAAACGCTTCGAGTGTTTGCTCAAAAGCGTAAGCTGTAGAATTTGATTTGTCCCAAAGGCTTATTGAAAGAATCACTACGACAATTATTATCGCGGCAGCGGCGAATTTTGTTATGTTACTTTTCATGATAATTCTCCATATTGGAAGAGTTGTTTTTGAATTTTTGTTCGCACAAGAAGCCATGAATTCCGCCATTGATTTTTCCTGCAATTTATCCATGAATTCTTTATCCGGCCCGGCAACATTTACTTCAGTGACGGACAGCAGTTGTGACAGCCGTTTATTTTTTTGTTTATCATCTTTAAAATTCATAGCTTCACCTCGCAGGAACCTGACGGCGTACGGTTTATTTTATCAAATGTCTTCCGGAAGGCTTTTTTTGCTCGCACCAGCTTCGAGCGAACGGCTGTTTCCGAGCAACCCATCTGCCCGGCGATTCGTTCGGCCGGCTGGTTATCGACATATTTGGCCAGCAGCAGAGACTGATAATCGCCCGACAGTTTACTCAAGGCTAATCTAACCAGCACAGCCAGCTCCTGCGATTCGAGAATATCCGGCGGCATATCCACTTTGGCATCAACCCAATCTGATTTCTCGCCGTCCAGAGAAGTCCACCAGTGCCGGGCCCGGCTGAGCAAGATTTCCGGTTTTTGTTTGCGATAGTAAAGAGCAACCTGACGTCTGGCGATTGTCCAGAGCCATACCCGGAGCGAGCCGCGATCAGGCCTGAAATTCCGTGCCGAGCGGGCCGCGGCGAGAAACGTCTCCTGTACAAGGTCGGCGACAGCAGCCGAGTCGCTGCCTGTAAGCCGGGAGATATTTTTCCAGACAGGTTCGGCGTACGCTTCGTACAGTTGCAGCCATGCCTGGCGATCGCCCTGCTGCAAGCCTTGTGCAATTTCTCGTTCTGTATTCTTATCCATGTACGGCCTTAATCAGCAACGGAAACCATCGATGGGCCAACATTGGTCATAATATAGTTTGCGCTTCAGCTTCAATTTGTGTCGCGAAAAATCTGCGACTTGTGTTTATGTGCCTGATTATAGGAGTATCTCCGCCGAATGAAGAAAAAAATCAAAAAAAGCTTAAAGCAGATTTCCCACAATAGCAAACGAAAAACGCAATGAATGTCCTTATCAATCCGATAGGCTGCGATTTTCCCGGCGGCACTTCGTAAAGTCGGCCTATAAATCTGTCGATTCGCATACAAAAGTAAGAGATTTTAGGGTGTTCACAATGAACGAAAATAGCGATCGAAGAACAGAGAAAAGACTGCGTTATTATTGGCCCATCTGGTTCGCCGAGAACACTAACCGCGACCTCTCACAGGGGCAAATGGTTGATGTTTCCAGCAAGGGGGCGGCATTTACCTGCTATGTCGATGATGGTTGTCCTTACCTCGGCCAGAATATAACGGCCCGGTTCAGTGTCCCGCGTTATGGTCCTGATGAATCTTTCGACATGGCCAACTTCACGCGTTCGGGCTATGTCTGCCGGATCGAGAACGTCAACAATTTTACACGCCGGGTCGCCGTTCAGTTTGCCGAACCGCTTCCCTTCAGGCCCGGTGAACAAGACAAGAGTGAATCAGAGGCAGAGCAAAAGCTTGAACCGGCAATGGCATAAACGTATAAGCCTTGATCTATTGCCAATAATCAATAATTCATTATTGATCTGACATTCGTCCGCCCTCAGTTAAAAGCTGTCAAGAACCTGCTGCATTTTTTGCCGATATTCAAGAAATGCGTTTCTGCCTTCTTCGGTAAGGCGTAAAAGCGTTCGCGGAATCTTCTCCACAAACTCCTTTTTAATCTCAACGTAGCCGGCTGCTTCCAGTTTGCTCAGGTGCGAGGACAGATTACCCCGCGTCAGTTTCGTCTGGTTCATAAGGAAAAGAAAGTCGGCACTCTCCACCACGGACAGGGTGGCCACGAGCAGCAGCCTGGCCGGCTCGTGAATCACGCGATCGATCTCTGTAAGCGGCTGTAAATTTTCTCTGTCAATTTCCTGTTTGGCCATCTAAGACCTCCTGTCCGGGCTTCGGGTGCTTACGCAGAAATATTGCAAACTGTACTAATCCGAAGGGAATGAGCAGGCCTCCCATCACGGCGAAGTACAGCAGCGTGCCGGTTTCGATGACTTTAAAATCGAGCACGGATAAAACTATGCCGCTCAAAAGCGACCAGCCGGCAAAGATATAATACCGGGCTGCCCCGGATTTGGATGCCAGCGAGCTGAACATCCCCGCCAAAATCGTTCCGCCCCAGAATGGGCACCACCTCAGCCATAGATTAAAATCCCGCACATCGCCGAAAAAGAAAAAGGTGACAGCCATCACTGCAATCACGACTAGCGTGACAAGAAAGATGCCGGTGATGACCGACTTCGGTTTGTCAGGGATGAGCTTGACATAGCCGATTCGAGGATGGGTGAACCGTCTCCTCATCAGGGCCAGCAGCGGGCCGAACAGAAAAACCGGGAGGATTAGCATGAATACCAACAGACGCGAGAACAAACGAGTGGATATGGCCAGCATACAAATACCCATAACCAGCTCCATGAGCCCATCCTGCTGGGACTGCCTGAATGTCTTCTGCTCGATATTCTTAAGATTTATTTCCTGTGCCATGATTGAATACCTTAAATGAACATAATTTGCCATACATACCAGTTTACCATACAAACTAATTTACAATATAGACGCACTAAAGTCAAGTTTGTTGCATGTTTTTTTAAAATTATTTCGATCTTTTTTATAACCCCTTTTTATACAGTTATTTACAGGTGTCATTTTTTGCTTTTTTGAAGGTATTTTTGTATTTTTCACATTAGCATCAACCACCAAACCTGCTCACTTTGTGAATTATGCTTGATTCAAACGTTTATATATAAGAAGGTGTGCAGATGACGGCACAAACTTAATGCACAATATCGAGAATTTAATAAATGGAAAGGGATGGCTATGCAGTGTCATGAAGTAGATTACGAAATCCTTGGGGACGATATGCAGATTGTTGAGATCGAGCTGGATCCGGGCGAAACAGTCGTTGCCGAGGCCGGTGCGATGAATTATATGCACGATGGAATTACTTTCGAAGCCAAGATGGGCGATGGCTCCGTCCCCGGCGAAGGAATCATGGGCAAACTGCTCAGTGCCGGCAAACGGGTTCTGACCGGTGAATCGATTTTCATGACGCATTTCACCAACAGCGGCTCGGGCAAAAAACGTGTCTCGTTCGCCGCCCCCTATCCGGGTCAGATCATCCCTCTCGATATGCAAAAGCATGGCGGTACACTTTTATGCCAGAAGGATGCCTTTCTCTGTGCGGCCAAAGGCACAAAGGTCAGCATCGCTTTCACCAAGCGGCTCGGGGCCGGCTTCTTCGGCGGAGAGGGCTTCATCCTCCAGAAGCTTCAAGGCGATGGAATGGCGTTCGTACATGCCGGCGGAACCGTCGTTCCCATGGATTTGAACGGTCAGACGATTCGCGTGGACACCGGCTGCATCGTCGCCTTCACTACCGGCATCGATTATTCCATCGAGCGGGCCGGCAATCTGAAGTCCATGTTCTTCGGCGGCGAAGGTTTGTTTCTCGCCACCCTGCGGGGAACCGGCAAAGTCTATCTCCAGAGCCTGCCCTTCTCACGTATGTGCAACCGAATCCTCGCCCACGCACCAAGAGCAGGCGGCTCCCGGAAAGGCGAAGGCTCCGTACTCGGCGGATTAGGTGACCTAATCGGCGGAAGATGAGCCTGAATTAAAGATAAGGCAAGTCAAAACTGCTTTATTGGTATTTATACTTATCTGCTTTGATTTTTTATTAAAAACACCTTTTAGATGTTGAAGGACGCTAACCAACTCAAGAGGTAAAAAAACAAGACTTAAAGACAATCACGCAGATGTTCCAAATGACCAATAATCTCCAAAGATTCCTTAACCTGGCATAATGGTCTCAACTGTTTAAAAACATACTCCCAATCCAATTGTTTCTGTTGTCTTAATATGACAGTTTCAACATCCGCCCAGTCCCTGGCTCTATCCGCAAACGATTTGAGAACTACCAGGTCTTCAGCCGAACAGGTCGGCAGTGTCAGTCCCGGCAGAAACTCATACAGGCTCGCTCTTGATACCATATTTTCTTCAAAAGCAATCCCTCCCAATGCGACATCTATTGGAATCCCCTCATTAGTTACAAGCAACAGGACTCGATTCGTCAGGGCAAACTCCCGTGCATCGGGTATCCGGCCGTTATATAACTTTAACAGCTCATCTACATAACGTTCTTCCTGCCCAAAGCCCGTCAAAATCGTAAGATCAATATCGTTAGTCAGACGCGGTTGTCCCCAGCGCTGAAGTGCAATCCCGCCGATAAAGCAATATCGCCAGCCTCGCTCAGACAATAGACGGTTCAGTTCTGCTGCTGTTCGAAAGAGCGCCTTCATAAATGTAACCGAGCAAAGATTCGCTGTTGCTCCACAAGCCCCGATGTGGCTGCCGGGGGATAATGACGCAGCGCAGATTCAAAAGCATCTGATAATTGTTCGATAGCAGCGGCGGTATCACTATTACGAATGGCCTCGGCTCGCAACCTTTCCAGCATAGGACCCGCTGTTTGCCATCCGGCCAGCCATCGGCGAATATTTTCTTTTTCTGACTCGTCCATAAATTACATTATATAGGAAGCTACATTCTTTCGTAACAAAAAACTAAACACACCTTTAAAAAACAAGTAACATTTATGCTTTTTAGAGCTATTTCACCACAAAAGGTGATAATTCACGGAGCTGGCTGATTATCGGGGGGAGCTTTTCGATGGTGTAGTCTACCTCTTCTTCGGTGTTGTATCGGCTCAGGCTGAAGCGGATGGAGCCGTGGGCGGCGGTGAATGGTACGCCCATCGCGCGCAGTACGTGGCTGGGCTCCAGCGAGCCTGACGTGCACGCCGAGCCGCTGCTGGCGCAAATTCCGTATTTATCCAGCATCAGCAGGATCGCTTCGCCCTCGATGTACTCGAAGCTGATATTAGTCGTATTTGGCAGGCGATTTTCCGGATCGCCGTTTAGCCGGCAATCGGGACACGTATCCAATATTGCTTTTTCAAGCTTGTCGCGTAGGGCTTTGACTTTGCTGTTCTCGGCTTCGAGGTTTTCCGCCGCCAGTTCGCAGGCTTTGCCGAGGCCGACGATCCCGGGGACATTTTCCGTGCCGGCCCTTCGGCCCGCTTCCTGGTGGCCGCCCAGCATGAACGGCGACAGCCGTGTCCCCTTGCGGACGTAGAGGACGCCCACGCCCTTCGGCGCATGCAGCTTATGGCCCGAGAGACTGATCAGGTCGATATTGCTTTTCGAGAGGTTCAGCGGGATTTTGCCGACGGCCTGCACCGCGTCGGTATGGAAAAGCGCCCCTTTGCTTGCGACTAATTCGGCGATATCCTCGATCGGGAACATGACGCCCGTTTCATTATTGGCGTACATGATTGTCACCAGGGCGGTATCGTCGTCGAGCCGCTCTTCCAGCTCGGCCATGTCGAGCCTGCCCTGTCTGTCCACACTCAACTCGATGACCGTATAACCGTGATTTTCCAGCTCCCGGCAAACCGCCAGCACAGCCGGATGCTCAACCCTTGTGGTTATAATCGTTCGCCTGTTCGGAGCGGCGGCCAGCGTACCTTTGATAGCGGTGTTGTCACTTTCGGTGCCGCAGCCTGTAAAAACAATCTCGCTCGGCTCGCAGCCAAGCAGGCCGGCGACCTGCTCGCTCGCCTGGCGGATTCTTCGGCCTATCTGCCCGCCGAACATGTGCATGCTCGAAGGGTTGCCGTACAACTCACAGAACAGCGGCTTTATTTCTTCAAGCACTTCCTCCGCGACTTTTGTCGTAGCATTATTATCGAAATATACGGTCTTCATGATTTACTCTCTGTGATTGTGGGGCTGTTCTGCGGACTCTTTGTCTTCTTCGACGAAAAGGTCTTTGGAAACAAATTCTCTCAGCTTGGCCTCGACAACGTCTTTCATTGTGAACTCCGTCAGCCTGCACTGGGCGCACATTCCTCTAAATGCAACGAGGACTTTATTTCCTTCGACGTCGATCAGCTCGATATTGCCGCCGTGGGCTCTAAGTGCCGGCCGGATCTGCTCGTTAATCGTCTGCTGGATAAGCTGAATCTTCTGGATGTTCGTCAGTTTGCCGGCGCGGCGCGGCGCCGGTACGGGGACTTCTTTTACCTTGTCCCCCTGTATCTTTTCTATGATCTTCTCGATCTCGCTCTGGCAGCCGCCGCAGCCGCCGCCGGCCTTGCAGTAATTCGTCACTTCCTCGACGGTTGTCAGGTCATTCTCGATAACGACACGCTCGATTTCCTTATCGGTAACGCCGAAGCAGGTACAGACGACAGTGCCCTCAAGCTCGTGCTTTTTCTTGCCGCCGCCTCGACAATTTTCGATTGCGGCCTCGAGCGCTTCTCTGCCCATGACCGAACAGTGCATTTTCTGCTCCGGCAGCCCGCCCAGATAGTCGGCGATATCTTTATTGGTCACCTTGGCGGCTTCATCCAGCGTCAGGCCTTTGATCATCTCGGTCAACACCGATGATGTTCCGATGGCGCTTGCGCAGCCGAACGTCTTGAATTTTGCTTCGGCGATTTTGCCTTTCTTATCGAGCTTGAACGTTAGCTTCAAGGCATCGCCGCAAGCCAGAGAGCCGACCTCGCCGACGCCGTCCGGATTTTCCACCTCACCGACGTTCCGCGGATTGAAAAAATGGTCCTTGAGCTTGTCCGTGTATTCCCACATGGTTAGTTTTGAGTCCTTAGTTTTGAGTTTTTAGTTTCTCTTGACACAGCTTTTCTCATCGCCTCCGGTTTTTACGATGCTTGTTAATATCTTAATCAATTCTTCAGATGTCTTAAGTACACTGCTACACATCTTTTTGTCAAGAATTTCAGCATCAATTATAAGCCTGAGCCAATAATTTGTTTCTCTGGCTTCTTTCGAAGCAATAGACATTTTAGCAAAGAAATCTTTCCGACTTTGTCCCGCCAAAGCTTCTTCGACATTAGCACCAATACTCTCAGCCATTAACTCAAAACTCAAAACTCACAACTAAGAACTGGTTTTCAACGCCTGGTCAAAATCAGCTATTATATCATCGACATTCTCTGTACCTGCTGATATACGAATATAATCGTTTGTTACCCCGGCTGCAAGCTGTTCTTTTTCCGTAAGCTGCTGATGAGTAGTGCTGGCCGGATGAATTACCAGGGTTTTGCTGTCGCCGATATTCGCCAGATGACTGGCCAACTTGACGCTATTGATAAACTTAACGCCGGCTTCTTTGCCGCCCTTGATTCCGAAGCCCAGAATAGCGCCCTGTCCGTCCGGCAGGTATTTTTTCGCCAATTTGTAGTCCGGGTGCGATTCGAGCCCCGGGTAGTTCACCCAGGTTACTTGCGGCTGTTTTTCAAACCACTGTGCCAGTTTCAGCGCGTTCTCAGAGTGCCTTGGCATGCGCAGATGCAGCGTTTCGAGCCCCTGCAAAAACAGGAACGCGTTGAACGGCGACATACAACTGCCCATATCGCGGAGGAACTGGGTCCTGGCTTTGATGATATACGCCAGCTCACCGACGGCCTCGACATATTTCACGCCGTGATAGCTTGGATCAGGCTCGGTCATTTCAGGGTAGCGACCATTAGTCCAGTCGAATTTACCCGAATCGACAATCGCACCGCCGATGCACGTTCCGTGTCCGCCGATGAATTTCGTGCAGCTATGAACCACAATGTCAATGCCGTATTCAAAAGGCCTGAACAGAATGGGCGTTGTGACCGTGTTATCACAAATCACCGGCATTCCGTTCTTGTGGGCGATGTCTGCTATTTTCTCATACTGCAAGATATCATTCTTGGGATTGCCGATGCTCTCAATATAAATCAATCGAGTATTATCCTTGATCGCTCTGGCAAAATTCTCCGGGTCCTTCGGATCGACGAAAGTCACTTCAATGCCAAGCTTAGCGAAGGTCTGGCCAAAGAGCGTTACCGTCCCGCCGTAAAGCGAATTCGAAGACACGATATGACCGCCGGCACCGCAAATGTTGAAGATGCTCACATATATCGCAGACTGGCCCGAGCTGAACGCCAGACCGCCCACTCCGCCTTCCAGGGCCGCCAGCCGCTTTTCCAGCACGTCCGTTGTTGGATTCATCAGCCTGGTGTAGATATTGCCGAATTCCTTCAGCGCGAAGAGATTGGCAGCGTGATCCGTATCCTTAAAAACATAGCTGGTTGTCTGATAAATCGGTACGGCTCTGCTCAGAGTATCTGAATCGACCTCCTGGCCTGCGTGCAGAGCCAACGTCTCCAGGTGATATTTTATATTTTCGTCCATTTTACTACCTCATAAAAATCTAAGAACGGCAAGCCGGCAAGAGATGCAGGCTGCTGTTAATTGCGGAATGTGCCGATGGTAATCTAACTCAGCACTTCCATAGTAACTTCTGCGGCCCTCTTACCCGAAAGCAGCATTCCTCCAAACGTAGGTCCCATTCTTGGAAGACCGAATGTAGTTGCGGCAGCCATTCCAGCGACAATCAGGCCCGGATATATCTCTTTTGTATTTTCGACAACCGCATCTTCTGATTCTTCAACGCACATCGCTCCGAAGCCTTTTATCTCCACGAGACCTCGCTTTTCCAGGGATCGAACCACGACGGCATCGTGTCCGGTCGCATCGAGCATGAGCCTGGATTCAATCGCAACCGGGTCTACGCAGGTAAGCGCTCTGGGCAATGCCGATACCGGCGTCCAGTTAATCACCGCCCCGCAGACCCTGCCGTCTCGCATCACCACATCGTCGAATTTCGTCATGTTCAATATCTTGACGCCGGCATCGCACGCAGCGGCAATCAATTTCGAACACGCATGTGGCCCGTCGGCAACATACAATCCTTCAGTTGCTTCCCGGTAAGGCACGCCAATCTCGTCGAGGACTGCCTGGGCGGGTGCTCTGACCGTCACCTTGTTCATCAGGTAGCCACCTATCCAGAATCCACCGCCGAGGTAGTTGTTACTCTCGACAACGAGCGTCTTTTGGCCCTGTTTGGCGAATTCCATTGCCGCGACGAGTCCACTGGGACCGGCGCCTATAATAATCACATCGTTCTCGATGTGGTCTTCAAATTCTCTTATGAATCCAGATACGATTGCCCTGGTTACATCCTTTTCCGTCGCTTTTGAAAAAATCATACTATCATCTCCTTCTAAGAATATTTTATGTTCCGGCGTAACGGCAATTTCCATCCGGCCGTTATGGAGGAACTTTACCTCCAAACGATGTTCAGCATTTTTATCCAACAAATTTATTCTTTGCTTGTTACGTAAATTACCTGCTCGGCAAAAAGATTGGGCGCAAATCTTACCCGGCTGAGAGCTACTTTATTCAAAGGGATCCTTTTTTCGACTTTTACCCTCAGCTTTTTGCAAAACCGGTCGAAATCTTTGAGCGACAAACAATGTATGTTAGGCGAGTCGCACCAGTCAAAAGGAAGCTGCCTTGTCACCGGTGCCTTGCCATGAAAGAGCAGTTGTGCCCTGCACCGCCAGTGAGCGAAGTTCGGGAAGCTCACGATTACTTTCCTGCCGACCCGCAGCAATTCGGTAAATACCTTTTCGGGATTTTTTATCGTCTGGACCGTTTGGGACATTATGACATAGTCATAGCTCTTATCGGTGTAGTTTTCCAGACCCTGCTCAACATCGTGCTGTATGATAGGCAGCCCGCGATTTACACAAGCCAGGACAAGGTCCTGGTCGAGCTCGATACCGACACCTTTAATGTTCTTTTCGGCCTTGAGATTCGCCAGCAGTTGGCCGTCGCCGCAACCGATATCCAGAACGGTGCTGTTCGGCTCTATCAGCGATTCAATCTCCTCATAATCGATCCGGGTCCGTGTGGCCTGCTTAATATTAAGTTCTCGCCGATTATCACAGATTACTGTGTCACTGCCTGCCTTTTTCGCTTCGGGCCGATAGGTGGCATCTAAGAAATCGGAAATAAAAGAACCCAATATTTGAGCTTCCAGCAGAAACGCATCGTGACCGTACGGCGAGGCAATATCACAAAAGCTAACATCTTTGTTGTTAGCCACAAGGGCGTCAACTATAGTTCTGGATTGCGCGGGAGTAAAAAGCCAGTCGCTTGTAAAGCTGATTACCAGAAACCTGCACCTGGTATTTGCAAATGCCTTCTTAAGAGAGCCGTAATCTTTTGCCATGTCGAAGTAATCAGCCGCTTTGGTTATATAAAGATAACTATTAGCGTCGAATCTCTCGACAAAGCTTTGCCCCTGATGGTCCAGGTATGTCTCAACGGCAAACTCGGAGTTAAAATCGTAATTATAGCTGTGAGAATTTCGAAGCTCTCGCCCGAATTTCTCACGCATACCCTGCTCCGACAGGTACGTTATGTGCCCGATCATCCGTGCAATAGCCAGGCCTCCGTCCGGACCTTTTCCATCCGTGTATTGCCCGTCTGCAAAATTCGAATCGGCCAAAATCGCATTTCGTCCGACCGCATCGAACGCGATAGATTGAGCTCCGAGATGTGTAGTTGTAGCAATCGGTAGGGCAGCTTTAACAAACTCCGGGTATGCAATCGACCATTGAAGGACCTGCATCCCGCCTATCGAACCGCCAATCACGGCCAAAAGTCCGTTTATGCCAAGCTTGTCGAGCAAGAGCTTCTGGACTTTCACCATATCGGCTATAGTAATAATAGGAAATCCGAGTCCATAAGGCTTGCCCGAAGCGGGATTAATCGAAGATGGCCCCGTCGTTCCGCTGCAGCCGCCCAGAAAATTCGAACAAATAACGAAGTACTTGTTTGTATCTATCCCCTTGCCCGGACCGACCATAACGTCCCACCAACCGGGCTTGCTGTCGTCGGGACTGTTTATGCTGGCAACGTGAGCGTTGCCGCTAAGAGCATGACAAATTAAGATTACGTTATCCCCTGCCGAAAGCGATTACTGCTGTACGAGTGCCAACGCGGTTGAAGTCGTCAACTCTCTACCGGAAGGCAAGCGGATTATTTTCGTGCCGGACCAGCATCTCGGCCAATTTGTCGCCGAACGAACCGGCCGGGAACTCGTGCTCTGGCCCGGCTATTGCACAACGCACGTCCTGATAACCGCCGATGATATAAAGGCCGCAAGGGCGAAAAATCCCGATGCGATTGTCATGGCCCATCCGGAATGCACCGAGCCGGTCAAAGAGCTTTCGGACGAATTGCTCAGCACCGGCCAAATGCTCAAGTATGCTGCCAAAAGCGGGGCGAAACGATTCATAATAGCAACTGAGATGGGGATAATCCACACCCTGAAGAAGCAGAATCCCGAAGCCGAGTTCTTCCCGGCCAGTGACAGGGCGATTTGTCCAAATATGAAAAAGATTACCATCGATAAGGTCATTGGCTCATTGGAGAATATGCAATACAAAATTACAGTCCCCGAGACGATAAGAATCGAGGCGAGACAGGCCCTCGACAGGATGGTGGAGATTTTACCGGAAAAATAAGGATGGTACGTGCAGGAAAAAATTCTGTTGGTATAGTTCAAGCTAGGACTATTCGGGTCATCGAGCCGGAACAGCCCTTAGAGCTGGAGTGCGGCAAGAAACTGGGGCCAATCGATGTGGCCTACGAGACCTACGGGGAGCCTAACGAGGCCGGGGATAATGCTATTTTGATTTGCCATGCTCTCAGCGGCAATGCTCACGTTGCCGGGTTAAACAATCCTGATGACAAAAAACCTGGTTGGTGGGACGTTATGGTCGGGCCGAGCAAAGGTGTCGATACAAATAAGTATTTTGTGATTTGCTCAAATTTTCTCGGCGGCTGCAGTGGGACGACGGGGCCGTCTTCGATTAATCCGGAGACACAGAAGCCATACGGTTTGGACTTTCCGATTATAACCATTGCCGATATGGTCAGGGTACAGAAACTGCTGCTGGATAAGCTCGGGATAAAAAAGCTTTTGGCGGTAATTGGTGGGTCTATTGGCGGGATGCAGGTTTTGCAGTGGGCGATTGAATATCCTGATTTTGTCAAAGCGGCGATAGCAATTGCGACGACCACCCACCTTGGGGCTCAGTCAATTGCATTTGACACGGTAGGTAGAAATGCGATATTGGCAGATTCAAATTTTGCCAATGGACAGTACAAGAGTGAAAAAGGCCCGGATAGAGGCTTGGCAATCGCACGAATGATAGGGCATATAACGTATCTTTCTGAACAGAGTATGCGTGAGAAGTTCGGCCGACAACTGCGAGGTGCCGAGAGCTACAGTTATGATTTCAATTCTGAATTTGCTGTTGAGACATACCTGGACTACCAGGGGCAAACCTTCGTGGAAAGATTCGACGCCAACAGTTATCTTTATATAACCAAGGCGGCGGATTATTTCGACCTGGTAAAAGATTACGGGTCTCTAAAGAAGGCCTTCGCAAATTCCAAGTGCAGATTCCTGGTAATTAGCTTTGCAAGTGACTGGCTCTTTACGCCTGCTCAATCCGGAGCAATAGTTGATGCGCTCGTTGCTAATGACAAGGATGTTAGTTATTGCGATATTACATCACCATACGGTCACGATGCATTCCTGTTAGAGCCTGAAATACTTGGCTCTTTTATCTCCGGCTTTTTGGAGGCAACACATCGTCCCGGAGCGAGGAAAGAGCAAAAGAATGCAAAAACACGAGATAGCTCCAAGGTATGCGAGCTCGAACAGGCCCGGCGGACTCGTATTGATTATGAGCTGATTGAATCGCTGATAGAGCCCGACAGCACGGTTTTAGATATTGGCTGTGGGGACGGAGAATTACTCTCGCGCCTTGCCGCGGATAAGAACATAAAGGGAGAAGGTATTGAGCTTGACCAGGACCTTGTCCTGACCTGTGTAAATCGGGGGCTGTCCGTTATCCAGCATGATGTCGAACAAGGCCTGGGGGAATACGCGGACAAAAGTTATGATTACGTAATACTGTCACAAACTGTGCAGACAGTGAGAAATACACAGAAGGTAATTACTGAGTTGCTGCGGGTGGCTCAGAAAGTGATTGTGAGCTTTCCCAATTTTGCTCATTGGCGATGCAGAGCACAGTTGTTTTTTGGAGGGCATGCTCCCGTAACCAAGCAGCTGCCCTTCGAGTGGCACAACTCACCCAACATACACTGTCTGTCACTGAAGGATTTCGACAGACTCTGCAGGAAGCTTGGCATTAGAGTCGAAAGAAGGATTCCATTGGCTAAGACACGTCTTGGCCCGGTAAGATTCGCGCCTAATCTGTTTGCCGAGCAGGTAATTTATGTAACGAGCAAGGAATGAACTATAGACAAAAACATTTAATACGCCTGTAAGAAGCGTATGTATCCATATCATTTGGAGAGGCCGGCTGTGCACGCCGGCAAGGCGGATGTTGCCGCTATGAAGGTTCAAATTCATTAAAGGAGACTGTAGTATGAATTTTTCAAGAGTATCTGAAAAGGATGTTACAAAGGCAATCGTATCTGAATTTGCCAGAGAATTTGAAGACCACATCGATAACGATGTGATTATTGTTGGGGCCGGCCCCAGCGGACTCGTCGCCGCAACCCAGTTCGCCAAACAGGGCCAAAAGACCCTCCTTATCGAGAGTAACAACTACCTTGGTGGAGGATTCTGGCTCGGTGGCTTTCTGATGAACAAGGTAACAGTCAGGGCCCCTGCACAGACAATCCTCGATGACATCGATGTGCCCTACAAGGAAGCAGCGGAAGGGTTATACGTTGCTGATGGACCACATGCGTGTTCAAAATTGATTGCTGCGGCGTGCGATGCCGGAGTAAAGGTATTGAACATGACGAAGTTTGAGGATGTGGTGTTAAGGGAAGACAGGGTCTGTGGTGTGGTTATTAACTGGACGCCGGTATCTGCTTTGCCCAGGGCGATTACCTGTGTGGATCCCGTCGCTATCGAATCCAAGCTCGTAGTTGATGCGACAGGACACGATGCTGTAGTAGTTCGTTCACTTGAAAAGCGGGGCCTTGTGGACATAAAAGGTTTCGGGCCTATGTGGGTTGAAAAATCAGAGGACGCGGTTGTTGAACATACGACAGAAGTGTACCCGGGTTTGATTGTAGCGGGAATGGCTGCTGCAACCACGTTTGGTCTTCCAAGAATGGGGCCAACCTTTGGCGGAATGTTGTTATCTGGAAAGAAGGCCGCAGAAGTTACAATGGAAGTGCTAAAATAAAAGAATACAACAGCGTGAATACCAGCGACGAAACGGTGATGCTTTAGACATTTATGAGGTAATAAAATGGACAAAAAGACAGACTATCGCGTGGAGACATTGGCTTTGCACGCAGGTCAAGTGGTTGATTCAGATACTTTGAGCAGGGCCGTGCCTATCTATCAGACGACCAGTTATGTATTTAAGGACACCGACCACGCGGCCAATCTGTTCGCACTCAAAGAGTTTGGCAATATCTATACGAGATTGATGAATCCGACCACCGACGTATTTGAAAAACGCATTGCAGCTATGGAAGGAGGTGTTGGCGGCCTTGGTTTCAGTTCCGGACAATCCGCAATTTATGTCAGCATCTTCAATATCTGTGGTGCCGGAGGACATATCGTATCCTCGAATTCGCTCTATGGCGGCACGGTTACACTCTTTAGCCAGACCTTCCGAAAACTGGGCATTGAAGTTACCTTTGTTGACCCCAAAGAGCCGGAGAATTTTGCCAAGGCCATCAAAGATAACACACGGCTGATTTATATAGAAAGCATCGGCAATCCCAAAAATGACATCCTCCAATACGAGAAAATTGCCGACATCGCCCACAAAAACGGTATGCCCGTGATTTGTGACAGTACCGTCACCACACCTATACTCTTCAAGCCGATTGACTATGGTATCGACATCGTCGTCCATAGCTGCACCAAGTTCATCGGCGGGCACGGAACCTGCATCGGCGGCGCCATCGTCGATTCCGGCAAGTTCGACTGGACAAACGGCAGGTATCCTGACCTGACTGAGCCGGACCCGAGTTATCACGGTGTCAAATACGTAGAGTCATTTGGCGAATTGGCATACATCATAAAGGCAAGGACTCAGTTTCTGAGGGACATGGGCTCCTGTATGTCGCCGTTTAATGCATTTCTCTTTTTGCAGGGCCTGGAAACACTCCATCTGCGGATGGCCAGACATTCTGAAAATGCACTCAAACTGGCACAGTGGCTCGAAAAGAAGGATACGGTCACCTGGGTAAATTATCCGGGATTACAATCGCATCCGGATTATGAATTGGCAAAAAAATATCTCCCTAATGGTCAGGGTGCAATACTTGGTTTCGGAATCAAAGGTGGCAAAGATGCTGGTATTAAGTTTATTAACAATGTAAAATTAGCCAGCCACCTTGCCAATATTGGTGACAGTAAAACTTTGGTGATACACCCGGCCAGTACAACACATCAGCAGCTTAACGAAGCCGAGCAGCTTGCAGCCGGTGTAACGGCCGATTACGTCCGAGCTTCGGTCGGCACAGAACACATTGATGATATAATAGCCGATTTCGACCAGGCACTAAAAGCCAGTCAGAGGTAAGAATAGTGGATGGCGGATTTGAACGGAGTAATAGAATATGTGGGAATATACAGACAAACTAAAGGACCATTTTTTTAACCCACGAAACGTCGGTGAAATAGAAGACCCTGACGGCATCGGGGAGGTCGGCTCGTTGGCCTGTGGCGATGCCCTGAAGCTGATGTTCAAACTCGATGCTAATGGTAGAATCGCCGACGCAAAGTTCAAAACGTTCGGCTGTGCCAGCGCCATAGCAACCTCATCGGTATTGACCGAGATGATAAAGGGTTTAAGTTTGGAGCAGGCAGCTAAGGTAACCAACAAAGATATTGCCGACTATCTTGGTGGTCTGCCGGAACAAAAAATGCACTGCTCGGTTATGGGCAGAGAAGCCCTTGAAGCGGCAATCGAAAATTACCGAGGCGGCGGAAAGAAAAAACATGAGCTTGAAGGTAATGTTATCTGCACCTGTTTTGGCGTAACCGACAAGGAAATCGAAAGGGTAATACGCGAGAACAATCTGACAACGGTTGAAGAGGTTACGAATTACTGCAAGGCAGGCGGCGGCTGTGGAGGGTGCCAGAGCGAAATTGAAAAAATGATAGAAATGATACAACCGGATGAAATAAAACAGGCCCCTGTAACAGTTGCTCGGCGAGCCGGCAAACTTACCAACATCCAAAAGATACAGTTAATCCAGCAGACAATAAATGAGCAAATCAGGCCGGCCCTGCGGGCTCACGGAGGCAATATCGAGCTAATAGATGTTGAAGGAAATAAAGTTGTCGTCGCATTCAGGGGAATGTGCGCCCAGTGCAGACTGGCCGAGCTTACGATGAAGGATGTCGTCGAAGCCAAACTAAAGGAATTCGTCTCCGAGCAGCTTTTCGTCGAAGAAGACAAAGAATCTGCACAGCAGCCCCACAATCACAGGGAATAAATAATGAAGACAATATATTTCGACAACAACGCCACGACAAAAGTAGCTGAACAGGTGCTCGAAGAAATGAAGCCGTTGTTTTGTGAGCTTTACGGCAATCCTTCGAGTATGCACACGTTTGGCGGACAGATAGGCCGTAGAATCCGTCAGGCACGTGAGCAGGTGGCCGGCCTGCTTGCTTGTGAGCCGAGCGAGATTATTTTTACCAGCGGCGGCACCGAAAGTGACAACACCGCTATCAAAGGCACCTTGGCTGCGCTGCCGCACAGACGCAAAATCATAACTACCAGGGTTGAGCATCCGGCTGTGCTGACGGTTTGCCGCGAATTTGAAAATCAAGGCTACACAGTTGTTGAGCTGGCAGTGGATAAACAAGGCCGACTTGACTTGGCGCAGTTGGCCGAGCAAATCGACGATGATACCGCCCTGGTTACGATAATGTATGCAAACAATGAAACCGGCGTAATATTCCCGATTGATAAAATCGCCGAATTAGTTACCGATAGGGGGGTGATATTTCACACCGATGCGGTACAGGCGATTGGCAAGATACCGCTGGACCTCTCGAAAAGCAATATCGATTTGCTCAGTCTCTCCGGTCATAAGCTGCACGCCCCGAAAGGCGTAGGCGTTTTGTATGTCCGCAAGGGGACTCGGCTGTCGCCGTTTATGTTGGGCGGCCATCAGGAATCAGGCCGAAGGGCAGGAACCGAAAATACGCCGGGAATTGTCGGCCTCGGTAAAGCGTGCCAATTGGCAGCAAAGAATATCGAGCAGGAGAACAGCAAAGTCAAGGACCTGCGTGATAAACTTGAAAACGCAATATTAGAAAAGTGCCCTGACTCTCGGCTCAACGGCGATAAGGAAAATCGCCTGCCAAATACAACCAATATCAGCTTCGAATATATTGAGGGCGAAGCGATTCTGCTTATGTTGGATAAATACGGCATTTGCGCCAGCAGCGGCTCGGCATGCACTTCCGGTTCATTAGAGCCCAGCCATGTATTGCGGGCGATGGGCGTACCGTTCACCGCCGCTCACGGCTCAATTCGGTTCAGCTTAAGCAGATACAACACCGAAGAGCAGGTCGATTACACAATCGAAAAAATGCCACAAATCGTAAACCAGCTCCGCAAACTATCGCCTTTTGTAGCTAAGTAGGTGGTTGATTTTGACTTTCCAGGATAAATACAATTTGCTCCAGCAAATCCTCAAAAAATTGCACAAAGTGGTCGTTGCATATTCCGGCGGTGTTGACAGCACTTTCCTCTTAAAGGCGGCTGTTGATACTCTCGGTTCTGAAAACGTGCTGGCATGTATCGGCATCAGCTCATCCCTGGCAAAATCGCAATACAGCCGAGCCATTGAATGCGCCAGGATAATAGGGGCTCGCGTTGAGGAGGTTGAAGTACAAGAAGTTTTCGACACTAAGTACTCCGCAAATAATCCTGACCGCTGTTTCCACTGCAAATCACATCTCTACACGCTTCTGCAAAACATCGCCAGGGAGAAGGGTTTTGACAACGTCGTTTGCGGCTGCAACTTCGACGATATGGACGATTTCAGACCCGGCAATAAAGCAGCCAAAACCTATGGTGTTCGGTCCCCGCTTATGAAAGCTCAAATGACTAAAGACGACATCCGCAATATGAGCAGAAAACTCAATTTGCCCACAGCGGATATACCTGCTTCACCATGCCTTGCTTCCAGAGTCATCTACGGCCTGGAAGTTACAGAACAACGGCTAAAACAAGTTGAAGAAGCCGAAGATTTCTTAAGAAAATTAGGCTTTGTTGAATTTCGAGTACGTCATCACGATACGATTGCTCGAATTGAAGTCCAGCCGGAGGACATGGAGAAGGTTACCACAGAGCCGGAACGTTATAAGATAGTCGAGAAACTAAAATCCCTCGGCTTCAAATACATAACCGTTGACCTGCAGGGTTTCCGTTCAGGCTCGCTCAATGAGTTGCTTACAAAGGATGAGAAACAGTGAGTAGAGACTGGTGAGTAGTGAGTGGAATAAGTGTACTAAAGTTTGAAGTGCCTAATGTGCAAAGTGCCTAAAATGTAAAGTGCCTAAAGTGTCTAAAGTTAAAAGGAACGAATAATGAATACTCAACAAGGAATATCGAATGTAGAACTAATCTATTTTCCTTCATCATTCATCATTCCTTGTTCGATATTGGATATTCTTTTTTCAAACTTTAGCTCACTTTAGGCACTTTCCTGATAACCAATTAACCACTCAATAATTAACCAATTAAACATCGTGTGAAATATTTTGGAGATTAATTATGATAGGCCAATTGTCCAATCCGTGGTGGGTTTTTATTGTGTTGGGTATCTGTGCGGGTGTCATTAGTGGCACTCTGGGACTGGGTAGCGGGACCGTACTTGTACCCACGCTTGTCCTTGTTTGGAGTTTTGAGCAGAAGTCGGCCCAGGGAACAGCCTTGGCGGTAATGGTACCTATGGCGCTGGTTGGAGCGCTGCGGTACTGGAAGAATCCCGGAATTGAGATGAATGCGGCTATTATCGCGTTGATTGTATTAGGTGCTTTGGCTGGTGTCTTGGTTGGGACGGAACTGGCTTCTCGGCTGCCGAGCCATATACTGCGGAAGGTATTCGCAATTTTCTTAGCGATAGTAGCCGTAAAAATGTTTACTGCCTCGCCAAGACCAAAACAACAAGACCCCGGCAACAGTCTGACAAATCGGAAAACGGTGAAATTAGTTGAGAGCGGAGGTACAAAGAATGAAGCAGGAAGACAGTGACGGGACTGTGCGTATTTTTAGTGCAAGAGCTTGTGCAGCACCCTTGGAAAAATAAGAAAAGTCTAAAGCAATTTGGCCATCAGCAGTTCTCGTTCTGGTGTTCACTATCAGTGCATATTGTTATCAACCATCTCAAGACACATATTATGTAGGACGGAGATTTCCTTTTAACAACAGAGGGAGCTTTTTACTCCCTTTCCATTCCCTGTATTTTCTCACCATCACCCGGATATAGTACTTGGGAAACGCCTATTCCTGAATCCGATACAATTTTGATATAGTGCGAATAATCAGGCTGCCTCGCAGAGCCGCTGGTGTCGCCATGCACATTTCATCGAGCTTGTTGCAACCGAGGACCTTGAATTCAGGGCCGGCCTGGATGACGAAAGTATCGCCATCCTCACTCAGGCAAAATATCTTGCCTTTATTCGCCCAGGGGGAAGATGTGAAGGCCGTCGCTCCGGCAGCGATGCGCTGCCTACTGTAAATTTCGTTACCTGTCCTGGCATCGTAGCAGCTAAAAAGGCCCCTATCGTACAGAACATAGAGGTAATCACCATATACGATCGGGGAGGGATTATATGGCCCTCCTTTTGCCTGCCACCACGCTACGTATTTGTTACTCTTCTGGCCTTCTTCGAGGGTGATATCACCCTCGGCGCCCGGTCGAATGGCACATAAGGGCCGCTTCCGGTCCCCAACGTACCCGGAACTGATATAGAGCAAGCCATTCTTTGCAAACGGAGTGGGAATAACAATTGATGACATGCCGCCCATCTCCCATAACAATCTGCCATCGAGGTCGTACGACCTGACCTTACCCTTTCCTGACGTAACCACTTCGGTCCGCAGCTTATTCTCCCAGACGTACGGAGTGGCCCAATTGCTCTTTTCATCACGGTCAACACGCCATATCTGTTTGCCTGTCTTCTTGTCCAGCGCAATTAGGAAGGACTGCTCCTCGTTGTCATTCACGATGAAAAGCCGGTCTTTGTATAGCACCGGTGATGCGGCGGTGCCCCAGTTATAGCGAGTCTTGAAGCTTCCCCACCTTTTGGGCCACAACTCGTTACCGTCCAGGTCGTAACAAAACAGGCCTACATTGCCGAAATAGGCATATACCCGCTCACCGTCGGTAACTGGGGTTTCGGAGGCGTATGTATTCTTGATGTGCAGAGGATGCTTAGGCACTCCTTTGTGGGCGAGTCTTTCCCAGAGGACCTTGCCGCTGTTGAAGTCAATACAATAAACCATCCATCGATGGCTCTTATCTGAAGCCGTGTCTCGGTTACCTCCGAAATATAGTCCCTTCTTGGGCTTTTCGGCATCACCTTCGCTGACAGCCGAAGTAACAAAAATTCGACTGCCCCAAACGACGGGTGAGGACCAAGCGCGGCCCGGGATTTCGACTGTCCAGACAATCCCGATAAAATCGGGAACGGTGCTCCAGGTGTCGGGCAAAACCTCGTCTTCAGCAACGCCGGCAGAAGAGCCACGAAACTGTGGCCAGTTGGCCTCTGCAAAGACGCCGGAGGCCAGAAGAAAATTTGCACATACAGTAATTAAGAATATTCGGCACATGAACCAAATCCTTTCTGCAACTTGCATCCCGATTTTATCGGGACTTCCACCTTCAAAAAGAACAGAAGACAGAAGTCGGAAGTCAGAAATCAGAAGTTCTGTCTTCTGTCCTCTGTCTTCTGATATCTGACTTCTGACATCTGAGCATAATAATACCCGATTTGGCCGTCCAATTGCAACTCGTTTTCCGGAGATTTACCGCTAACAGTCAGCTTTCACCACCACTGGGACAGGGAGGTCAGAAGTCTGTCATTTGTTTTCTGTCCTCTGTCCTCTGTCCTCTGTCCTCTGTCCTCTGTCCTCTGTCGTCTGTTTTCTGTTCTCTGTCGTCTGTTTTCTGTCCTCTGTCCTCTGTCCTCGCCGATACATATAGACAGAATCGATAGAAATACTTATAATCCATCAAAAAGAACAGAAGACAGAAGTCGGAAGTCAGAAGTCGGAAGTCAGATTATCTGTCCTCTGTCCTCTGGCTTCTGATTTCTGACTTCTGACATCTGCCATAAGGAGTACTTATTATGGAAAAGAAATTTCAAGGGGTATATGCCGTACTTTGCACGCCCTTTACTCAGGATGATAAGCATGCCCTGAGCGTAGTCGAAGGGATAGATGAGATGACGCTCAGGAAGCACCTCAGATTTCTTCTGGACGAAGGAAAAGTGCATGGGATTATTCCCACCGGAAGCACGGGCGAATTCGCTGCTCTGACCGAAGAAGAACGTTTGAGCGTAGCAGAGATTACCATTGACGAAGTAAAAGGGAAAGTTCCGGTCGTTGTGGGGACCGCCTCGGTTTCTACCCGCAAAACCATAGAATATTCACAGTTTGCCCAGAATGCAGGGGCTGATGGTGTTATGGTTGTACCCCCATACTACTGTCATCCGAATGATAAAGAGATATTCTCTCATTATAAAGCCCTGTCGGAGAACATAGATATTCCTATCGTTATATACAATAATCCGAGTACATCAGGTGTTGATATGCAACCATCTCTGGTTGCTCGCCTGGCAGAGTTTGACCGGATTTCCTACATTAAAGAGAGTTCCGGCGACATGACACGAGTGGCCCAGCTCATGCGACTATGCGGTAACAACATAGACATATTCTGTGGTTGTGATACCCTTGCCATGGAAATGTTTGCCATTGGTGTAACAGGTTGGATCGCACCGGCAGCCAATATGCTCCCCCAGCTTTGTGTAGAGTTGTTCGAGCTGGCGGCCATACAAAAAGATATTGACAAAGCCAAAAAGCTATATTTCAGGCTTCTGCCGCTGCTCACTATGTTTGAATCAACCGGCCAATATGTTCAATTAACCAAGGCAGGGATGGATATTCTGGGCAGGCCCGTTGGTATTCCCCGTTTGCCGTTACAGCCGCCGACTGAGCAAGCCAGGCAAAAGCTTAATGAGATTTTAGATAGTCTGCTCGCATAGAATGGTGATTAGTGATTAGTCAATTAACCAATTAACTACTCACCAATTAACCAGCTTAAGGAGATTTAATGTCGGTTAAACTCCGCAAAAAAGATGAGCAAATGCTCCAGGGCCAAAAAGGACCTGCGCCCCAGATGGCCATGCGAATTATGGTAAGAATGGCTGAAGTCGTTGATGCCCCGGAGATGATGGACGTCAGCCAGGCTCATATAGATGGATGTGGCCTGCTCAGTGAAACAGGTCTGGAATTTGCTGAGACCCTGACAGCAAAAGGAGCAAAAGTATCAATCCCCACGACCCTGAATATGGGACCGCTCGACCTTCAGAACTGGAGAAAATTTGGAGTAAATGAAGATTTCGCCGCCAAAGCTATCAGGCAGGCAAAGGCCTATACAGATATGGGGTGTATCCCCACCTGGACTTGTGCACCTTATCAAAGTTATTTAACGCCGAGGTTCGGCCAGCAAATTGCCTGGGGTGAATCCAACGCTATTTGCTATGCCAATTCAGTCCTCGGGGCCAGGACCAACAGATACGGAGATTTTATAGATATTTGTGCTGCTATAACGGGCAGGGTCCCTAAGTGCGGCCTACATCTAAAAGAAAATCGCAAAGGACAAATTCTTCTGCGGCTGGTGGACATCGACCCTGCCATATTGCAAAACAATGTTTTTTTTGCAACATTGGGCCATCTGGTAGGCTCTCTAACTGAGGATAAAATTCCAGTCATCGAAGGCCTTCCCATCGAGGCTTCAAGCGACCAACTGAAGGCTTTGTGTGCCGCCGCTGCTTCCTCCGGTGCGGTGGCTCTTTTTCACGCTATCGGCGTCACACCGGAAGCAAATACGTTGGCCGAAGCATTCCAGGGCGAGCAGCCAGAACAAGTGCTCGACATTCATCTTTCTGATTTGCAGAAAGCCAGGTCCGGCTTGTCCACTGCCAAGGAAGGAGCCGCTCTCGATTTGGTCGTATTGGGCTGTCCACATTTTTCCTTCGACGAGTTTCGTGAGCTGGCCGGGCTTATACGAGCCCAAACCGAAAAAGCTCAAACACTTCATCCTGACGTCAGGTTTATTGTTATTTCCTCCCAAACATCATACTCCCTGCTGCAAAGAAGTAACTTTCTCGATGCGCTAACTGACTTTGGGATAGAGATCACCCTGGACACCTGTATTTTTCACACCCCGTTGGCTTCTCAGGATACAAAGGTTATTATGACCAATTCAGGAAAGTGCGCATACTATGCGCCGGGCGAGCTTGGCGTCCAGGTCGCCTTTGGGAGTGTGGCCGAATGTGTTTACTCTGCCGTCAATGGGCATCTGTGCCAAAAGGAAACATTGTGGAAAGAATCCTGAATGGAAAACCTATAGTTGCAGGTTCAGCGGAAGGCATAGCTTTAGTTTCCAAAGAGCCTCTGAGTTTCTGGGGAGGTTTATGTCCGCGTACCGGTGAAATTATTGACCGGCGTCATGAGCGTTCAGGAGTGGTTGTTACCGGCCGGGTGTTCGTCTTCCCACAGGGCAGAGGCTCCAGCACATCCAGCGCTACATTTATGGAAAGCATCAAGGCCGGTGTCGCTCCCGCAGCCATCATTAACCTTAAGGTGGACCCAATTTTAGCACTGGGCAGTATAGTCTCGGACGAATTATACCATCAAGCTGTGCCCATCGTCGTCCTGGCAGAAAAAGACTTTTTCTCCATCAGAGAAGACGACCATCTCACTATTGAACCTGACGGGACGGTAAAGATTAGTACAAAATCATGCTAACCGGACAGAAACGTTTAAGGCGTAAAAAAAACTAATACGAGGAAAAAGATGCTCTATTTCAGAAGTCAGAAGTCGGAAGTCAGAAGTCAGATTATCTCTGTCTTCTGTTTTCTGTTCTCTGTCTTCTGTTTTATACTGGCTGAGCCTGTTTGGGCGGAAAAGACATCAGACCCATCTCTTCTTACCTTAGAGAGGATTTTCAGCTCCGATGATTTTAAGGCCGAGAAATTTGGGCCTGTACGCTGGCTAAAAGACGGCACAGGATATACCACGCTGGAAGATTCAAATGCCCGGGAAAGCGGAAAGGATATTGTTCGATACGACCCCGAGAGTGAAACTCGCGAAGTACTGATATCAGCGGACCACCTTATACCTGCGGGGCAATCCAGGCCGCTGGATATTAATGATTACTCCTGGTCAGCGGAAGGGGATAAGCTTCTTATATTTACAAATACAAAGCGTGTCTGGCGGCAAAATACACGCGGTGATTATTGGGTCCTGGTTCTCGCCAGTCGGGATTTACGCAAACTGGGAGGCAATGCAAAAGAGTCGAGCCTTTCAC
>JABUBP010000034.1_pt1 | contig 25325 bp, 23 predicted proteins | sample 7240331 | NCBI WGS metagenome assembly JABUBP01 (sample SAMN07256347, study PRJNA390944) | subsurface metagenome | isolation source: Methane hydrate marine sediment | place: Pacific Ocean: Eastern North Pacific, ODP site 1244 | collected 2002 | reverse complement strand
CCTGACTCTCAAGAAGCTGCCCGATCTTTCTGATGAGGAGCGACAGAGGCTGGAGGCTATGACCAAGTCGATAGTGCAAAAGATACTCCATGAGCCAATACAATGCCTGAAGAATGACACGGGCAAAAGAGAAGAGTACCTCTGGGCAGTGAGCGAACTTTTCCACCTAGACAGGGAGGATTGAGGTGAAGAAGCATATCATCATTGGTTCCCGAGGTAGCCGACTGGCTAAAATTCAAGCCAGGTCAGTGCTTGCTGAATTAGAAAAGACTCACCCCGATATTAAATTCAAACTTGCCACGATAGCAACCAGTGGCGACCGCGCTAGTAGCCTTTCTACCAGCCGAATCCCAGGTCAAGGGATATTTGTCAAGGAAATAGAGGAGGCTCTGCTCAGTGGTAAAATTGACCTAGCCGTGCACAGCCTTAAGGACTTACCAACTGAAATACCCCCTGGGCTTTCCTTAGCTGCGGTTACAAGGAGATTTGACCCCAGGGATGTTCTCGTGTCCAATAGGGGCAAGCTTGATGAACTACCGGTAAACTCAACAATAGGTACCTGTAGCCCCAGGCGCACCGCTCAGTTGCTTGCCTACCGCCATGACCTGAAGGTACAGCCGATACGGGGAAATATTGATACTCGGCTACAAAAAGTTAGCTCAGGTGAAGTAAGCGGGATAATACTGGCTGCTGCTGGCATGATACGCCTTGGCTTAAATGACATGATAACCCAATACTTACCTCTGGAGCTATTCCTGCCGGCAGCAGGGCAGGCTGCGTTAGGCATTGAGAGCAGGGAGAAAGACAAGGAGATAGCCGCACTTGTCTCCTCTTTGAATCATGAGCCTACCTGGCGAAGTGTAAGCGCAGAGCGCACCTTCCTGTACACCTTGGGGGCATGGTGTCACACCCCGGTAGCAGCTCTGGGAACTACAGCTGGTAACACCATTAGACTTCAGGGGATGGTAGCTAGCAGCAATGGTACTAGAATTCTGCATGATACTGAGGAGGGTAGCACTCCAGAGGGTGTGGGGAGTCAGTTGGCCAAAAGAATGCTGAGGATGGGGGCTTCAGAGCTTATCATGGAGACCGGAGCTAAATGAGACGAGGAAAGGTATACCTGGTGGGTGCTGGCCCAGGGGCTCTGGGCTTAATTACAGTGAAAGGGCTTGAGTGTCTCAAAAGAGCCGATGTTATTATCTATGACCGTCTCGTTGACAATAGTCTTCTTGGCACAGTCCGCCCTGCTGCCGAAAAAGTATTTGTTGGTAAAGCCCCCGGATACCATACCAAGGAGCAGGCGGAGATAAACCAACTGCTAGTAAATAAGGCAAAAGAGGGGAAGATTGTAGTTAGGCTAAAAGGGGGTGACCCATTCGTCTTAGGAAGAGGCGGAGAGGAGGCAGAAGCACTGGCAATGAACCACATCCCCTTTGAGGTAGTGCCAGGGGTATCATCGGCGATTGCTGTCCCCGCTTATGCCGGTATCCCGCTTACGCATCGTGCCTTGGCTTCTTCGTTCTCAGTAGTAGCCGGCCATAAGGCTACTGCCAAAACTAAATCAAGCCTCTCTTGGCAGAGAATAGCCACTGGAGCTGATACCTTGGTCTTTCTCATGGGCTCAGGCAATCTGACACAGATAGTAACTGAACTAATAAAAAATGGTCGGGCGCCCTATACCCCAATTGCTTTGATTCACCAGGGTAGCACACCGAAGCAACAGACTTTGGTAGGTACCCTAGAGAATATTACCCGAATAGCAAGGGAGAGTAAATTTAAGCCGCCGACAGTAATAGTAGTTGGTGAGGTAGTTCGGCTCCGTGAGCAGCTACGCTGGTTTGATAATTGTCCCCTCTTCGGTAAGAATATACTGGTTACCCGAGCACCGCATCAGGCGGAAGGGTTGAGCCGCCTTCTTATGGAATGCGGCGCTGTGCCTATTGAGATGCCGCTTATCAGAGTCTGCGCCCCGTCCACCTGGAGGAATCTGGACCAGGCCATTCTAAATCTTAGCAGCTATCATTGGATAGTCTTTACCAGTGTTAATGGTGTGGAGATGTTCTTCCAGCGACTATATACACTAAACCTTGATGCCCGATGGTTGAAAGGCATCCGAATCGGGGCAATTGGCCCGGCCACTGCTGAAGCACTCGCCAAGCACGGGCTATACCCCGATTATGTCCCGGAAACATATACTAGCCAGGGCTTCTTGGCTAAGCTTGATAATCAGGAAATTACCGGGCGCCGATTTCTTCTGCCCCGAGCTGATATAGCTACCAGTGAACTGGCTGATGATATTACCAAGCTTGGGGCTGAAGTCCACGAGGTAACCGCTTACCGAACCACCGCCATGACCAAGGCTAACCCCCAAGGACGGCAGATGCTCCTGAGGGGAGAAATTGATGTCATTACTTTTACCAGCCCCTCCACAGTGGCCAACTTCTTGACTATACTGGGCTCAGAACAGTTTAGTATAGGTAGGACTAAAATAGCTTGCATCGGCCCCAAGACGGCTATGGCTGCTACTGAAGCCGGGTTAAGGGTAGACATCGTTTCCGAGGAGCATACTATTCGTGGGCTGGTGGAAGCCATGGAAATATACTTTCAACAAAAAGGAGGTGAGAGCTAGTGGCTAGTTTCCCTGAACTGCGTCTGCGCCGTATGCGGCGTACCGAGGCGCTTCGTGCTCTGGTTCGAGAAACCCGGATTGAGGTGGGAGACCTGGTTTATCCTCTCTTTGTCGTAGAAGGCAGTCAGTTGAAGCAGGAAATAACCTCAATGCCTGGTATTTATCGTTACTCTAATGACCTGATACCTGAAGAAGTTAAGGACATAGCCAAGCTGGGCATTCCGGCAATAATACTTTTTGGGATACCCGAAAACAAAGATGAAATCGGCTCCTCAGCATATCATCCCGAAGGGGTTGTCCCGCAAGCTATACGAACCATTAAGAAAGTAACACCGGAGTTGTTGGTGATGACCGATGTCTGTCTCTGTGAATATACCAGTCACGGTCACTGCGGTATTATAGTGAATGGCTATGTTGATAATGATAAAACTCTGGAACTACTTGCCAAAGCGGCTTTATCTTATGCTGAAGCCGGTGCTGATGTGGTAGCTCCCTCAGACATGATGGATGGCAGGGTGAAGGTAATTCGGCAAGCACTGGATAGAAACGGATTCCAGCATATTCCTATTCTTGCTTACGCAGCAAAATTTGCCTCCGCCTTCTACGGTCCCTTTCGTGAAGCAGCTGATTGCACGCCGCAGTTCGGTGACCGACGCTCTTATCAAATGGCCCCATCTAACTGGCGAGAGGCTCTACGGGAAGTGGAGCAAGATATTGCTGAAGGGGCAGATATGGTCATGGTAAAGCCAGCTCTAGCCTACCTAGATATAGTACGCAAGGTACGCGATACTTTCAATTATCCTTTGGCAGCTTATAATGTTAGCGGTGAATATGTTATGGTGAAAGCAGCGGTAAAGCAAGGCTGGCTGGATGAGAGAGAGATAGTCCTAGAAATTCTCACTGCTATCAAGAGAGCCGGAGCTGATATAATTATAACCTATCATGCTAAAGATGCAGCCCGCTGGTTATCAACTGTCTAAAGCTTGTGTGATTATGAAGGATTTAAGTCATTCTAAAGAGCTATTTCAGGAAGCTCAACGTTATTTGCCCGGAGGTGTTAATAGTCCGGTGCGGGCCTTTAAAGCGGTGGGGGGAACACCAGTTTTTATGAAACGAGGACAAGGCTCCAAGCTCTATGATGAGGACGACAATGAATTCATAGATTATGTATGTTCCTGGGGTCCGCTCATTTTAGGGCATTCTCATCCCCAAGTGGTGACAGCAATCAAAAAGGCGGTAGAACATGGCTTATCTCTTGGCACTCCGACTGAGTTAGAAACAACGCTAGCCAGGATGATATGCCAGGCTATACCTTCTATCGAGATGGTGCGTTTTGTTAACTCGGGTACAGAAGCCACCATGAGTGCCATTCGTCTGGCTCGGGCGTTCACTGGTAGAAATAAGGTAGTGAAATTTGCCGGTTGCTACCACGGTCATTCAGATGGGTTGCTAGTGAAGGCAGGGTCAGGAATGGCGACTTTAGGCATACCTAGTTGTCCTGGTGTGCCTGCCTCGTTTGCCAACGATACCTTGGTTGCCCCTTATAACCATCCCCAAACAGTAAGCCAGCTTTTTAATGACTTCGCCCCTGAGATTGCTGCCATAATCGTTGAGCCGATAGCTGGTAATATGGGTGTAGTGCTACCTCAGTATCCATTTCTGGAGCGCCTCCGCAGCCTGACCCATGAAGCTGGAGCCCTCCTTATCTTTGATGAGGTTATAACCGGTTTTCGGGTAGCTTACGGTGGAGCCCAGGCTCTCTATAAAATAACTCCAGACCTTACTTGCTTAGGGAAAATCATAGGTGGCGGGTTACCAGTAGGAGCTTATGGCGGTAGAGGCGATATTATGGGGATGGTTGCCCCCCTGGGTCCGGTTTATCAGGCTGGGACCCTCTCCGGAAATCCACTAGCTATGGCTGCAGGCATTGAGACGCTCAAGCTTTTGAATCAGACCAACGTCTATAGCCGGCTCGAGGCAAGGTCAAGCCTCCTGGAGGCAGGCATTGTCGCTGCCGCTAATAAATCAGGGACAGATATACGTGTGTCAAGAATGGGTTCAATGCTAACTGTTTTCTTCACCAAGGAACAGGTAACCAACTATGAAGCAGCACAACAGGCAAATACCGAGCTATTCAGTAGATATTTTCACCAAATGCTAGCTAACGGGATATACTGGCCGCCTTCCCAGTTTGAGGCTGCCTTTATCTCTGACGCCCATACTGATGCAGACATTTGGGCTACCGTTGGTGCGGTAAATAAAGCCTTTAGCTGATGGTGACCTCGTATTCTGCCATCTTGATGGTAAGCCTCTAGACCCAGGCCTAGTCAGTTATACCTTTGCCAAAGTCCTCGAGAAAGCTAGGCTGCCTCATATCCGTTTTCACGACCTCAGGCATAGTCATGCCACCCTCTTGCTAAAAGCTGGCGTACACCCTAAAATAGTAAGTGAAAGGCTGGGGCACGCCAACATTGGCATTACCCTTGATACCTATAGTCATGTCTTGCCGGGGTTACAGGAGAGAGCCGCGGAAGATTTTGACGACCTGGTTACAAGAAATGGTGGCAAGGGGTTCCAACCCAGATAGCATGGGCCGCTAGCTCAACTGGCAGAGCAGCTGACTCTTAATCAGCAGGTTACAGGTTCGACTCCTGTGCGGCTCACCACAAAGCTGGGTAAGCAACTGACTTGGTCGAGGTCTCAAACCTTTCTCACTCGTCCTTCCCAGTACTTCTCCCTCAACTCTCTCTTCAAAATCTTGCCGGCAGGGTTCTTGGGCAGGGAATCAACAAACTCAACCGACTTTGGTGTCTTATAACCTGCTATGTTCTCTTTGCAAAAGGCGATAAGCTCTTCGGCGGTAGTGCTTGCTCCCTTCTTTGTCACTACTACAGCGTGAACCCTTTCTACCCAGTATGGGTCAGGGATGCCGATGACAGTCGCCTCCAGAACCGCAGGATGCCGGTAGAGAATCTCCTCCACTTCCCTTGGATAGACATTCTCCCCACCGGAAATAATCATGTCCTTTTTCCGATCTACAATGTAGATATAGCCCTTCTCATCGTAGTAGCCCATATCCCCGGTATGAAGCCAGCCGTTAACGATGTTAGCGAGCGTATCATCGGGCTTGTGCCAATATTCAACCATGATTTGTTTGCTCCGTACTGTTATCTCGCCCACTTCACCAGGCTCAACATCGTTACCTTCGTCATCCACAATTCTAACCTGCACCCCGATATCTGGCCGGCCAGCCGACATGAGTTTTTTCTGTTCCTCCTCAGGTCTATCCAGAACATTGTGGTCCTCTTTCGACAGGTGAGAAATAGCTGGGCCGCTTTCACTCTGCCCGTAGCCCTGGGCGAAAATAGGTCCGAAAACCTTCATCCCTTTCTTTAATACCTCCAAAGGCATGGGTGAGGCACCATACCACAGGAACTTCATAGAGCTGATATCATACTTATTGAGGTCAGGCAGGTTAAGCATTGCTACCAGGTGGGTTGGCACAAAGTCCATATGGGTAGCCCGCTCATCCTGAATAGCTCGCAGTGTAGCTTCTGGGTCAAAAAATTTCAGGATAATATTGCATCCCCCGATATACAGGAAGGCGCGGAAATGGGTATTCCCCGCAACATGGAAGAGAGGCGTTATCAGAACACGCTTGTCCCCAGGTTGTAGGCCCATATCTATAGCCAGAATCTTGGAGTCTTCCATGAAGCGACGTTGAGTATATAGGGCCCCACGAGGCACACCAGTAGTGCCACTGGTATAAATGATGCAGACGGGGTCGTCCTCGTCTACCTGAACATCAGGCTCTTGCCCCTGGTGTGATGCCAGCAAGTCATGGTGAGCTATCATGCTGGGGGCAGAACTTTCAAAAGAGATAAAATTCCTAACATTAGGTAGACGCCCCCTTAAGGAATTGGCCACTTCTAATAATTCAGGCCCGACAAAAAGGGTGTTGGCTTCCGAATAGTTAATAATATATTCCAGCTCCTTTACCTGTAACCTCGGATTGAACGGCGAGAGAATGAAGCCACCCTTCATCGCTGCCCCATAAACATCGGCATACTCAAGACAATTCCAAGATAGAATACCAAGTACGTCTCCTTTTCTCACACCCATTTCATATAAAGCATGTATCAGCTTGTTTACTCTTGTATTGAATTCGGAGAAAGTTATCCTTGTATCTCCATACACGAAGGCTTCTTGGTCTGAATACAAGAGCGCATTTCTGTAGATAACATCTGCATAGGTACCTATGTTGTATCGACATAGTTCTCTTAATATATTCTTTGTTGGCATTCTTTCCCTCCATCCCATTTGCTAACTGTTTCTACTGCTTTTGGCGTTGCCGGTATGCTTCAACGTAACGCCTGGCACCCTTATCTTTAGCCAACACAAGGTCGGCGGCTAGAACAATTGGACGTACCTTGGCCACATCCACAATGAGACAGGTGACACCTGCAGCAACAGCCACAACTACAAAGGCATTATTGAGCAAGTTGCGATCAGGCAAGCCAAAAGAGACATTGCTGGCTCCCAGTGTCAGGTTCACTCCCAATTCGGCCTTAATCTTCCGAATGGCTTCTATTACTGCTGGCCCAGAGCTGGTATCGGCTCCCACGGCGAAAGCCAGGCAATCAATGATAATGTTCTCTTGAGCGATACCAGCTGCCTCAGCACTCTCCACTATTTTATGGGCAATGCCCACCCTCCGCTCTGAATCCTTTGGGATACCCTCCTCGTCTTGCACCAAACCAATGACTACTGCGCCATATTCCTTGACTAGAGGTAGAACCTTGGCTAAGGAGTGCCCTTCACCAGTAACCGAGTTAATGAGCGGCTTACCCTTGTAGACTTTGAGAGCTGCTTCTAAAGCCTCAGGGTTAGTACTGTCAAGGCATAGAGGTATATCTACTGTGTCGACGACTGCCTGCACTGCCTTGGGGAGCAGGGTTACCTCGTCGACACCGAAGGTGCCCACGCAGATGTCAAGGATGTCCGCCCCGGCTTGTGCTTGAGCCAGGGCTTCGCTGCGGACGGTTTCCAAATTACCCGCCTTCAGTGCCTCCTGAAATTTCTTCCTGCCGGCAGGATTGATGCGCTCGCCGATAAGCACGGTGGGCAGACCATCACCAATGATTACTTCTTTCGTGGGGCTTGACACTCTGGTCTCCATCAGTCAATTTTCTCCCTCTTGCCGTCTATAATTCTATATCGTCCCAAATAACTCGCCTGAATGAAGGTCTGATTAAAGTTAGGAGTACCGGCTAATTCAACATAGTTTACTCGAGAGGCAACAGCTTGAGCCTCAGCCCGCTTGCTAAGGGAAATCAGAGCCAGCTTGGCTCCCATGCCGGCAGCGTTTCCTGCCTGCCGGAAGCGGTCTAGAGGCAGTGATGGCAACATACCAATTGTCACCGCACTGGCCACATCAATGTAGGTGCCAAAGGCTCCGGCAATGACCACCTGCTTAATTTCGTCTTCAGAGCAGCCGTTCACTCCCAGAAGCGCCTGGATACCAGTGCGAATGGCTGCCTTGACCAGTTGCAATTCTCTCACATCGTACTGAGTAATAGTGATGGCTGGCTGCCCGCCTCGTTCCTCCTCACCAACTAAAACAAACTCGCGTTGCCCTTGGTCAGTACGAACACGAGGGTGGTTGTCCATTATCCTGCCACCTTCATCAATAATTCCAGCCAGATAAAGTTGGGACAGGGCATCAAGTATGCCCGACCCGCAAATACCAACCGGCGGTGCTTGCTCAATAGTCTGGTACTGGATGCCATCATTGGCTATTTGCAAGCGTTCGATAGCTCCCGCGGCCGCCCGCATACCGTACTTGATATGACCGCCTTCGAACGCAGGGCCGGAGGCACAGGAGGTGGCAGTGACCTTCCCATTATTTACCAGGGAAACCTCGGTATTAGTACCGATGTCCAGAGCCACTGTTGGTCCTTCAGCCGACAAGACCTCTGTTGCCAGCAACATCGCTACATGGTCGGCACCAACGAAACCAGCGATGTTAGGCAGCAGGTACACATACGCCCCCGGAGCAATACGTAAGCCCAAGTCACCCGCCTTAACGTCCACCGCCCGGCTGACCGCAGGAACAAAGGGAGCGATAGCAAGCTGCCTTACCGGCAAACCAAGGAACAGGTGGTGCATGGCGGTATTGCCGACTACTATTGCCTCAACAATTTCCTCTGTGCTGGCGCTAACCTCAGCACACAGGTCAGCGCACAGCCCGTTGATGGCTTCAACAGCCAGCTTCTGTATCGGCATGCCCTCATCCGGCGACTGCACGACGCTGGTAATACGGCTGATGATGTCCTCTCCATAGCTTATCTGGGGATTCATGACCCCTTTGGCCGCTAGAGTCCGGCCATCGCTCAGGTCAACCAGATAGCCAGCAATCTTGGTGGTGCCCAGGTCTATGGCTAACCCTAATTGGTGGCTTGGCCAGGGAAGGAGAGCTATTACTTCGTCATTGCGGACTACAGCCTGACACTCCCAGTTCCACGACCGCAGTTGGGCAGAGAGGATACGCAGGACATCAATATCAACTTTGCCGCAGTGTAACTGGTGTTGCCGGTTTAGCGTCTCGAGCAAGCGGTCGGCATCAGCGTGTGGTGCCGACAGTGATGGCGCTGCCAGTTGCAGACGGTAGGCTTGAACAGGTGGCTCCGGTCGAACTTTTATCTCCAGTCCTTCCACCTGGACCCGCTGTGGAGTGGTCATCGACTCGGCTGGCACAGTCAATTTGCAATTACTGGTGGGATATGTCTGACAGGCCAGACGCCAGCCCCTCTTTAGTTCTTGAGATGAAAAAGCCTCCAGTTCGTTAGATGTTGGTTTGGAGACAGTGCCACTGAGAACCTGCACCTTGCATGAGTGACACGTTCCCTTGCCCCCACATATGCTGCTGACACCCACACCGAGCCGGCGAGCACAAGCTAGAAGAGACTCGTTCCTCTGACACTTCCCTCTTCGACCTACCGGCTCAAAATCAATTGTATAAGCGGTCATTCTCTTCCTGTTTTGGTTTTATTCTAGTTCTCCACTTACGCCTGTATTCTATAAGGACAGGTTTTCCTGAGGCTGCAGTGGGCACAGACTTCAGCTCGTGTCCACCTTGTCATCTGCGGCCCTATGCCAATGACCATGGAAGCTGATTTGCGGGGAACCATTATTCCTGCAGAGGTCAGGCTCACTCCAATTTCCCGTGCCGGTACCATTTTAAGCAACTGCCACTGCTCCGTAATCGGTAAGCCAGGCATACCTGGGCTGATGGGGCTGCTTACCTGATAGCCACGAGATAATGCTTCGCTCGTTATAGACTTACAGACTTCCTGAGTTAGTGAGTCCACGGCAGCGCTCCCAATGCCATCCAGAAGCACGCCCCGCAAAGGCTCGTCCCGGTTAAAGTAGGCTGTTACCTGTTCTTCCAGCTTGGGGCCGATAGTGCCGACCACAGCGGCAAGCTCTTTCGCCTCCGGGAAGATTGCCGGTAGCAACGGGCCGTGTATTGCTTTATCACCCTCCAGCAATATCTGGCTGGGGCTCATCCCGCTTACCGGATAGTATTCATAAGCCACCGCTGGCTCCAGGAGATGAGCCTGCTTTACACTGGCTAGCAGTTCAAGGGTTAAATCCTTTATCTCCGGCCTGATTTCGGAATGTCGCCTGACTCCCTCCCAGCGCAGCACTTCCCTGGTCTTCAAGCTCAGGGTGATATCACGGATTACGGGCATATCTTTCTACCTCAGCGTCTTGCCCGTGGCGTGAGTATGCCATCAGCATGGCCCCGGTGCACAGCCTCTCCTTCAGTATTACCACCTCAGCCCGTTAGGTGTCTATTTGTAAACGCCGTATTCCTTGGTGGCGTCAACAATAGCCCTGACGTTTTCCGGCTTTACATCATCAAAGAACGCCCCATTAGCCATGATATAACCACCGCCTTTGCCGCAATTAACAATAAGTTTCTTGGTGTAGTCTTTCACCTGCTCTGGCGTGCCAATGGTCAACAGGTCCATAGGCATGTTGCCAGCTACGCAGGCAACGTCACCCAGTATTTCCTTGGCTCTGATCATATCTACTTCGTCGAACAGCCATACAGTCTTACCCTTAGGCACCTCCCGGATAACCTCCAGTCGCGAGTTATAACCCCCCTCAGCCCAAACAAACGGTACGACTCCCTCATCAATCAAGCCCATGATAATCTTCTTAAGATAGGGCCAGTAGAAGGTCTTATACTGCTCATCAGAGAGGAAACCATCGGCACCTTTATGCAGAGGTAAGAATATGAAAGGATTTGCGTTCATCTTTGCCTCGGCTACCCCTTTCTGAATCCAGAATGGCAATATGGCATCCATGGCCTGGATGAGCTTGTCGGGCTGGCGGTACATATCCGTCATTATCCCCCTGGTGCCTCTGAGGGTGTCGCCGAGCGTGTCAAAAGGTGCTTTGGTAAAGCCAGCTGCACATGGGGGAAATCCTGATTCGGCCATCTCCTTATTGAAAGCCAAGTAATATCCCACCCATTTCAGGGCTTCACTCCCGGCTTCCAGAAGGGCCTTAAAAGCAGCCTGGACGTCGGGCAGACCATAGGGGAAAAAAATACCGCCAGTTCCATACATTTCAGCTACGACGGTGAGATTAGGCAGTTGCTTGAAGGGCTCCAGGGCTCCGAATATACGCGGGAAATAAGTGGTGAGGAAAAAATACGACGGGTCATGAATAAAGGCATCATATTCGTCCGCCTTCATGTATTCACCTTCGACGCACTGGTAGGTGTGTTCCGGCGCCACCCCATGGCCCGGCCACTTGTATAACTTCCAGTCAAGAATGTCAAAGAACCTCCCCGGGCCGGGCACCACGCAGCCAAAGTGCCCATCCGGCTGAAAGTCCAGGTAGAATTTTTTTTCTGCATTGTTGGCTTTTTCATAGTCATACATGACTTCAAAAGGGGTCATTCCGGAATAAAAAGCGGGGAAAAAGCATGGATTTAGCAAGACCGGCACCCTGTCCGGCAATTTCTTCAATTGAATAGCGTCTTTTATCCTGGTTGCCCTTTCTTTGTACAACTTCTCGGCTTCGGGGCTGGCAAACTCAACGCCCTCCGGCGAAAGCCACTTTGCAAACATCGCCTCCTGCTTTTCATCCGATGACATCTCTTCCCATTGCTTTTCCATTATTATTACCTCCTTCAAATTCTCTATTGCGGATTCTCACTAAGCACCGGACCATTTTTTAGCCAGGGATACCCCAGTCATGGCATCTTTGCCATAGGCATCAGCGCCGGTATACTGCCTGATTTCCTCGGTAATCTGGCCACCGCCAATCATGACCTTTACCTTGTCTCTCAGACCGGCATCTTGAATGGCTTCTATCGTTTGTTTCATGGCATCATAAGCCAGCGTCAGAAACCCGCTTAAGCCAACAATAGGGGCACCACTCTCTTTTATCTTGTCGATAAACTTCTGTACCGGGACATCCACGCCGAGGTCGTAAACCTCAAAACCGTTAACATCGAGCATAAAGACGACGATATCCTTGCCGATGTCATGTATATCCCCGGCGACAGTGCCGATGATAACCTTACCCCCACGCTTAACCTCCCCTGCCTTGGCTAGCTTCGGCTTAACCATATCGTTGATACTCTTCAGTATTTCACCAGAGTATACCAGGTCAGGGATGAAATACTGGCTATCGGCGAAGCGCTTACCCACGATTTCTATGCCATGCCTGGCATCGTTGAGGATACCGAGGGGGTCATCGCCGATATTTAATCTATCCTGGACAATTGCCAGTGCCTCTTTTTCCTTCAAATCAGCTAATGTGCTACATAAATCTTTAGCCATGTTCCTTTACCTCCTTGACCTATATTGGGCTCTTTAGTCCGCACTTCTGGTATATAATAGTACTACACATTTTGTAATGTTTGGGGGTGATTGTCAATACCGTGTGCTCATCCATATGATTAGTGGCACATTACCTTCTTCCCTGAATATTGTTTCCGTTGCTCCAGAAATTTAAGTGGCGTCACATAACCCAGTGCCTGGTGAGGTCTTACTGTATTATATACTCTTTCCCATTCTAATAGCTCCTCCCTTAGTTCGGAAAGATCAAAGGAGCTCTCGGTTACCTCATAGAATTCCTCAGTATGAGTCCGGTGAGCTCGCTCAACACCACCATTAAGCTTGGGTGAGCGTGGTGGCAGGACGAAGAGCTTAATACCGCACCTCTGGCATTCCTCTTCAAAAATAGCCTCAAATTCTGCTCCACCATCTACCTGTATTGCCCTCACTGGGAAAGGCATCCTCCTCTCTAAGAGGGCGTCGTCTCTGCCGTTTCCTGGCTGATATGTGGTTGGGGATTGGTTCCCGGAGTACACCCCTCTCTTTCAGACGGCGTATTATCCTGACCACCGTAGAGGCAGAACAATCAAATCTCTCACGGTGCAGCAATACCATCAGCTTATCCTTACCCCATCTGGGATATTCCTCTCTTAGCCTAAGTACTGCCTCAACCAGCTCCGTTGAATAGGTAGGCTGTCTTAGATGCTTGGGCCGGTGGGAATGGTCCTCAAGGCTCTCTAAATGCCTGGGGTTATAGCGCCTCTTCCAGCGGTAGAAGGTCTGTGGGCTGATATCAAAGTGGCGGCAGGTAAGACGAGCATTGTGCCCACGGCAGTTATAGTAATCAAACCATTTAAGTCTTTGCCTGGCTTTTTTCGATGGCTCAACCTGAAGCCCTGCCAGACGGAAGGCTCCAGGAACTACTCCACTTACTATTCTCATAATGACACTATTATAGTGTCACCCATCTATCTGAACTAGCTCACACCTCCAGCGGATGTCAACCCCGGCACTCAATCAACCTGTCTGCTTTTCACAATCTCATAAATTACCTTACATTGAGGTTAAGACTTTAGGTTTCCTGCCCTTTCTCTTAATACTGCTTTCTTCAATACTTGACAAGGGGGGGGTAGTGATGTAGATTTTTCCAAGTTGGCTGAAAAATAACCAGCTTTTGAACGCAATCTAAGAAAGGGGTAAGCTTGTTTAGCTGAGCTTATTTAAAATGTAATTCTTGGAGCGCAAAAGGGTCAGGATGACAGCGCTTTGCGTAGGGCTTGCGCCACTGTTCGGAATACTATTTTGGATAAGTATTACAAGGAGTATAATTCCGTATCTCAAAGAACTTAAAAGGAGGGAGATATGTCACCGGTATTAGAGGACAAAGTAGCTATCATAACTGGAGCCGGCCGTGGTCTTGGGCGGGCATTCGCATTGAGGTTCGCCGAGGAAGGTGCGAAATTGCTATTACCTGATATCAGTCTGGAAAGGACTGAGGGCACGGTTAAGGAGATAAGGGCTAAGGGTGGGGAAGCAGTAGCCATAGAGACCGATATCTCGGATGAAAAGGCCACCAAAAAGGTGGCTGAGAAGGTTATACAGCAGTATGGTAAGGTAGATATCCTCGTCAATAATGCTGCCATATGGTATGGACTCAATATAACTCCGTGGGACGCCTGGACGGTAGAAGAATGGGACCGAATATTTTCCGTTAACGTACGAGGAACTTGGCTGTGCTGTAAGGCAATAGCCCCCCTGATGATAAAGGAGTCCAGGGGTAAGATTATCAATATTGCCTCCAATGTCGCCAGAGTCCCCGCAGCTCAACTATTTTTACCATATTCCTGCAGCAAAGGAGCGATTTATACACTAACTCACGCCTTGGCCAGAGCTCTGGGCCCCTCAGGTATTAATGTAAACGCTATTGCCCCGGGATACACGGCTTCTGAAGCCAGCTTAGCCCAGACGGATAGTGATAAAATATTCGAGATTGCAACCTCGGAACAATCCATTCAACGACGTGAGGAGCCAGCCGACCTGGTGGGGACAGCCGTATTTTTAGCCTCAGCAGACTCGGATTTAATCTCGGGACAGGTCATCTATATTGATGGTGGGACCGTGATGTTATAGGGAATGAAAGTGTAAGCCCCGCTCTAATTTAAGCAGCAAATAGTGCCGGTATGGATCCCCGTGCAAATTGTCTTCTTCTAAGGCCAGAGTTCCTGAGCCACGTCTTCCAGGCCCAGTTCTTGTAGTTTCTTTTTACTCGGCTTGGCTGTCTTGAGGTCCCAATCCATGGCAGTAAGGTACTCTTTGTCCAGGGTGTCCTCATCAATAGTTACTCCTGCCAGAGGGCCCTCTGTCTGCGGTGGTCGGCCAAGTACCCTGTCAGGGACTTTGAACTGTAGTGGGTTCAATCCTTCGCGAACATTGAAAGCCTGTCGAATGTTAGAGATTCTCTCCCCGGTCTTAAGCAGCTCGTCATTAGTTACGTCCCAACCGGTAACTGCGCTCATAAACTCAGCAATAGGGTCAACGCTGGGAAAAGCCCAGTACACGAACAGGCACATCCCGCTACAAACCAAGGCATGGTGGAAGTTGCTACCTATCTTGCGTGCTTCTCCCCTGCCGGCAAAGGACCTGTGGTCGAATCTGGGCAGCAGTCCTGAGGGATGCGCCGGTGCCTCCGACAATTCTGAGCCCACAAAATGACGACCTGGAGTGGGGTCCAGCCTGTAGCTAGTTGCGTAGTGAAACGCATGCTTCGGGTCATGTGCCGGAAGCTCTTGCCCTTGAATATGCATAGCGTATTTATCGGCGCCCTTGCCTATCTTTTCTGCCGCCACCTTTACCCCATCGGCTAACACGGCACCGAAACCTTCCCTCCTGGCCAATTTTTCCGTCATGGCAATGATGGCTTTATGGTTGCCCCAGGTCATTTCGATACCATCGGTGTCTGCCTTGGTAATAAGACCGTTCTCAAAGCATTCAATAGCAAAGGCGATGGTAGCCCCGGCAGAGATGGTGTCAAGCCCATAGCGATCGCAGATATCATTTGCCTTGATTATCGATTCAATGTTGCTATTGAGACAATTTGTGCCAAACATGGCAATTGTCTCATATTCCGGTCTACGTGAACCGGCCTCATATTTATACTCTCCGGTTCCTTCCTTCATGTACCCTCCACACGCAATGGGGCACAGGTAACAGGCAAACCTCTTCGACCTACGCTCAATCACAGATTTGGCTCCGATTGGTTCAGGATTGGGAAAGTCAATAACCCCCACGCCTCCCCAGTTTTTGACCGGTGAATCACCGCTCTGGACGCCTGGGATAGTGAGGAACGGCGTGCCGAACTCCTTTAACCAGCCAACATGCCCTCCCAGTTCACCCAGGTACTTTCTTCTTAGCTCATTAGCTCTTGTTTCATCGGCGAGAGGAACCTTCATGTTTCCTTTCACCGCTACTGCCTTAAGCCTCTTTGAGCCCAACACGGCGCCCAAACCGGAACGAGCAGCGGTTCTGCCCCTGTTTAGAACCGCGGAGATGAGAGAGAGATTCTCTCCTGATTGTCCAATGCAGGCTACTTCGACACTCTTGCCCAATTCAGATTTGAGTACGTCTTCGGTTTGGCGAGTATCCTTTCCCCATATATGGGCGGCATCTCTCAGCTCGGCTTTACCATTATTAATAAAGAGGTAAACAGGCTTTTCTGATATGCCGGTAAAGAACACCGCGTCGTAGCCGGCGAACTTCAGGTGAGCACCGAAATAACCACCCGAATTGGCATCACCCCAGCCCCCGGTCAGCGGCGATTTCCCCACCACGGTGTACCGTGTACCCGAAAGTGCGGGGGTACCAGTAAATGGGCCGGTAAGAATGCCAAAGGTATTATCCGGGCCTAATGGGTCAACACCAGCCTTTTGCCGGCTGAAGATGATTCTAGCGCCGATGCCATAGCCTCCAATGAACTGGCGGCCAAGCTTTTCGTCGAGCACCTCATCCTTTAGCTCATTTCGGGAGAGGTCCACCATCAGAATCTTTCCCATATAGCCTCGTGCCATACTTTCCCTCCTTGCTTTGTTATCTTTTAGTTTAACGCTCAAGAGACAAAAGCCTTACCACTAGCTTTACCGCAGCATATCATATCACTTAAGCTACAGTCCTAAATAGGCTTTCCTCACATAATCACTTTGGAGGAGCTTATCACAGGCTCCTTCCAAGACCACTCGGCCATTTTCTAGCACGTATGCCCGGTCAGCTATCTCTAGGGTATGTCGAACACTTTGTTCAATCAGCAAGACGGTAATTCCCTGTTCACGCAGGGACTTTATAACCCGGAAAACTTCTAATAATAATCTCGGTGCCAGACCATATGACGGCTCATCAAACATGCACAGTCTCGGCCTTGACATTAAACCCCGACCCATAGCTACCATTTGCTGTTCGCCACCGCTCAATGTTCTAGCTAATTGACCCTCTCGTTCTTTTAATGCGGGGAAAACCTGATAAACCTGCTTAAGCGTTTCTTCCTTCTGTTTCCAGGCGCGCTGAGGATACGCACCCATCTCCAAGTTTTCACGTACCGACATGTCGGGAAAAAGCCTTCTACCCTCGGGTATATGAGAAATACCTAGCTCTACAATGGAGTGAGGTGTCAGCCCATCTATCCGCTTGCCAAGGAACTCCACACCACCTGAAGCTGGACGTAGCAAACCGGATATAGTATTAAGCAGTGTAGTTTTACCGGCTCCGTTGGCACCAATCAAAGCGACTATTTCTGCCTCATCGACTCTTAAAGAAACGCCCCACAAGGCTTGAGCCTTGCCGTAAAAAGTATCTATGTTGCTAACTTCCAGCATAAGCCTACTCTCCTAAATATACCTCAATAACTTTTTTGCTGGTGGCAATCTCCTCTGGCGTTCCTTCGGCAATCTTCTCACCGTGATGGAGCACCATAATCCGTTCACATACGCTCATAATTGCTTTCATGACATGCTCAATCATAATAATGGTAATTCCCTTATCCTGAATCCTAGTAACCAACTCCATAGCCTCGGCTGTCTCCGTGGGATTTAGACCTGCCATCAGCTCATCAAGCAACAATAGTTCTGGCTTGGTTGCTAACGCTCTAGCTACTTCAAGTCGCTTCTGGTTAACCAGGGTTAAGTCTTTAGCAGGGGTCGCACTCACGGCTGACAACCCTACAAACTCTAATAACCCTGTAGCTTCTCTGGCGGCATCCGCTGATGACATACCGGTTGATGTCCCGAATAACGAGCCCAACAATACATTCTCAAGAACTGGCATATTGGCGAAAACTTTAACCGATTGAAACGTTCTTGCCACTCCCATCCTGCAGATTTGGTGCGGCTTTAAGCCGGTAATGTTTTCGCCTTTAAATCTTATGGCCCCTGGTTTAGGAACCAGAGCCGCCGATATTAAATTAAACAGCGTTGTTTTGCCAGCTCCATTGGGACCAATCAGACCTACGATTTCACCTTGTTCCACAGTAAAGTCTACGTTTGATACGGCGGCTAACCCCCCAAAATACTTGGTCACCCCTTCACCTTCAAGTATTCGCATGTTGCTCTCCTGAACCTCGTTTCCACCACTTCTGTATCAGTCCGACGAGTCCATTGGGCAGGTATAAGATAACGACCACTAATATAATGCCGAAAATAAGCATATAGTGATACGGGAATTTGGTTAATAACATCTCTTCCAGGTAGGCAAAAAAAGCCGCGCCCATTACAGGGCCATAAAGTTGTCCCATACCGCCGAAGATAGCCATCAAAACGGGCAAAAAAGAAAGGAGCGGATTAAAGGCGATGTATGGGTCAACATATGTCCATCGCGTCGCCATGATAGCCCCAGCGGCCCCCATGAAAAGGGCGCTGACAGCAAAGGTGATAACCTTCATCAAAGTTACATTTATGCCCGTGTGAGCCGCGGCTTCCTCGTTCTCACCGATACTTTGCAGGGCTAACCCGTATTTTGAGCGTCTGATAAAGTAGGCGGTCAGCAGTAATATCACAAAAATGCCGAGCATGACGTAATAAATAGTATCGTTATCTATGACGATAACGAATCGGCCACGCGTGCCCGTCATATTAACCTCATACCACAGGAGAAGATGCTTGATAAGCTCAACGAGTCCGAAGGTGAAGATAGCGAAATAGATGCCCCTCAGCCTCAGGGTCAGGGCGCCAACGAGAAGGGCCAGACAGAAACTGGCCAGACCACCAATACCGACAAAAATGAGCAAGGGGAATTCGTTCCCCAGTATAGCTGAAGTATATATGCCGACCCCGAAGAAGGCGGCAGTTGCCAGTGACATGTAACCGGTAGGCCCGGAAAAAACTGCCCAGCTCACCGCCAGGACGATATACATTAAGATGCTGGTTAGCAGTATGACAGTATAAGCCGTGGCATAGAGTGGTGAAGTAGCTAGCAGGATTAAGATTAAGAAAAGTAACCCCAGTAAAAACAACCTTTTAGAAGTAAATCTACTGTTGTTCATTTCTCTACTTCCCCATAATGCCTGTCGGCCTTGCTAGGAGTAAAATCATAAAGATTACATAGTAGGACACCAGTGCTAAGCTTGGCTCGAAATAGGTGACTATGCTGCCAATAATGCCCAGCAAGAAACCACCGATAAAACTGCCGGGGATACTACCCATCCCGCCTAAGACGACCACTATTATGGCGATTATAGTATATTCAAGACCCATCGATGCATTAACAGTGTAGCACATGCTTATAAGTACGCCGGCAATACCAGCCATGGCAGCACCGAAGCCAAAGCATAAAGCCAGCACTCGGTTGATGTTTACCCCCATGAGTCCTGCGGTCCCCGGGTCTTGAGCCGCTGCCCTGATGGCTTTTCCCAGGCGGGTACGGGCTAAAAAGAGATAAAAGGCTAAACATATGACTATGGCAAACGCAAGGATTACCAGGCGGTTGGCGGCAAATATCGCTCCCCCCAAATCGACCGGAAAATTCATAAAAGAGTAGCTCCTTATCTCGGCACCCCACGCTATTAAAGCTATATTTTGAATGATGAAGAGGAGACCGAAAGCGGCCAGCATGGAATTGCCCTCAAAGGCAGCCAATGAGCCTGACGAGATTCTAAGGCGTGTGAATAAAGTCCTGTGAAGCATAAAACCTAATATGAATGTAACAGGGCCGACAATGACCAGACAAACCAGCGGGTTGATGCCGAGAATTGCGTACAGCGACCAGGTGATGAAAGCCCCGAGCATAATAAACTCGCCATGAGACACGTTCAGCACGCGGGCAACGCCATACTGCAGGCTAAGCCCCACGGCAATCAGGGCATAGATGCCACCCATCAGTAAACCGGCAATCACTACGTCCATGATTGTTACAATCATAATGATAGCTTCCTAGCTTTAGCAGTCATAGGCGCAGGCTGTCTAAAAGGCACAGGTCACGCCTCCCTGATGATAATAACCACCTCTAACAGGTGTTATCTTTACACCCTCTAGACAGCCTGCCTATTATTGTTCCTTATTGTTGTTATACTCTATGTTTATTCTGCTGGTGGTGCTGGCCACTCAGGCTTGGGATATATAAAATCTGCGGTAGCTTTATCCTTGGGTCCGACGACTTCAAACACCCCGTTTTGCCACTGGCCAATCTCCCCGGTATGAGATTCCTTTGCCAGAAGTCCGTTCTCAAACCAGGTCGGTCCCAGGACCGTATCAAACGTCTCTGTAGCGATTATATCTCTTATCTTATTCTGGTCAAGGGTTCCGGCCTTCTCGATAGCCTGCTTCCAGAACTCCAGCGAAGCCCAGTAGAGTGGATGTCCCCACCAATCTTGGACTTCTTCAGGCTTGCCTGCGTAGAGCTTATCAGCTAATTCGTTGGCTGCAGGAGAAGTTTTGCGGCTAAAGGTGGTAAAACCCATTATTCCCTCCACCGCCGGACCAAACGCTGCATGGTAAAACCCGAAATTGACTCCGGGGCCGCCTAGCCAGGCCTTGGGGTTATAGCCAAGCGCCATTGACGTCCCGGTAGCGGGGAGGATCTGGTCGGGATAGGCAAAACAGCAAAAGACATCGGCCCCAGACGCCTTAGCTTCCTTGATTATGGGCGATAGGTCCTTAATGTCAGGCGGCACGCTCTTAACCCCAACGATATCAATTCCCCTCTTCGGGAATTCAATACCCGCCACACCGGAATACTCTATGCCGTGGAGGTCGGCAATGTAGACTATGTATGCCGTCTTGGCGCCCTTTTCGGCAAGAATGTCAGCCAGAACCGGCAGCTGGTACCAGTCGGAAAAACTCAGGCTTACGAACACGTAGGGTAGACTGGGAAGCATGTCCTTGATGCTCGTGGCGCCACCCTCGGCTGTCAGCAGTACATACTCGTATTTATTGGCTATAGGGGCTTGAGCAAAGATAAAAGCGGTGCCACAGGCGGGCCACAGAAAGTCAACCTTGTCCTCTAAAATCAATTTTTCCGTCAGTCTCGTCATCGTGCCCACATCACTTTTATCATCATATATGATTAGCTCTATGGGTAATTTCTTGCCGTATTCCTCCACATATATCCCGCCATCGGCATTGACCTCAGCAATGAATGTCTCATAGACTGGTCTGAACGCCGAGTCTCCAATAACAGCTAACGGACCTGAGAGAGGTCTTGACATACCAACAACGATGCTATCTTTCTCTGGTGGGGCTGGAGCTGGAGCTGGCTTGGCACATCCACCCAAAATCAAGGCACTCACCAACACAACCACCACTAGTATTAGAAATAGCTTTTTCACTGTTCATTCCTCCTTTTCTGAAAATAGTCATAGCCTGCTAAACTTTGATAACAAATCACCTCATTTCACACCCCCTCCATTGCGGATTAACAAGCCGTCTCGTTTTAACCTTCAAGCAATCATAGTAAGAACGAGGCAGCGCAACAACAGTCACCTTAAGACAGATATTCAGCCACTACCCTATTATCAATTATTAACACAAAAAGTGACGAATTGCAATACCTAATTTTAAGCTTGTTTAGCGGAGTTTATTTATAATATAATTCTTGGAGCGCAAAATAGAAACTAAGGAGGATAATTTATGGTTGGTCTCAAGAGGACGAAAGAGGAGATCATTAAGAAAGCAGAGGAGTTGGCGGTGGAATATGAAGCCAAATACAAGGGCTGCGGCCAGTGTACGTTTTTGGCAATAATTGATGCTCTAAGATGGGGGGGGGGGTGGAAATTATTCCAGAGGATATGGAAGATAGACTTTTTTCCGGGATATGTGTTATGACTGGCGGTGTTAGCATGACCGGAGACGGTACCTGTGGTGCTGTAACCAGCAGCGTTTTGGTGATGGGTATAGCGCTGGGAATTTCTCGGGAGGCTCAGGATGTCAGCGCTTTGCGTAAGGGTTGTGTCACCATTCGGAATACTATTTTGGATAAGTATTACAAGGAATATGGGTCTATACTCTGCAAGGATGTCCAGAGGAAATTCTTCGGGAAAGCCTGGGACCTGACCCGTGATGATATGGGTCACGAGTTCCTGGAAATAACGCGCGGGTGCACTATTATGCAAACTGCTATGTGGGCTACTGAAATTATCTTGGATGAATTTGAAAAAGGAAATTTAAAATACCAGTATAAGGTTTTATAATCTTAAAATCGCACATCACTCCGCATCTCTTTATAGGAAGACGACTATCTTTACATATTCATTCCTCTCTTCATTATTATATATCGGCTCTGGCACCTTAGTGAACTTGTGAGATGTGTTTTGCGCCACCGAAAACTTTTCTTGACAGCAGGTAAGCACTCAAAAATATCCAAAGCATCTTGTAATTCCTTGTCCTTCTAACAAGACACCAATAACTGCTGCCGTCAGGATTCTTCCCATTGCTTTCAAGAAACCATGCTCCTGATACTCACGATTATTGGGCCACAATGGGATGCCACCTGTCAATTAGATGGACTTTGGGCGACAACGGCAGGGTACAAGCTGCATAGGAGAAACGACTGAATTCTAACTGAGGGTGTCACACACTTCGTCATTTTGTTATTTCCGTATTAGTTTTTTGCATAGTCTATGCTTAGTATTTATGCTAAAATTGAATTACCACCTTTACGGTAATAGCATTTGGACAGCAGAATGGATAATCTGAACCAAACAAATAATTCCTAGTTTGGCTTTCAATGGCATATTACGGACAGGTGTAATCTGCGGTGCACACATTGTTATCAAGATGACTATTCGGGTTCGAACGAACTGGATCTCAGTGGGCTTAAACGAATTGCTGACGAAATCATTACAACACTGTCGATATGGAACAAAGTGGGTGATATTTAAATATCATCGATGACCGCTCCAATAGTACTTGTCTTAACCGCAGCACATTACCTGACTCTCACTGGCCGGTAAATTTGGGCTGGCGTCTGTATGATAGTGACGTAAGCCCCTCGTTCAGGTCTTTGGTTAGAGAAAGGTCTGCAGACGCTGAGGTCTCGATGAACGAGCCTGTCCTCTGGTCAGCTTGAGCACCATAATACAGTACCGCCTTGGCCAGTTTTTGAGCCAGTGGAGCCCCACTGGCTAGCCTCCCGGCGATATCATCTACCAGAGCATCAAATTTGTCTGGCTCGGCGACGTAATTAACTAACCCCCAATCCAGGGCTTTATCTGCCATCACTGGCTCAGCTAACAGTACCATCTCTTTGGCACGTGCTCCGCCTATCAACCGGCTGAGACGCTGTGTACCCCCCCACCCTGGGATGAGCCCCAGATTCAGTTCGGGAAGACGTAGCTGGGCTTTTTTATTCATTATCCTTATATCGCAGGCCAGGGCAAGCTCCAGGCCACCTCCTATCGCGGCACCATTGATAGCCGCTATTACTGGTTTAGGATAGGTTTCAACTCTGGTGAATAGATTATGTCCGGCATTGCTGAAATTTATCACATTATTCATATGCCCGGAGGCGAATGTGGAGACATCGGCACCACCGCAGAAATTGGCGCCAGCTCCCGAGATAACTATACATCGCACATCATCTTGCTTCTCAAATTCGTCAAACGCTTTATCTATCTCCGTTAGGAAGTCAAAATTAAGGGCATTGGCACGGTAAGGCCGATTCAGAGTTAACCTGGCTACCTTTGTTTCCTTATCGACGTCAAGCTTTACAAACTCGTATTCTCCTGGTCCATAGGAATAAAACCCCTCTCCGGTCTTCCTTCCCGACTTCCCCTGCGCCACAAGGTCAGTTAGTACCGAGGAACATTTGTATCTTTCTTCCTTATAGGTATTCCACAAGCGGCTCATCTCAGCCACAATTCTATCCAAACCGGTACTATCTGCCATCCTGATGATACCTCTGGGATAGTTGAGCCCAAGGAGTACCCCCTTGTCTATTTCTTCCTTAGTTGTCGCTCCTGTCTCTATCAACTTGGCTGCCTGATTGACCGCTGGAGCGAGCAATCTTATCGGGTCGAATTCTACTCCCGCATTCATTGGAATTTCGTTGGTTTTCCCTGCTGACCAATCATAGTATCCCTTGCCCGTCTTTTTCCCATATTCACCCGCCTTAAACAATTTACTTATGATGGGAGCGGGTCTGTAACTCTCACCCAGCTTAGATGCGAAAAACTCTACTACATGATATTGCACATCTATAGAACCGTCGCCCAAAACATCAATAAGTTCAAACATGCCCATAGGAAGACCCAGCTTATACTTCAACGCCGAGTCTATTTCAAACATGCTTTTACCTTCATTTTGTGTTAATGCCCAATCAGCCTCATTAGCCATGTTACACCAGATTCTGTTCACCACAAAACCGGGAACATCTTTGACGTGAATCACATCCCTACCCATTGCTATAGCCACGCGCTCGGCTATCTCAACAGCTTCATCACTTGTATCAGCGCCGTGAACAATTTCGAGCAGGCTAATGCGCCAGGGGGGGTAGAAATAGTGCGTTCCCACCACCCTTTCTGGCTTCTTGGCACCTTCAGCAATCTCCGTGATGCTCAGAGAGGAGGTATTGGTCGTAAAAACCGCATCCTCCGGGCATAATTCAAAAACATCCCTCAATATCTTGCGTTTCAAATCCATTATCTCAGGCACTGCTTCTATTATAAAATCGGCGTCTTTTACTGCCTCCTTCAGGTCAAGAAGGAAGCTTAGCCGACTCATTATATCCTTCTTCCCTTCCTCCGTTAAACCGCCCCTCTTAATCCTTTTCGCACACATATCTTCGACTATCTGACAACTTCGCTCCAGGAATTTCTCCTCAATATCCCTGATTTTTACCTCGAATCCTGCTTCCGCAGCTATAGCGCCTATCAGAGACCCGATAGAACCTGCTCCGAGCACAACGACATTTCTTATTTCCTTCATGTATTACACCTCCCTTCAGTCAATTTTCATACCTACAGTTAAGCCGCTTTTTTCACAAGCTCAAAAGCATAATACACCCTATCGCATACCTTTGTTTCTTTCTTGACCTCTATCGGGTGTGCAGGAACATCAATTACCACAAACCTGACTTCATCGCCATCTTTAAGCTCGCCTTCGCCACAATTTACTATGCGGGCCAGCAGATGCTTCAACGGGCTGTCCTTACCAAAATCAAGCCAAGCAATGATTAGAGGAGAATCAAAACCAAGGGGAGCACCGGCTTGCGTCTCGGTGACGGTAACCACCTTAGCTCTCTGGGGCAGGTCTATCCACTCCAGCTCATCGGACCAGCACTTGGGACATATCACAGCAGTCATAAAGGCCAAAGGGGTCAGCAATTAGCCTGGCGCTCAGCGCCTCATCCATGGTAAGCGTCCT
>JABUBP010000033.1_pt1 | contig 25349 bp, 11 predicted proteins | sample 7240331 | NCBI WGS metagenome assembly JABUBP01 (sample SAMN07256347, study PRJNA390944) | subsurface metagenome | isolation source: Methane hydrate marine sediment | place: Pacific Ocean: Eastern North Pacific, ODP site 1244 | collected 2002 | reverse complement strand
GGACAATCTTCTATATTAAAGGTGAGTGGGCGAAGTCGATTTCTCAATGGGAGAATGCGCTTAAGATTGACCCATCAAACAAAGAGATTTCCGAATTTATCAAAATTGCCAGGAATCGAAGGCAAGAAGAAGAAGCATTTGAAAAAGCTGAGGTTCTGTATCGCGATGGCTTGGCCTATTACAATAAAGGGAAGATTAATGAAGCAATTAAACAGATGGAAGAAGTCATAAAATTTAATCCCCAACACAGGAAAGCTCGAGAGCTCATTGTCAGAGCCAGAGAGAAGGTAGCTGCGATAAAGAAGGAAGAAAAAACGAGAAAACTTCGGGAAACTGTAGAGAAGCGTTATTTTCGGGGGATAGACTACTATGCTGAAGGAGAATTTAACAAGGCGATTAAAGAGTGGAAAGGGGTGCTCAAGATAGACCCCACGCATAGGGGGGCAAAGGACTATTTAAAGAAAGCGAGAGATAAGATTGCCCGTGTAAACTCTCGAGGGAAAGGAAAGAAGGGTGGGGCAAGAAGCGCCAAGGAAGAGAAGATAGAGGTCTATTACAGACAGGGGATAAACTACTATTTGGCAGGAGGGTTCAAAGAGGCCATCAGGCAGTGGGAAGAAGTATTAAAGATGGAACCTTCACACAATGGTGCCAGGGGATATATTGCCAAAGCCAAAGAGAGATTGAAAATATCGGGGGAAGGGATTGGATATTCTGACTACGAAGAAGAAATTGAAGAATATGTAAGGGAATTAGAAAAGACTGGTACTACAAGCGAAGAGAAAGAAGAGTTAATTACTATGCATTACCAGGACGGATTGGTGGCTTACGCTCATGGAGACCTTTCTCAGGCGATGAAAGAGTGGCGGATAGTTCTGAAACTGGATCCTGAACACAAAAAAGCTCGTCGCGCTATCATCAAGTTGCAAGCGGAAATGGAGCACCGTAGAGGCAAAAAGTAATGGAAACCTTAAGGATTTTTGAGGCTTTCCCGAATTTGTAGCAAGATTTTGACATTTTGGCGACGATAAGTGGTCAAAAAATTTTATTTTAATCTAAATTCACGTTTAGGTATTTACTAATTTGGTATAATTTTAGATGATTTAGGCGTCCTTTTTGGCTCTTGAAACCATACCTGGGCCTTTTCATTCTACGAAAGACTTCAATCATAGTTTCAGAGTTACCGGCTCTATGAATGTGTTTATCTTTGTTGCCTCAAAAGGCCACCATATATGGAAAATATTTACTAAATAGAAACTTAACTAAGGCCCGAAAGTATCTTCATCTGTATTGCCAACCATCAATAGCTATTTGCTCTCTTTTAGCATAGGCTTCTTCAAGAGAATTGGTATAGTCAAAGACACTATGAATTTAAAAAGTCACCAGCTCTCCAGGTCGAGCCGGCCCAACAAAGCAATTTCCCTACCAAACCCACCCAGCCGCATCTCTGTTAAATATCTTCATCTTTTTGCCTTCGGTAAAAGTAAAATCAGTACTTGCCAGATTTGAATAAATTAAAAAGGCTCTGCTTAAGATTGTCTATAACAGGATTAAATGATGGTAAATCAGGAACCAGTGGGCCTAACCATTGCTCCCAAGTCCGCTCAACGTAATCTAATAAAATTTTATTGAAAAATTCTTCAGGTCCCTTAAACTCAACTTTCCGAACCCTGCATTTTTCTAAAAAGAGACTTGGTAAAATTTCCATCCTTACCTGGTCAGGGTGATGATTCAATATTTTCCAAAGATCATAATAATCCCTTGCTCGTGATCGACTCCAGCCACGATCTTCCAGTTTTTGAAGGTGTTGTAACAAAGCCCGCAGTTTCTCAGCTATAATCTCTTCAAGCGAATATACAAATACTTCCTGAGAAATTTCTTCTCCATAACCATGAATTATCTTTTTCGTTATAGGTTCGGTCTTTATTGGTTCATCCACAGTAATCTCAATCATCACCTTTGCCAGAAATTCATGATGCCAGGGAAATTTACCTCTTATATTAAAAGCTTCCTGAGCAGTGGGATGGGGTTCCTTCTCTGTGTATCTTTCTGCCTTTAATTCAAGAGGAGAAAATTCTTGAGCTAGGTCAGTAGCTAACCCACAAGTTTTCTGAATTTCTTTTTCAAGCTTATCTCCCCTTGGGATACTTTCCTTAGCAGTAAAATCAAGGTCTTCCGAAAATCTGTATTCGCCAAAGTAGCATTTCTTTAAGGCTGTTCCGCCTTTGAAGATAAGATCGTTACGCAATTTCTCATTGACTCCAATACCTGCTAAAACCCAAGATAAAATATAATCGCCCTCGATTATCTCCCATGGTAGTCCTGTATTCTTCCTTGCTTCTTCAAGTCTTTTTCTTAATGGTTTCATCTGATTGTCCTTCCGGGAAGATTTTCCTGAATCATCCATCTCTTGTTGCAATGTCCCTTTCTGGATCCTGTAGGGTCAAGAATCCGGTATCCCTTAATAGGAACATCTTCAAGCCTTTGTAATATCGAATTTTCTGCATTCAGCTTTTCAAATATCCAACCCAATCTCTTCACCACAGCAGCATCGAGTCGTAAAGAATAGTCAACCATCTTATTCAAATCAAGCTCAGAAAAATGGGATTCAAATGCAGAATAGACTTCCGCCCAATCACCAAAGTACTTGGGAGCAATAAGTCCATCTATGAGAGTTCTTTCAGGGTCGGTTATGGTCACCTTAGCTTCTCCAACCCAATAATCCTTAACGCCGAAAAATCTTTCAGGCTTTACCCTAACAAACTCATACAAGACACCGTTTATTTCTCTGCTGGAACTTCTCCGATTCTTATCTCGGTCCTTGGCTGACCTTGGTCCAACGATTGCCTGAGTAGTTGTAACATATACTCTTTGTGGCACCTGTTCTGTCATCCCATGAAAATGCATGGCAGACCAGTGACTTATCGCAGCTGGATGAACCAGGGCCATGGCAATCTCAAATTCATGGATGGGGGTCATACCCGGAAAAGATGAGGAGATAACATATAGGCCCCTCTTAAGACGGACTACCCAGCCAGTATTTGAAAGATGGTGCAAGGATTCAAGCACATAACTATCTGCTATTCCACAAAAAGATGCAACCTTTCGTGCATCTTGTGTGGTAAATATGCGCTTTCCGTCCTCAGATAACTTTCTCACCATTTCCACACCTAACCGAGTATGCTTTTGATTATTTCTTGCATTCATTGGACACTCTCCAATTAATTCAATAAGGTATCTAATGCTTGGTTATTAGATATTATAATAAGAAAATTGGAGAATGTCAAATGGTTTTTATAAAATTTCTAACAACCTCTGATTAACTGGATCAAATCTGTGAATCAAGATTCCCAGCCTTTTTGCCTCTTCAATTTCACCTTGCATCCCTACACTAATATTTTCTGATGTAATCCATAGCTCATCGTATTCAGAGGATTTTTCTGAGATTTTTCTTGACAATGTTATTTGAATTATGATAAACTGCAAAAAATTTTGATATACAGGAAGGTCGCTGTTCCGACGAATGGAGGAGCGAAGCGAAGCAAAAGCTTCGCGTTCTGGCACTCTGAAGAGTGCCCGACCAGATTAGGTCGGTCGCCCTTTAGGGTGACGAGGAGTAGCGAAGCGAAAGGAGGTGATTTGAGTGGCAGAAAAGTATAAAACATTGGGACTTTTGCGAAAGACTTTTAAAGTTTTGGCTTTTGTAGCCGGCGGGGCGGGTATTATCTTCTTCGTTATCATCCTTATTGCTGGAGGCACGCCCGAGACACCAAGGGCAACCAGTCTTCTCGCACTGGCATTGGGTGTTATCTATTTTATCCTTCTTTACACTGTTTCTGAAGTATTACTCTTATTTTCAGATATTGAAGAGAATACGCGAAAGACAAGAGAACTCTTGGAAAGAAAGTAATCTTACCTTTTGCCTGCCAAAAACTTTCAGGCTTCACGCGTAAGGCGGATTATTTTTTTTATGTCTTCAAATATCATATAAAAGGCAGGCACAATAAATAGAGTCAGGATTGTAGAAGCGGCCAGTCCCCCGATGACAGTAATGGCTAAGGGAGACCAGAGGCTGGAACCCTCGCTTCTATCCAACGCCATGGGAAGTAAGCCGAGGATGGTGGTGAGGGAAGTCATAAGAATTGGTCTTAGTCTGTCTCCACTTGCTTTAAGTACAGCCTTTAAAGGCTCTTTCCTGAGAATTTCCCCTCCATTCAAATTGTTTCCCACAAGAGTGTCTTCTTCTTTTTTTCTAAGATGATTTATGCGGTCGACTAAAATAATTGCATTATTGACCGCTATCCCGCCGAGCATAATTAATCCAATGAAAACACCCATAGTGATCGGTTTATGAGTTATAAATAGGGCTAAGATAGCCCCGATGACTGCCATGGGAACGGTTACCATAATGATAAAGGGCTGAGAGTAAGATTCAAATAGAGAGGCAAGGACTATAAACACTAAAAGTACCATTACACAGATAGCGAACTTAAATTCCTTCTCGTTCTGGACCATTTCCTGGTAGTCTCCGGCAAACTCATAGTAATAATCCTTAGGTGGTTTTATATGGGCTATGCTCTTCTTAATCCTTTGTACAGCAGTTCCCAGGGCTAACCTTCCCCTGTGGGCACTGACCTGAATCATGCGGCTTTTGTCTTTTCGCCAGATTTCACTTGGCGAGAGGGCGAAATTGAAATCTGCTACTTGTTCCAGATAAATCTGGGCTCCCGTGGGAGTGTCCAGAGTGAGTTTTCTCAGGTCCTCAAAATTCCTTCTGTGTCTCTCATCCAGCCGGGCGATGGTCTCTACCTGACGGGCTTTGTCGTGGAAATAGGTAGCCCTCAGACCTCTCATCTGGGCGTGAGTTATTTCGGCTATGTCCCTGACGCTTAAGCCAAAGTAGGCAGCCCTCTGTTTATCCACATTAAATCTCATTTCCGGTCTTCCCGGTTTATATCTTAACTTTACGTCTGCCAGCCCGGCCACAGTTCCCATGCTCTTTGCCAGGGAGATGGCTAAGTCCCTTAAAACGTTATAGTCGTAACCGTAAATATCAAGGAAGACCTCACTGGCCGATTGGGGCTCTGAGAAATAGATAAAAGTATCGTAGATTTCACCTATCTTCTTTACATGGGAACGCAAGGTATCTATGATTTCCTGCACTGTGCGCACCCTTTCTGAACGAGGCACAAGTGCAACATAGACCTTGGAGGACCAGCCTTCAACTCTTGCTGTAACAGTCTTAGTTACCGCTTTAATTTCGGGGATAGTGGTGAGCATGCTTTCTACTTCGGAGACCACCTGGTCGGAAATTTCAAGCTTGGCTCCTGAAGGAAGTTCTACAAAGATGGTGAACTCGCTCTGTTCAGTAGTTCCCATATAATCCTTTTCTAAGAAGTTTCTGTAGATTAACAGTGAAAGGAGAAACAGAAAGACTAAACTGGCAATAGCAATATACCGCTTGCGCAGGGTAAAGGCGAGAGTCTTCCTGTAAAGATTATATAACCTTGGAAAATTCAAGGAAAATTTTCTCTTCTGGCTTTGGGGAGAAGGAAGCTTCTCTTCGGGACTGGGTTCTTGTTTACTTTCTCCGTAAACTTCGTTAGAAAATTCGGATGGAGCTTTAGATTCTATCTCCTCTTCTCCATAATTTTCCCTGTCATTCCTCTTCCGTAAGAGACCGAAAATCTTACTGCCCCACCCTTTATGCACTAAGCCTTTTCTAACAGGGTGAAGAGGAATTCTGGAAGAGAGAAGAGGAACCAGGGTGAGGGCAACAAATAGAGAAGCTACCAGAGAAAATGTTACAGTTAAAGCTAATCCACTGTAGAGTATCTCCACCTGCTTGTTGATGAAAACAATCGGCAGGAACACAACCAGTGTAGTGATAGTTCCTGCCACAATCGGTAGAATAACCTCCCGGGTGGCTTTAACGGGAATCTCCTTTTGGCTTGCCTGGGATTCAATTCCTTCTGGAATTGATTGGTCATTTTCCCTTGCCAGTTTTGTTTTATGCTTAAAAATGTTTTCCAATACCACAATCGAATTATCCAGGAGCATGCCGATTCCCAGGGCGAGTCCGCTAAGAGTCATCACATTTAAAGTTATCTTCCGAAAGTACATTAAACTGAAGACGACCATTACTGAGATGGGGATTACTGCCACAATGACAAAGATATGTTTTATATCTTTAAGGAAAAGGAATAGGATTGCTCCGGCTAAGAAGGCGCCAAAGAGGAGAGAAGTCCAGACAGTTTTTATCGATTGTTTTATGAACACTGCCTGGTCGGATACAGTAACAATGTTTACTTCTCTGGGTAGGTTAAGTTTAATCTTTTCCAACTCTTTCTTAATTGCTTTGCTTACCCGTACGGTATTGGCTGTCGACTCTTTATGAATATAGAGTGCTGTTACGGGACGGGTGTTCAATCGGGCATAAGCTTCCGGCTCAAGGTAGGAATCTTTTACATCAGCGATATCTTCTAAGCGAATTATGGAACCCCTGGGAGTTACCATTATCCCCAGCTTCTTTATTTCTTTTACATTTTTAAATTCTCCCATAGTTCTAACTAAATATCTGTATTTTCTCTTATCTATACTTCCTGTCAGCAGGTTGATGTTGCTGAGATTTAGAATTGCTATGACTTTTTTTATTGGCAGGTTGTAAGCTTGCAGGCGAGCCTGGTCAATTTCTACCAGAATCTTACGCTCTCTGCCGCCGCGCACCTCTACATTTGCTACACCGTTGATTCTACTGAGCTGCTCCTTCATTCTTTCTTCTGCTATTTTGCGGAGCATCTCCGGGGTGTAGCCGGTTCCTGTGAGAGCCAGAATCATAATCGGGAAATCTGCTTCATCGTAGCGCTCAATTACTGGCTTCTCAATTTCTTCCGGCAATTTGTTTCTTATTTGTCCAATCTTTTCACGGACTTCCAAAGCAGCAAACTTCATATTAGTGCCCGGTTCAAAAGTGAGCATCACCGTTGAGGATTCTTTCTTGGAAGTGGATATAATGTGGTTTAAGTGTTTGACAGGACTCACTGCCTCTTCTACGGGTCTGGTGACCAGAGATTCTATGTCTTCAGGGGGCATTCCACCGCGTACATTTATCTTGATGGTCACAATTCCGTAGCTTGCATTTGGCATAAGCTCAACTGATAGACGGGTTAATGAGATACCCCCTATTATGATGAGTCCCAGAAATACCATCGATATAGCTATTGGTCTTTTTACAGCAAATTCTGACAGTCCCATTGCCTTTCTCTCCTAATTGGTCGGGCACCATTTATGGTGCCAATTGGTCGGGCACTCTTTAGAGTGCCGGAACGCGAAGCTTCGCTTCGCTACTCCTTTCTAATTAGTACATTGTTTTGTTATTGATGGTTAAAGTCTTTCCGGTGTTGGTATCTAAGATTTCGATTTCTGCGAAATCTTTGAAATTGTATCTTCGGAGCATCCTCCTTACAGTTTCCAGAGAAATGGGTAAGATGTCCTCCTTGTTAAACTTCTTCTGTCGTCTTTTCTTCAGGTTCGCCAGTCCATTCCGCACTCCTCTCCAGACAAGGGAAAAGGCGTCGGCAGGCGGAGGGCCGGTCCGTTCTGGTAAAGTATTATTCATCTCTCTTTTCTTAAGTATGTCCAAAGTAAATTTTAAAATACCTCTTTCTAAATTTGGAACTTTGGGACTGAATTCGCCCTTCACAGCCACCACTTTAAAGTTTTCCTTCAAATGTTTATCTTCCTTAAATTTATCCTCTATTCTCCGGGAAATCTGTTTGGCTAAGAAGTCTGGCAAATGAACTTCTTCAATTGAGAATTCCTCGCTTTCAGGTTGCCCTTTCTTATCCTTAGATACTAAATTCGAAAGAAGAACCAGAGGGTCAACTTTCGTTTCGAAAAGCATCCTCTTCATATACTCCCCTCGAGAAATATCCCCTACCATAAATCTTTTGATGTCCTCTACATATCTGGTAAGAACTAATTCAAAACCAGAAATCTTAGAATCTCTTGCCACTAAGGTTATGAATTTTAAATCTGCATTCGTAGAAAGGGCAACTCTCGATAGAACATGTAGGACATTACCCAGTTTTTCGAATGATTCCTCTGAGGGCTGCAAGGAACTGTCCAATAAGTTATCGACGGGCATATGGACTCCCAGGGTCTTGCCTATTGTCTTCAATTTTACTTCGGTATTATACTCATCTCTGCACAGCTTTATAATGGAATCGGAAACTTTTGTCTTTGGATAAGTTGGTTTGCATCCAGAACTCATAAACATAAGAAGTATTAAAAACGGGAATATCCGTTTCATATTAAGCTCCTCAATAGGAAAGGAGTAGCAGACTTCAGTCTGCGTTTAGAATTTGTAGGCACGGTTTCAACCGTGCTTCGCACAGATTAAATCTGTGCCTACAATGGCTTTGTACAATCCCTATTCATCGGGACTGTTACAGTCGCTTCCTGTTTTCCTTTCTGGTTATTTTTTCCGTACTCAGCAAAGATGGCTTCAATTTCATCATATTCCAGCTCTTCTTTTTCCAGGAGTTCGGAAACGAAACGCTCCATTATTGTCCATTCTTTTTTCAGGAGATTCTCTACTTCTTGGTAACATTTCTGGAGTATCTCCTGAGTTTCCTGGTTCAGCTTCTGTTTAAGCTCATTGGAAATCTGCGACTCGGGAATGATAGAATAGTCTCCTAAATAGTCGTTACTTCCCATACCAAATTTCCAAACCATAGCATGGGCATGAGCCATTGCTTTCTTGAAGTCGTCAGCCACTCCTGTTGTGGTAGTGCTGAACTTTAAGTTCTCAGCTACATATCCGCCCAGGCAGACCTTTATATTTGCCAGTGCCTGTTCCTTGCTGGTAGTAAATAGTTCCTCTCGGGGCTGATGAAGCACAGCTCCCAGAGCTCCTCCCCGGGAAGCAATGGAAGCTTTAAACACATCATCAGTGGGATGGAGAATGTATAGGACTATCAGGTGCCCGGTCTCGTGGTATGCTGTCATTTTTCTCTCCCTTTCGTTCAGTTTTCTCTTGTGTTTAATGCCCATATCGATTCTATCCATTGCTTGCGAGAGGTCTTCCCACTCCACGTGCTCCTTCGATTTCCGGGTGGCTATTAAAGCTGCCTCTTTGACTATGTTCTCAATATCTGCTGCGCTTTTATACACTGTGTTCCTTGCTAAACGAGAAATATCGATAGAAGAGTCGTGTTCGACTTTTTCTAAATAGTGGTGAAAGAGTTCTTCCCTTCCTTCCAGGCCAGGCCTGTCGATATATATCTTTCGGTCGAACCTGCCCGGTCTAAGTAGTGCTTTATCTAAGATGCTTTCAGGAGCATTTGTTGCTCCAATGATAATTATATTTTCCTCCCTCTCTTTCAAACCATCCATTTCCACCAGGAGCTGATTTTGAGTGGTATTAGTCTCTCCTCCTCCCATGAAGCTGTACGTTCTACCCCGGCCAATAGCGTCAATTTCGTCAATAAAGATTATACAGGCTCCGTAGCCATAAGCGAGCCGCCTGGCCTTTTTGAATAGTTTGCGTACTCTGGAAGCTCCCATTCCCACAAATATTTCCACAAATTCACTTGCTGCCATGGAGATAAAAGGTATACCCGACTCTTTAGCTATGGCCTTAGCCAAAAGAGTCTTTCCGCACCCCGGAGGACCAATCATCAACAGTCCCCTTATTATTTTACCTCCGATTTTTTTAATGCGTGTCCTGTCCTTGATGAGTTCCACAACTTCCAATGCCTCTTTCTTGGCTTCGTCAATACCTTTTACGTCATCAAATGTAGCATGCACATTTTCGCTCTTGATAGGAGCTTTCTTCAACTTGAGGAGCGTGCCTGTTTGCATGCTGATAATGACATAGGCAAAGATCAAGGCGTGAATTGCGCCCATCAGTAGAGTGAGAGGTAACTGGGCGAGAGTCATATGCAGATAGTACGACTCTAATGAGAGTAGTCCTATTATGGCTAAAGAAACCAGGGTTACAACGCCAAAAATTATGAGTATCTTTACCCAGTGGTTCATCCAGAACATTTTCGCCTTTCTATTCCACATTCTTGGCCTCCTCCTTTTTCGCGGGCACACTCTGTAGGGGACGGACGCAGTTTATGCCGATTTTTCGGCGTGCCGTCCCTTCTTTCGGGCGGCCACGGAGTGCCACCCCTACAAGGCGGCCACGGAGTGCCGCCCCTACTTTTTAGGGTGCTATCTTTCTTTTTTCAAAAAGTTTTTCACCGATTAAGTAGAAATTGGGTATAATTAATAAGGTAAAGAAGGTGGCTGTTAAAAGTCCTCCGATGACTGTGATTGCCATAGGAGCTCTCAACTCGGCTCCTTCCCCAAAACCTAAGGCCAGGGGGAGCAGTCCCAAAACAGTTGTAAGCGTGGTCATTAAGATTGGTCTAAACCTGGTCTTGCTTGCTCTTATAACCGCTTCTAACGTATCAATTCCTTCTTTTTTAATCCTGTTGATATAGTCGATTAGAACGATGCCGTTATTGACTACAATTCCGCCCAACATGATAACTCCCATCAATACTATAACGTTCAATGAAGTATGTGTTACAAGTAGAGCTAAACCCACCCCAATTAAAGAGAGGGGGAGTGTGAACATAATTATGAAAGGCTGCCAGAGTGATTCGAACTGCGCAGCCATAATCATATAAACGAGGATCACAGCAAAAATCAGAGCAAATCTTAAACTCTTAAAGGACTCCCTCATCTTTTGTGTTTCTCCGCTCAAGATTACCGAGTAGTCGGAAATATTTTGATAGTTTCTCAATTTCTCCTTAATGTCCCTGATTACCTCATTCAGACTTCTTTTGAAAATATTGGCTGTAACCAGGACAGTCCTTTGCTGGTCAAGCCGTTTTATTTCACTTGGACCTTTTCCCGTAATGAGAGTAGCAACTTCTGCCAGAGGAACCTCTACGTCGATGTTTGAATGGACTGTCAGAGCCCTTAGCCTGGATACATTTGCCCTGTCTTCCGGTCTAAGTCTCACTGTGATATCTATTTCCCGACCTTCTTGTTTAAATTTGGTTGCCACATATCCTCTGATAGCAATAAGGGCAGTTCGGGCTATGTCGGTTACAGAGAGGTTATAGATAGAAGCTCTGTCCTTGTCCACATGGACTTTTGTCTCCGGGGAAGGCAATGCCAGGCTGCTCCTTACTCCGTAGATTCCCGGGATAGATTCGATTTCTTCAGCTACTTCCTCAGATATTTTCTTAAGCACATTCAGTCGCGGTCCCTTTATTTCAATTACTACTGGTGCAGCAGCTTCTAAGGTAGACTTGAAGGCGCTCTCCTCCAGAATATATTCAATCTCAGCAGTGGCAACCATCTTCTCTTTTCTGAGCATCGATTTCAAATCCTGAATTACCTCGGCGCTGGAACGAGCCTTGCGGGTTTTTGATTTCAAAAATTTCAGTTTCTGAAGCACCTGCGTACTGGAGCGGACATTGCGGGTTTTGGCTTTTGAACTATCTTTTGTAGTTTTTGGCAATTCTCCCCTGTACAGTTTTACTACTACCTGCGCCTGATGGGAACCCAGGAGTTCCAGGACATTTTCTGAAGAGGAGCCAACAGTGGCTGTGATATCTTTAACTTCTGGAATCTTGCGCAGTAATTCTTCTATCTTTCTTGTTACAGAATCGGTGACCTGTAGCCGGGCGCCTGTGGGCATGTTGACTTTTATAATAAATTCACCCTGGTCTATTTTGGGCATGAATTCTTTACGAGTGGTGGAAAGGAAAAGAAAACTAATAGCAAATAAAGCCAGGACAACTATTGTTATAAGAGATTTGTGAGCCAGACAAGTGGAAAGCAACTTTGAGTAGATATTTATAATTCTAGTCTTCTTTAGGGGAGAGAAAGAAGAATTGTGAAAAAGAGAGTTGACCCCTTTTTTGCTGTTCCTTTTTCTCCGACTGGCGGCGAGGCGGGGGACTAAAGTTAAGGCTACTAATAGAGATGCTACCAGAGAGAAGGTTACAGCAAAGAGCAAATCCTTGAATAACTGACCGGCTATTCCTACAACAAATAACATAGGTAAGAACACTGCTATGGTAGTTAGTGTTGAGGAGGTGATGGCTTCACTTACTTCTTCCGCTCCTTTAACTGCAGCTTCTTTTTGAGGGAGTCCGGTTTGCTGGTGGCGGAATATGTTCTCGATTACAACAATGGCGTTATCTACTAACATTCCCACTCCTAAAGCCAGCCCTCCCAGGGACATCATGTTAATGGAGATTCCCTTGAAATACATTAAACTGAACACAACCATAATAGAGAGGGGAATCGATGTGCAGATAATTGCGGAAACCCTTAGACTCTTCAAGAATATGTAAAGGACAAAGAAAGCCAGCACACCCCCAATGAAGGCAGCATTCCTGACTCCCATAATAGATTTCTTGATGAAAATCGACTCGTCGTATATAACATCTAAATTGATTCCTCTGGGCAAGGAAAGCATTAAATTTTCTAAACTCGCGCGAATCCTTTTTGCAGTCTGAATAGTATTGGCTTCGGCTTGTTTTTGGATAGCCAAAGAAATATTATCCCTCCCGTTGTGCCGTGAGTAACTTTTATCCTCCTTGAGTGTATCTTTCACCGTGGCTAAATCTGATAGGAGAATGAGGCGTTTCTCTTCGTAGAGTTCCGATTCTTCCTCTTCCCGGCTTAACTTTCGAGGTCGCTTTGATGATTTGATGGTATCTACTTCCACTACTGTATCCTTTATCTCAGATACTGTTTTGAATTCGCCCATAGTTCTGATGAGATACTCGTAAAGTTTACCCTTGGTTGTCCCTGCAGGATAATTTAGATTTGAGTTCTTTAAAGCCTCCACAACAGATAGAATGGATATTCTAGAAGCTTGAAGTCTTCCCTGGTCAACCTCAACCAGTATTTCCCTTTCTTTTCCTCCACTTATCGTTGCCGAGGCGACTCCTGTAACTTTCTCGATTTTGTCTTTAATTCGCCGGGCGATTTTTAGAAGTTCCCGCGGTGTCTCCTGGCCAGTTACGCTCAAAATCATAATCGGCCGGGAGAAAGGATTGACCGGCAGTATGGTAGGGTCTTCTGATTCTAAGGGCAATAGTTCCTTTACCGGGTCTATTTTCTCCCTTAACTCCAGATGGGCGAATCCCATATTCGTTCCCCAGTCGAATTCAGCAGTAACCATTGATACGCCTTCCCGGGAAATCGATTTTATCTTCTTCAGGTCTTTAACTGTTCCAATGGCTTCCTCAAGCGGTTTAGTGATTAGGTTTTCCATCTCCTCAGGAGCTGCATTTCCATAGAGAGTTACCACGGTTAATTGTGGATATGTTATGGGAGGAAATAGTTCCTGTGGTAATCTCTTCCAGGAAATAAAACCGAGAAGTGCCACCCCCAAAAAAATCATTGTTATGGTTACGGGTCTGTTAACAGAAAACCTTGATAATTTCATTTACTCGCCACCTTCTTCACTAAAGATACTTCTTTCTTCGGCCTCGCCGTATTCTTTTACTTCAATTATTCTTACTCTTTTGCCATCGGTTAAACTCTCAGGCTTTTCCATAACCACCAGTTCGTCCTCCTCCAACCCTCCAGCAATCTGAGCATAATCCGAAGAGAGATAGGCCACCTCTACTGGTTGAGCGTAAGCAATATTGTTATCCCCCACCACAAACACCCTGAACTCTCCGGTCGACCTGTCTAAGCTATCGCTGGGAATAAGGAGAGCATTCTCTTTCTCAAATACGGAGATTTTAACACGGGCGAACATCCCCGGAAGTAGTAACCCGCCAGGATTATCCAGGTTAGCTTTCACTGACAATGTCTTGCTCTTTCCTGCTATTAAAGGTGAGATGTTACTTACTATGCCAGTGAAGTCTATTCCTGGATAGGTGTCTACATTAACTGTGACCTTCTGTCCTAAGAAAATCCGGTCTATTTCTTTCTCGATAATTCCCAGTTCCACAACAACGGTCTCCAGGCTAACCAGCGTGGCTACCTTCACATTGGGAGTAATAAACTCTCCCACCTCAACGTTCTTATCGCCTATTATTCCATTCCTGACAGCCCGGAGATAAGTCTTCTCAAATTCTGAGGAGGCAAGCATAGCAGCCAGCCTCGCCTGTTCCAATTTCGACTTTACGATGGCTCCAATGGAATAGAGCTTTTCGTACTCTCCTAATTCAATCTGTGCCTGTTTCAATTTCAGCAGGGCATCATTCTGGTCCAGGCGGGCTATGACTTCTCCTTTTTCTACCTTATCACCTTCACGAAAATTAAAGGATTTAACCATCCCCGGGACCTGGAATCTGAGCTCTATCTCAGAACCGCCTTTTACCGTGCCCATTGCCGAGAGAGTGTCCTGGAATGTTCCCCTGGCTACTCTAAACACGTTGACCGGAACCTCTTCTTCCCTTAATTGAGTCTCCTTCTCAGCTTTCTTGCGGAGTTCTTTTATCTTTTTTCCACGTTTTATTGAGGAGAGGAGTCTCTCTTTGCTAGTAGTAAATAGAGGCTTGCCGAACTTGGATGTCACTGCCAGTAGAATTCCCGCTCCTGCCAGAACAAGAACTATGAAAATGAGCTTGTTTCTTTTAATCCATTTATACATCATCATCCACCTCACTTATATTTTTCGATTCCTATCGCTTTATTTAAACTGGCCAGAGCTACATGGTAATAGGCGAGCGCTTCATTGTATGAAGTGCGAGCACTGGTCAGGTTTATTTCTACTGCCAAAACTTCGGAATTGCGAACGAGATTCAGTTTACCTTTCTCTCGGGCAATCTTTTCTTGTTCCTTGCGGAATTCTATCTCTTTAGATATAGCCTCAATCTGGATTAGAGACTTTTCGTAATTAAAATAGGATTCCTTTACTTCTGATTCCATCTTCTTTTCTGTCTTTTTGACTTCGTTGACAGCCTTTTCATACTCAATATCAGCTTCTTTCTCTTGGGAAAGATTTTTTAAATTGTCGAAGAGGGAAAGGGTAACAGAACCTGTGTTTGACTCGGTTCTCGACGTCTGTCCCAATTTTGGATTGGTCTGGTCAGATGTATACCCAGAACTTATCGTGCTCCCTCCTAAAGTTTTGCTAACTTTAATCCCTGCATACCAGGAGTGAGAAAGCTTAAGCTCTTCCGTTTTATAGGCGCCACCACCTCTACCATAAAATCCTGTCAGGTCAATTTTGAACTTCTGGTCGCTTCTGGCAATCTTCTTTCCCATCTCAGCGAATTTCATGGAAAGTTTGCTTATGGCGAGGTTCAGGTTATGTTCCCCTGCTACCTCGAGACAATTCTCCAAAGAGATGCCCAAATCCTGAAAATCGAGCTCAGTGTCAACTTCCACAGAAACGGGCTCATCCAGATTGAGTAACTGCTTGAGAGTCAAAAGAGCCAAAGAGCAGTCTTTCTCTTCAGAAATTTTCTGGTAACGGACTTGATTATGTTGAGATTGAACATTTAGAAGTTCCTCCTTGGTTACCAATTTCAATCTATGTTTCTTTTTAGCCTCTTCCAAAATTGACTCTGCCTGGCGCAGGAGTTTCTCCTGTTCATAAACATTTGCCTGGGAACTCACCAGGTTATAGTAAGCCTTTTTCACATCGAAAATCAGGTCCTGCTCCGTCTTCTCATATTTCTTTTCCGCCATTTCCAATTTCACTTTTGCCTGGGTGAGAGTGGACTTGAATTTCCCTCCCTGGTAGAGTGACTGCCCAATCTGTAAGCCAAACTCCGTCTCTCTAAATCCTGCATCGACCCCTTCGGGGTCCGGGAACCCTCTTTCGTCCAATGCCTTTATTGTGCCGTCGGTCCTGTCCACTTTGGCTGCCACAGAAGGAAAGAGGCCTCTCGTTGCCTCACGAACCTTTAGTTCGGCAAGCCTGACTTCTTCCTCGGCAATCTTAAGAGTTTTAGAGTTATCTATCGCTATTCTCAAGCAATCTTCGAGGGCTCCTATCCTTTTTTCTTTTCTCTTTATTGAGTTCGGGGATTTTGCTGCTACTTTACGAACTCGAGTGTATGAAAGGACGGGCTTTAAATCTATAATTATGGAGTTCTTTTCTCTCTTTACATGGAACGAGGAAGGCTGATTGAGCTGCAGAACAAGGTAATCGAGGCGGGAAGTAACTTCTTCTCCTTTCTGTTTATACCGACAACGAATTTCTTCCACCACACCCTTATTCACCACTATTCTTTCATTCTTCCTACTATAAACATTATCATCAACAAAATTGATTATCAGCCTGGGAGGTGACTCCAGATTGAAGCAAGTGTAGTCTACTGGCTCAGTATTAATCAACACCACCCTTGTCCTTCCAGCCACCTTTTCGACCCTTATCTCCTCCAATTGGACAATTTTTGCGCCCCAAGACCCGGAGTAGCAGACTTCAGTCTGCGTTTGAAAGAGGGCAAAGGCCATTAGTGACAGGATAATTAAAGCAACAATTTTGGTAAATTTATACATTTTATTCCTCTTTTCTCCATTTGAAATTGTGCCCCCAGGATTTCTCTGGAGTAGCGGACTTTAGTCCGCGTTTTAAGACGCAGGTTAAAACCTGCTACTCCAACATAATTTGCCCCGAAATAAAAAGGGAGAAGCGCCTGTTGAACAGAACTTCTCCCCTGTTCTATATTTTTTGCGCCCAACAGGCAAGGCTTTCCCCATCTTTATTTTTCCTTTTGATACTATTATATACTATTGATGTTACAAATTTGTAAGAAAATTGTAAAAATTTTGTAAACTTTTTTTGCCCGGAAGACGTTTACAAAAAATTAACAAAAAATTAACATTTCCTTAACCTAAACATAACATAGTTGGATTATACTTAAAGCAGAAGTTGACAAGAAAGGGAGGTAACTGGGGAAATGAATAAGAAAAAAGCAGAAGTTGACAGGAAACAGAGGTATCTGGGGAAGATGGACAATACTATGGATAAAAGATTTTATAGAAAATTATTATTGTTAAGTTGTGTGGTATTAGTTCTCATCCCTTCCCTTCTATATGCAGACTTTTATGCCATGCTGAAGGTTGAGACCTATCCTGTTGTGGGAAACACCGACGTAACTAAGGGAGTTCAGTTTGAAATTAAAGTAATAGCCTGTAATGAATTTGGGGACCAAATTACTCCGGCTACGCTTAATTGGGACTACGCCCAATTTGCAGATGTCATTTTTCAGTCGAATGACCCTAATGCCCAGATTAAGGATAATTTTGGTGATTGGGTTTCAATGACCAGCCCACCCTATGAGGCACAAATAGGTCCGGGCGGTGATAGGATTTTCCAAGTAATTTTAAATACTGTAGGCGACGATAAAAGAATCACAGTTCAACAGAATCCAGCCCACTGCTCTGGCATTCTTGACGGATATCTCGATTTCAAGGTGCACGACTTTGTCGACCATTTTGACATTAGTATCCCTCCCGGCTCCCAAACAGCAGGGGTTGCTTTTAACCTTACAATATATGCTAAAGATATTAATGAGAATATAGCAGAAACATTTAATGATGATGTAGATATCTGGGCTATAATACCACCATATGAACCCGAACCACCATATGAACCCGCTATGACTCCTTCTACAATAGCTGGAAGTTCATTCATTGATGGCGTGGCTATTATTCCAGTTACAATTTATGGTTCCCATCCATTCTCCCGCCTGGTAAGCATCATATGTGAAAATACAGTCCAACATGGTAGCCCTCCTTACTATGCCCGGGGACAGAGCGCTGACTTCGTTGTAAACCCGAATTCTTATGCCAAGATTCTTCTACTTGTTCCCGGGGAGGAGCACCGACCTGGCAGGCTGATTGGTTCGGGAAAGGAGGGTGATCGAGATACCCAGACTGCAGGTGTTGCTTTTAATGTACAGGTTTATACAACGGATGAATACTGGAATCCTATCTCTGCCAGTGTTCCTATAACCTTCACCTCCAGTGACCTGGCAGCAGACCTTCCTGCTTCACCAACGATGACTACCAATCCAGAAACTTTCCCCGTGACCTTTCACACCGTTGGCCTGGGAAAACAATGGATAAAGATAGAAGAGGGTACTAAATGGAGTACAAGCACAGATATCCCCGTTGAACCTAATGATATATTCCGTTTTCAATTTGATAGTAACATACCGAGCCCTCAGTATACCACTCAGCCATTTCAAATTAATGTTACAGCCTATGACGCAGGTAATAATGTGGCAAACTATAATCAAGAAGCACAATTAAGCTGCACCATGGGTGCTGAGTATGCAATTCCAGATACTATACAATTTACTAATGGAACAGGGAGTGCCTGGGTTCAGGTAACAAAGATGGGATTGGTCAAAATTATTGTTGACGACGGCACCCATTCTATAGAGAGTAACGAGTTTCTCGTCCTTGCTGGAATCTATAACCAATTACTGGTCCTTCTGGATGGAGAAACCCATACCCCGGGACTGGGAAATGGGAAAGATGGCACTCCAAATTCAATTAATGCAGGAGAGTCGACGACTGTTACTATCATAGCCTGTGATGATTATTGGAATAGGAAGGCGCTCGCGGTAGAGATAAGTGATATAAGTTCCCTTACCGGGCATATAGCGCCACCATTGCTTCCATTTAACCTGGGAGCTAATGGGACAGGGCAGTGCCAGGTGACTTTTAGAACTGCCTATGATGCAGCGACGCGCGCTGATGAACCACAGACTATAACAGTCACAGGGGGTGGTGGAGCGCCGCCAACTTCGAGTGCCATTATTGTTAATCCTGGAAATTACGACAGATTAGTACTTGTTGCTTCCGGTGAGCAACTCGACCCCGGCACATTTGATGCTGATGGAAAGAGTGGTTCTCCCGCTACACAAGTTGCTGGCACTCCCTTCACTTTAACCGTGGCTGCCACAGATTCCTACGGGAATCCTGTAAATAGCGGATTTCCTGCCACCGTAACTTTTAATTCAGGAGATTCTCACGCGGACGTTCTTTTTGCAGGATTGTCCCAGGGAAGTGCTGTGGATATGGGAGCGAGGATAAAAGATTTCTCAGCAAAACTTATTACACTCAATTCTTCGCAGTGGGTAACTGTAACTGGTGGCGGTGAGACGACTCAAGTCAACATCCCTGTTACCCATGGTCCACTGGACCACTTTGCATTTAGTAACATTGCAGATTGCACTGTCGGCGATACTATTTTCAATGTCACCATTACTGCTCAAGACCAATACAATAATACAGTATTAAGCTTCAATCAAACCGCCGCTTTATCATCAACTACTGGAGGAGAGACATTTATTCCCACCACTGCGACCTTTATTAGTGGACAATCTATAATTAATGTAATAATTTATAAGGCCACATTTCCAGACACTGCAAAACTTACCTGTACTTATGGGGGCAAATCAGGAGAAAGTAACCCATTCGTTGTAAATCTTGGACCTTACGCAAAGCTTGTTCTCATCCTTCCCGGACAAACTTACGAGCCTGGTAACATAGTAGAACAGGGAAAGAGTGGTGCTCCGTTTCCCTATACCGTGGGTAATCCTCCCATTGAAACTATAGTTTATGCTGTTGACCAGTATTGGAACAAGGTTCATCCTTCAGACCCTGAACCCTGGGTAGAGATTACCATGGAGGAGCCAACTCATCGTCTGGGTGTGGACCCTGTTAATCCCTGGACACTGAGTAATGGTGAGGCTACTTTTTGGACAACTCTTATGACCGCAGCCACTGGACAGGTTCTAATTGCTACAGACTTAGCAACGAGCATCAATGATAGTAGTACGATTGATGTAAATCCAGGGGCTTTTGATAAATTGCAGGTAATTGCTCCTGATGAAATTCCAGACCCCGGAAGCGAGCTGGGAAAAATAGGAGTCGTTCAATCTCAGGTAGCAGGGGTGAGTTTCGACCTTACAGTTAGAGCGGTTGACCAATACTGGAATTTGGTACCTACTATGAATGGAGAAAGCATCGATTTAATTTCTGTGAAAGATGCTGGTCTGGACGCCAGATATACACCCAAGCCTTTTGTAGCGGGTGTAATGAACTTTACGATATGGCTTGATGGGAACAATGATGATATAGACGTCACTGCCATAAGTCTTCAGCCTCCTCCCTTTGTCAACCAGGATACAGTAATGATTCATGTGGATAGAGGTTATGAATATGTTGTAGAAGTGCCCACTTCTTGTAAGGCTGGCACCTTATCGACAAATAAATTTTCCATGAAAGTTAAACTGGTAGATACGGGTGGCACTACAGTAACAGACGCTAATAACTGGTTCACGATGACCCCCTGTTTAGCGATAGACCACTCTCCTGCCACAAATCCAAATGGTCTGGGAGTAGAAGACTATAAATTAACCAATGGGGAAGCCACTTTTAACCAGAGTTATGATATAGTAGAAATAATCTCTATAGCAGTGAGTGATACTTTTGGGAGAGGACCTGTGTTCAGCTCTGCTATAGATATTCGTGAGACGGCGCTGAGGTATACAGTAGATGTGCCTGGTGAAGCTACTGCAGGTAAAGTGTTTGAGATGGATGTAAGCCTGATTGACATCGGGACAGGCAAAGTAGTACCCAGCAGGGACAGGGAAGTCAATCTGGTTCCCATTTCTGGCGCAGAGCCAGGAAGGGAAGGGCGTCTTTATGTTACTAATGTAGGGCTATCCAGAGGCACGTGGAAGATTACTAACCAATGGTATACAAAGGCAGAAACAATTTCTATAAAAGCTTCTGATGCTCAAACTTACGTGCCAGCAGCAGAGGATAATTCCAGCCTTCCTTTCCAGTTTCTACCAGGCGAACTGAAGAAGTTGCAGATTTTGGCCCCGGGTGAAGAGCCGAGGCCGGGTGAGATAGCCTACATTGAGGGTGGTAAGAATAGTAACAACATCCAGGTTCAAGGAACTGAAATCGATTTTCTGGTCACGGTTCAGGCTGTAGACCAGTACTGGAATCTGGTCGATGGATTCAGCGGAGGCTCTGTTTATCTCTCCTCTGAGAACTCTTTCAGTTCCCAGCCTGTGGAATCATCGCTTACTTACGGCTTGGCAACTTTCATTGTTACTCCCCATCAAGCGGGTTCATCTTTCACTCTCAAGGCAGAAGCTGAAAGCCCAACTGGTTTAGAACCCCAATCTGTTACCATTCCCATGGAAGTAGCTGAGTACCAGATTACCAGCACTGTGCTTGGTGCCAGAACTATTGACCCATTTAAATTGATTATTGAACTTGTCGATCCTGAGACAGGTGATCCTAAAAGCGGGGCGAACAATACATTCATAATAACTGCTTGTACAGTCGGTGGTGAAGATGCTCCAGGCAAATGGACGAAAGTGGGAGGGGCATCAGCGCTGAACAATGGGCAAGCAGAAATCTGGGTAAGATATGATACAGTGGGAAAGATTTATTTCAGGGTAACCGATGATTTTGGTCGTCCTGCAGCATATACTGATGTTATAGATATCAGGCCAGTGGGGCTGCGCTATGACTTAGAAGCTCCTGGAAAGGTGGAAGCTGGCAAAGAATTTCTTTTTACAGTTAAATTGATTGATACGGGTGGGGGGAAAGTGGTCACTCCTAAAGAATATGAGAGTTACAGATATGTAACATTGGTTGCTTATTCTTTTCCTGATGAGAATTTAGCTGAGAGAGAATTGAAGATAAAGAGTCTCGACTTGGAGGGAGGAGAAAAAACTATCCTTCAGAGTTATAACCTTGCTCACGAGATTTATATTGAAGCCACTGATGCCAAAACATATAACCATCCAGTTACATCCAATCCACCCAACCGCAGTGGCGTCATTGAAGTTATTGGCACACCAAAAACAGTATTAAAATTGGATGGAACCTATAATGAAACGAATGATGCACTATATTCGAGAAGTAGTACGCTTATAAGTATTATGTGTACATCTGATATTGTAGCGGAGACCATCCTTTATAGAGATAATGGTGCCGGCTGGAAGACCTATGTCGAACCATTTGCCCTTTCTCCAGGAGCCCATACCATAGAGTACTACGGAATAGATAAGTATGACCATAAGGAAGAGATAAATCAGAGCAAGACAATTTATGTCTCTTTCTTTAGCGCTGGCGCGGATGGAGTCAGCAATCGGCCCAATCCGTTCCGTGCAGGCAGACAGAATACTCTAATAGAATATAATCTCAAGGAGCCTTCCAATGTAACCATTACAATTTACGACCTTTTCGGTCAGGAAGTCTGGCATAAGACTTATCCAGCAGGAGAAAAGGGTGGGGAGAAAGATAGTAACAGCGTTATCTGGGATGGAAGGAACCTCTCTGGAGAAGTGGTGGGGAATGGAGGCTATATTTGCCGCGTCTGGATAGACAGAGAGAAGAGGCATATGTTAAGGAAGATTGCTGTGGCTAAATAAGGAGTAGCTCCGATTCATCGGAGCGTTTGGAAAAATAGGGGGAGAAGAAAATGGAAAAGAAGGTTTTTAAACTATTTGGAGTAGCTCCGATTCATCGGAGCGTTTTTCCTGTTTTGGTATTAATTTTCGCTATGCACTGGCAACTCGCCAGGGCAGATAATTACTACGGAATGCCCAATGACTATTTACAGTATGGGGCGGGAGCGAGGTCTTTAGCAATGGGAGGAGCATATGTAGCCCTGGCAGACGAGGCCAGTGCTCCTTATTGGAATCCGGGAGCGTTAACACAGATTGATGAACACCAGTTCCTTTCTATGTATGCCCCATTCTTTGAACAGACAAGTTATAACTTTCTCTCCTATGTTCATCCCCTGGTACGGATGGGGACTTTAGCTATTTCCAATGTTCTCCTCCATTCGGGAGGATATGAAGAAGTGAAGCTGGAGACAGGGCCGACTGGCAGTAAGTATACTTCGATATACAAAAACGCTATAATTATCTCTTACGCAAATAAGGTTTATGAACGTCTCTCCCTGGGAGCAAGTTTGAAACTGATTCATCAGCGAGTGATGAAGTATTCGGGGAATGGCATGGGAATAGATTTGGGGATACTTTATCAGCCATTAGACGAACTAAACGTCGGGTTAGCCCTGCAAAATGTTATCCAGCCCAAGGTGACTCTAAGATATGACCCCGATGTGTATGAGATGAATTTGAAGGCTGGTCTGGCATTGAAGGCATTCTCTAACCGTCTCACCCTGACTGCAGATATCAATAAGCTCGTTCGTGAGAAGGCATACTTCTGTACAGGAGTAGAGTTTTCTCCCTGGGAGAAGACTACTTCGCCTTCTTTGAAAAGGGTAGATTTGAGGTTAGGATGTAATCACCTGCAAACCTTTACCTGTGGATTGGGACTGAAGATAAAATTTTTCACTGTAGATTATGCCTTTAGTTCTCATGACCTGGGAAGTCTTCACAAATTTGCCCTTACCTTTAGCTGGGGAAATATCTATAAGGCAAGTGCGAACCCCATTTTGAAGACGGAAAATACCTATGGGCTTGACGCTTTAACCAATGAACTCGAATTTTCTGCTGATATTCCTTCAATTACTGTAAAGAAATGGACTCTGGAGATAAAAGATGCAGAGGGAGAAGTGCAGAAGACTTTCTCTGGGGAGACCCGTCCACCTGAAACTATCAAGTGGGATGTTTGTGATGATATAGGAAGGCCGGTAAAGAGGGGGGACTATATCTACGAATTTACCGTTGTGTATAAGAATGATAGACAGTGGGTTGATCAGGGAAAGATAAAGCTCCAATCATTCTCTTTAGAAGAGATGCCGATAGAAATTAGAGTAAACGGAGAAGAACTCACTGAGGGTGTTGAGTAATCCCGACTTGTCGGGACTGTAAAGCTTTCGCTTTACACTCCGGGAGTTTGTTTGGAGTGTCCCGATAAGTCGGGACAAGGTAATCCCGACATGTCGGGACGCTTTACATTCCATAGATAGGAGGAGAAGTAAAATGTTCAAAAATATGAGAAAAATTTCAGTAATCATTACCATACTCCTTTTCATTCCTCTGTCAATAGCAGGAGCAAAGATGAGGGAGATGGATGCCGTCACTGAGTATAAGTTCGCCAGTTCTGCTTATAGAAAAGGCAATATAGAAGAGGCAATGAACGGATTCATACATTTCCTGAAGGAATTCCCTAATGATTTCAGGACAGCCAGTGCCCAGTTTATGATCGGGCAGTGTCTTTTCGATAAGGGGAGATATAAGGAGGCAGCAAAGGCATTCAGGAAGGCTGCCAGGAGGTCTGGTGGAGACTATAGTCTGTTTATTAATTCCACTTATCGGCTTGGAGAATGCGAGTTTAATTCAGGAGAATACCTGGATGCAATTGACTATTTCCAAAAGGTGAGAAAAGGAAAGAACAGGAATTTAAGAGCGGAAGCGCTATATGGAATAGCGCTTTCTTACCTGGCAATAGAAGAGACAGAAAAAGCAAAAGATTGTTTACTGGAATTACTTCTTTTCTACCCTGGGTATAATGACCAACCCGCTGCTCTTATTCCTTTAGGGTTAATCTTTCTGGAGAAAGGAGATGCTAAGACTGCTCTGGGATATTTTCGTAGAGTAAAAGACGACTTAGGTTCCATTTACTACTCGGGGATAGCTTTTAGGGAATTAAATAAAGTGATGATGGCCACGGCGCTATTCAAAGAGGTATTGAGGAAAGGACCCCAGAGCCAATGGGTAGATAAGGCACAGTACCAGATTGGGCAGTCATTTTTCCGCTCGCAGCAGTATCCATTAACCTCAGAGGCGTTGGAGAACTTACTTTCCCAGTATCCGGAAAGCGATTTAAGGGAAGAGACAGCATATCTTCTTGCCTGCTCGGATTTTCAGCAGGGGAAATATAGTGAGGCAGAGATAAAGTTGCAAAAGTTACTCAGGGAATTTCCTGAGAATCCTCTGGCTCTGTACTCAAATTATCTAATTGGCGAGATTTCCCTCAAGCAGAACGATTTTGCTAAAGCACTGGCAAACTATTCTTTAGCATTAAATGTGGAGAAGCTATCAATGTATTCTCTATTTAAGATAATCTGGTGTCACGCTCAACAGAATCAGCATGAGGAAGCGATAACCAAGGCAAAGGAGTTTCTCCACTCTTATCAGTGGGGAGAACTGGCGGCAAAGGTATTACTTATTGAAGGCATGGCTTATCAGAAGACAGGAAGGCACCCCCAAGCCATGAGATGTTATCAACAGATAGTGGACAGATATTCCGGGACAGAATTTTTTGAAAAGGCACTCTATCTAATGGCTACGGCATACTATGAGTTAGAGAAATATCCTCAACTGGTGACCAACGTTCATCAAATTTTGAAGAATTCACCTTCGAGCTCTACCAATTGGCGAGCAGAGACTTACTATATGATTGGA
>JABUBP010000031.1_pt1 | contig 26118 bp, 33 predicted proteins | sample 7240331 | NCBI WGS metagenome assembly JABUBP01 (sample SAMN07256347, study PRJNA390944) | subsurface metagenome | isolation source: Methane hydrate marine sediment | place: Pacific Ocean: Eastern North Pacific, ODP site 1244 | collected 2002 | reverse complement strand
CCACCTGCGTAGACATAGCTGCCCAATGCAGTCAGCATCCTGATAGACCCACCGTAGTCAGGGCTCTCCGCTACCTTGGACATATCAGAGGGGTCGTATTGAAAGACCTTTTGGGTTGTGTAACCAGCTGCGTAGACATAGCTGCCCAATGCAGTCAGCCCGATGATATCCCCACCGTAGTCAAGGCTCTCCGCTATCTTGGACATATCAGTGGGGTCGTATTGAAAGACCTTTTGGGTTGTGAAACCACCTGCGTAGACATAGCTGCCCAATGCAGTCAGCATCCTGATAGACCCACCGTAGTCAGGGCTCTCCGCTACCTTGGACATATCAGAGGGGTCGTATTGAAAGACCTTTTGGGTTGTGTAACCAGCTGCGTAGACATAGCTGCCCAATGCAGTCAGCCCGATGATATCCCCACCGTAGTCAAGGCTCTCCGCTATCTTGGACATATCAGTGGGGTCGTATTGAAAGACCTTTTGGGTTGTGAAACCACCTGCGTAGACTGTACCAGCCATTATGTCCCCCTTGTTACCTCAATCAAGGCGGTCAATTTCTGGGAAATCTCGGTTAGCAGTTCCTCCTGGGTAAGTGGTCTATCCTCATACTCATACCACAGTTCCTTGGTCTGCGGGTTCAGGTAGAGGATGGCACTCTTAGCTGGGAGGATATCCACCTTTGGCAAAGCATCATTCTCAATAAGTATAGCCTTAGCCTTCTGCTCTGCCGTCAGCCTTTCGGGCTTGTAGTGAATAACGCCGACTCTATTCTTTCCCGCAGATACTGGCTCGTGGAATAAGGCAATCATCTCAACCTCCTTAACATAACCTATATTATATGTCCTTCAGTCTCGCCACAGACTGCTGCTATCATTAAATGCTGTACCAAATTTGGAGTCCAACCTGGCAATCATCGAAGTTGATGAAATCCTGGTCTGCTTTGCCCAAAAGAAATCGAACATTATAGGTGTCATTTCCATCAACAACACCAGTCACGCCTACGTTTAGGGTGCCTACAATGAGGTCACCACCTTCTCTGATCCCGTCGGCTAAGGTGAAGAAATCATCCACGAAGTTGATGGCATCAGCCCAAGCGCCGCCACCATCATCCTGAATTTGTATTACTTGGCTCGTGAGTGCTACCGTAGCTCCGTTCAGCTTATTCACGCCGGCATATTTATTCTCTATCATCCTGAACTTGAACATAAGGTGAGCCTCAACTACTGTAGCACCAGCCGGCAAGTTAGCTATGGTGATAGTAGGTAGGGTTATTGTTGCCCCAGCGGCATTTATTTGTACCTGTATCTTCCCTTCGCTAAATTTAGTCATCGGGATGAGTATTCGGCCCTGACTCGTTATTATGGCTGCCACCTCAGCCGGGACGGTCCTTATGCCGACAATGACAAAGGTAACCCCGGAGACAATCTTGCCGCCAAAGGCTGAGGCTGGAGTCACCGTTCCCCCGGTGGTAATACCATTTATATCCCTTGCCTGACCTTCATAATCACCAGAGGTAATGATTACCAGGTTGCCGTCATAATCAGGCTTTGTGGTCAGGTCGGAACATATCAGAGTTGACCCGTCTCCTGCCCCATCGGCGGTTGTTGTCCCCTCGTAGCTGATGAGGCTTCCCACTTTTGGGTCGTGGACCTCAAGCGGGTTGGCCGCGCTTATATCAGTTCCACCACCAAAGACGGCTTGTAATACCCTTTTTAATACAGATTCAAGCATTATACCGTTCTCCTAAACTCGCTTAAGTTATAGTAAATATTTAACTGTCCACATGTCGGGCATATCCATTTCGTCATTTCTTGTGGAACAGTCTCCTCATGCCCGCAAAATTTACACCTTACCGTCTTGGTTGTTGGTAGCGGTTTTGTGCCCACCGCTTCCACTATTCCAGTCCAGCTTATTCCACCCTCAAGATTACCAGCCCCTATATTGGTTACCTGAATATCTAATATATGAGACGTAGCTCCAGTTGGGTCTACGGTTGCTGTAGAGATACCAACAACTCTGTTTTCATAATCCGACCGTCCTCCAAGCATAACCCCTCCGCTCATGACCAGGTAATCATCAAAATACACCCACCCTATGGCATCCTCGGTAAATCCACCTCCAGCAGCTATAAGTGACCCAGTATAGCCTTGCGGAACGGTAAATGGCATGGCTAGTCCAGTTACATTGTCAATATAGTGGGCTGTGGCTCCTGGGGCTAGTGGTGGTTGAACCCAAGCAAAAGGTGATGGTATGGTGTAAACATCTCCAGGGTTCCATTGATTGCTGGCGCCATCAGTCAGAGCAGCTACAGTAACCGTGGTCTCGGTATTGGCTATGATGATGCCGGAGCTACCATCGGTAACATTAAATATGGTTAATAATACCAGTGCATTGACAGTAAAGTGGGCGGCAGCGTCGGTCATAATGGTTGCGTGGACTGCGGCGGTGTGAGCACCAGTGTGGATGCCAGTAAAGACAATGCCGAATATTTTAAGTGTCTGGTTATAGGCCAGGGTAAGACCAGCCCTCTCTCGCCCAGCCGATACCTCTTTGGAGTAGTCAGGCTTGCCTATGCCCTTTTGAGGAACGGTATATGTGCTAGCTATTCTTCCCATTCTAATTTCAACCTACTATCGTTACTATTACGCTGACTGCGTGAGGATTTGCACCATCACTGTTTTCCATAATGGCCCATAATACGTCATCTTTTTTGACCGGCTCGCTTACCGGGAAGGCTGGGCTAGCGTCATTTAATGCGATGAATCCCTCGCTAGGGCATATCTGTTCTGAGCCGTGTCCAAATGCTATATTAACAAGGGCGTTACATCCATCCGGAAAGTGAAAGATAACCGAGACTATTTTGCCGTCAATGGGAACATTGTCTTCCAGCTTCAATCCCTGTAGGGGCTGTAGGGTTTCGGACAAAACTACCTGCTCCGTTTTCATTGGCATTGCAATCCCTAGCTCCTTTAATTCTTCAATGGCTGCACTTAGCCTGTTTACAAGCTCTTCGGTTAGCCCAAGCTGGGTTAGCTGTCTTACAACATAGTCAACCCGCTCATCAATGCCACTGAACGCATCACCAAGCCTCTCCAGCGCAGTGACATTTTCCCTGAGATACTCCTTATAGTCCTCGGGTAATTCATAGACCATAATTTTAAGGGACCACTCCTGCTTTTGTCGCTTCTACTGCCTCCGGTGTTGCTGGCAGCCCAAATCTAGCTTTGAGAACATCGGTGAGCTTATACCGGCCGATAACAAAGCGGACATACCTGTCTGTCAGGTCGGCATCGGCATAGTAGCTGATTTCCAATTTGCGTAGTGCTGGAATGAACGCCGGGAAATCATAGGCCTTATCCATTGCAAAGACTGGTAGTTTCAAGTAGTTGGTGTCGTCATCGCGGGTGACGTAGATTTGGGCATTATTGGCCAGTGTCAGGCCCGCACCACTATCGGCTGTCACGGATTCAAGAACCAGGAACTCATCACTCAATGGGGGGGATAAAGTTATGATTGATGTTGTCTGCCCGGAGGTAACGCTAGCCACAATCTCGGCGTAGGTATGCTTGAACCCCATGCACTCCCGCTCAATCTGATAGGCCGCAGGAAATGGCAGAATGCCTTTCTCCACACTGTCCCTGACACCTCTTCTTCTTGAAAGCTCTTCATGCTCAGCGGTTAAGGGCAGCCTCCATAATATCCGCTGCGCTACTGATGGCCTGACCACCCAGATGCCAAGGTACATCTTGTAATCGGGGATATCGGCATCAGCATTAAGGACAAAAGAGAGGCTCCTTGTGGCCAGGAACTCGAGTGGAGTGAGCTCCCCCATAACGTCAAGGCTTATGGTTTCAGCCTCATGGGTTGGCTCCCTGTCGGCTTTTAGCTTCAGGAGAACCTCGGCGTCAGGATGCGCTGAGAGCTTATCCGTCAGTACGGGTATGTCAGCGGAAATGGTGGGGCTACCGAGGGTAATTATAGGGTTGTCGCCAGTGGTCAGGGTCTGTGTGTGGAAGAAAGGCACCAATTCGGGCAGATACCTCGCCTTGCGGATTACTGTGGCAAGTTCGTCTTGAATAGGCATGATGGTAATCCTCCATTCAGCTTATTTTGGTAATGCTATGCTATTTACATGGGCCTTTCTGCCCGCCAGTCTTAGAACCTACTCCCGGTCCTGGTCGCCCTGGATTACCTCCACCGCGACCGTCTCGGGGGCCCCTTGACCCTGCAGGAGGCCCTGTGCCATCTTGTTTGGGCATAATTCACCTTCCAGTTGATTATGGTGCCGGGTATGGATTTATCTCCATACTGGTCTTGCCGCTGATAGTGAGGACAACCCCACCGGCGCCACTGGTGCTGAGGTCATCGCCTATTTTTATCTTGTCGCCGGCAGGACTGAGGGCAATCTCGTTAGCATCTATGTCAGCTTCCTCATAGCTTGTCTCGATTGTGAGCACCTGCTGCGTCTCGTCGCCACCAAGGGTAGCTACGGCTATGTAAGCGCAGGGGTCACATAGAGCGCCAAACAGGCCGCTAATCCCGGTGGGTAAAGTGTATTCAGCTTTGGCGGCTTTGCCAGCACCTATACCAATGCGAAACGTCTCCATTATGCGTCTCCTTGGGCGATATCACCTATCATGGTTCAGGATATCCCTCCACATAGGGTATGCCGCTGATAGTGAGTACGACGCCGCCAAGACCCGTTGTCGAGAGGTCATCGCCCAGCTTTATCTTGTCCCCAGCAGGACTCAGGGCTATCTCATTAGCCAGAATATCGGTATCCACATAACTTGGCTGCACCGTAAGTGCTTGCTGAGTCTCGGCAGCACCAGCGTCGGCAACGGCTATGTAAGCGCAGGGGTCACATAATGACCTGAAGACACCGCTAATCCCGGTGGGTAGCGCGATCTCCGTCTTAGCTGCTACACCGGCGCCAATTCCGATAGAAAATGACTTCATGCTTTACCTCCTTATGCCATATCGATGATCTTGCCAGCAATAGCCGCTACGATGTTATCGGCTGCCACTACTGCCGTGGTCTGGTGGATAACTCCGCCCGATTCCCTATAGCCGTTGGGGATGCCAAGGCTCGAAGCCATGATGACCTGTGCGTCGGCCAGCCTGGGGATGGCGAAGAACTCCTGCCAGCCAAGCAGTGAATTGGCCTCGCCGAACATCAATGCGTTATGTGTCGGCACGGTGTAGAACCTGGATGAAGGCATATACTCGCCACTTATCTTGAGCGCGGTGAAATGGGAGTCAGCGTGCGGCCTGATACCGAGGGCCTCGATTATGACAATCTTGTTATCCCTTGGCTCCCAGAAGAGTGTCCGCCTTTTCTCAGAGACCTCAGCGTCATCGTAGTAGAACCCGTAGTCCTTGTTTATCAGAGTCGCCTTGGCATTCCAGCCGAACCTCAGCAGGGGCCATACCTTGGGCACAGTCTGGGTTTTCCCGCCGGGGAGCTTATCCCACAGGTCTGGGCTAACTCGCTTGCCCCTAAGGTCTTCCTTGGTCAGGCTGAGAGCCCTGCTTCTGGTTAAGTCAACTATAGTGATAACTCCATCAAGGGTGCCGAAGACCCCGGGTATGGCGAAAGCTGCCGGTTTGTAAACTATACTATGAAGGATGATGGTAAAATCAGCGCTGATGCCACCTGTCCCGGCAAGGACTATTGGCAGGCAGTTCCTCTTATACTTGAGGGTGGTGCTTTGGAGGAGATTGGTGGACGCCGGCTTTCCAAACCTTATAACCTGCTTCTGCCGTATTCGCTGCCATGGAGGGAGCATCAGCGTGTTCCAATCACCGGAGGCAAATATCTCGTCGTCAACCTCAAGTGCATCATCGAGCTTCGCCCAAGCACCCTCTATCGGGACCTTATTAGGATTCAGGATCTCCATAGCATAAAGCTCGGCGACCTCATCCTCTCCCAGGGTGGCGTCATCAACGACTCTGGCTTTCTTTGGGGTGGGCATCCACGTGTTGCCCACAGCCAGTGCGCCCTCTGTTGCAAAGACAAACGGGTATTCGACCGTGCGTTCTTCAAATAGGTTTTCCATAGCGATACCTCCTTACTCACCTACTCCGCCTATTCGACGAGCAGGGGTTTACCTAGTTGGTCTATTCGTACCCTATGCCAACGGCTGCCATAGCCTGTGCTCTCTGAGGTGCATTGAGTGGACCTGGCGGCAACTGCTTGATCTTATTGCGAGCAGCGATCTGCCCTGGGGTCAGTTGGCCACCGCCACCTGGCCTAGTTAATCCCAGCTCGGGTAACAGCCCTGGGACGCAATAGCCAAGAGCACCGGCGCCACCGGCAGCTACCCCGACGCATGCGTCTCTAAGGATACCTCTGGTGAAAAGAGCACCGAAGACTCCAACTACAGGCGCTACCAGTAGCATACCCCAGGTCAGAATAGGGGACACGACACCAAACTGCGGTGCTATCTTGGTCATCAGCCCTGCAACCCCGCCGGTGGCAAGGCCGGCCCCCACTCCAACTACCGTGCTGGTCATCTCCTCAGTGGTTGGTGCGGCAAATGCGATTGCTTCCTGTGGTGGCATAGCTTCCTCCTCCTTCTTTTCCCCCTTTGGGACACCCTGGAAAGAGAAAACTCCGAGGGACGGATTAACTCTTCCAGAGTGTCCCTCGGAGTTTTTATTTGCCTTAGAGCCGCCGATGAAAGCAAAAGCCGTGAGAGCCGACTTTCATCGGCAAGCTCTCACGGCCTACAATTAAAGCCTACCCTTATTTTAATTACTTGTCAAGCCCTTTTGTGAAGTAATGACCTGGCAAATTCTGCGAGCATGCCGACGGTGATAATTGGAATGTTAAACCTCTTAGCCAGAGCCTTCAGCTCTTTAGCATTCATCATTTCCCCGCTATCACTCACCAGCTCACATAAGAGACCACCGGGGTATAATCCAGCTAGCTTGGCAAGCTCAACGACAGCCTCGGTATGACCATTGCGGGCAATGAGACCATCAGCGTGAGCTCCAAGCAACTGCATGTGCCCGGGTCGGGCCAGGTCCGACGGTTTGGTGTTCGGGTTAATTATCTTCCTGATGGTAAATGCCCTATCTTTTGGTGAGATACCGGAGGCTTCGACTTCCTTAGCGTCCACCGGCGTATAGAAGGGGGTATCATATGCCCGATATTTGGAAGGCAGGGAGTCTATTTCTAACTCTTGAAGCCTCGATTTAGGTAGGGCAAGACAAAGGAGTCCCGAGGCCACCCTAGCGGCAAACAGAATTGACTCAGCAACTATCTCTTGGGCAGGAATGGCCAGGTCGGCTTCACCCTCATTTTCAGAGCAAATAATAACAAAGCGCCTTTCCCGGAAGGCCTTTATTGCCTTACTAATTCTTGAGAACATCAATTTACCGTAGCAACCGCCTAAGAAGAGTATTTGCTACCTCTAGGGTAGCAGTTAGGGTTTTGGGGTCAGAGACAAGCGCTTTTAACCGTTTAGCTTCAATAGGCTCTACAGGCTGGAGTAGTTGCTGGCAGAGGAGACATCTGCCTGGGGCAAAGTAGACAAAAGTCTTATGGTTCGGACACTGCCAATTCATAGGTTTCCTCCAAACCCTATCTTCCTCCTTATTCCCCTTTGTTACAAGCGTAATATATCCGCAATCCAATTCGTTTTCCTACAATTAACCCTTTTCTCTGTAACTTTGTTACTGCCCAAAGGATTTTCATATACCGTATGAAGTAAAACTTACCTTCTATCCTATCTACTAATTCAAGGATGCTGAATGCTAAATTTTCATTAAACCCTAATATTTGGGTTATTCTATCTTCTAGTTTCACGTCTTCCTCCCTGTCCTCTAGTTTAGTCACCCCCGAAGCGCCTCTTTCTCTGGCTATAGGCTTGGAGTGCCTTCTCAAGCTCTTTGATATCAAAATCGGGCCAAAGAAGCTCGGTAAAGTAGTATTCGCTGTAGGCCGTCTGCCACAGCATAAAATTGCTGAGGCGAAACTCGCCGGCAGTGCGAATCACCAGGTCAACATCGGGCATACCATCCGTATAGAGGTGGCGGCTGAATGATGTTTCGTCTATCTCTCGGAGAGTGACTTCGTCATCTACTATGAGGCGCATCGCCTCGGAAAGGGTAACTTCATTTACAAGCTGACGCACTGCATCTAGGATCTCACCGCGGCCAGTGTAGTTGAAAGCCAGGTTGAGCGTCATCCCTTCATTGTTTTTAGTCAGCTCTACCGCCTGATTTATGGCTAGTTGCAGGAAGTCCGGCAGTTGATCGAGCCGACCGATGTGGTAAAGCCTGACACCTCTCTCATGTAGCCAAGGGGCATCCTTGTCTATCCAGAAAGCTAAGACGTGGAGTAAATCTTTAATCTCATCGTCGGAGCGCTTCCAGTTGTCGGTTGAGAAGCCCCAGACGGTTAAATACCTTACCTGGTGGTCAATCAGGTAATCCACGACGGTGTGCATAACCTTGGCACCACGCCGGTGCCCTTCAAGCACGGGCGCTCCACGCAGTTTACTCCAACGTCGGTTACCGTCAGGTACAATAGCCACGTGCTGCAAATCCATTTAGTACTGCTTCCTCAGTCTTTGTATTCGCCTTTTTGCAAAATCATGGCAAAGCCGGTCCCAAGGATGCCACCAGTGACAAGGCCAACTGCCATGAATGGCCAGCAACTAGGACATTCTGGGGGCAGTTCGTTTCCTATAGCTCCAGCTATCAAATTAAGTTTTCTGGCTTCGTCTCGCCCCAGCTCAAAGACCTCTCCCAGGGCGCCGGGCCAGAGTTCTATGACGTCTCGGTCATCAAATAAGACATAGGGAATATAATGCTCAGGATCAGGGACAGGTTGGGCTCGGGTGTAAGTGGTCTCTAAAATCTGACCATCAACCTGGCACCATGCATGGCCATAGCCTTGATAATCGCCTAAAGCGACATAACTATCATTGAAGTTCTTAAGCAGGGAGCAGGTTAGTAGAGCACTGTCCTCACAATCCCCTTGCCCTCGAGCTAATGTCTCAGAGGGGAGCTGCCAGTGCTCCCCTACATCAGACTTATATGACACATGCCTACACACAAAGTCCAAGAGCTGCCAAGCGTCGGGACCAATTTGAGAGTAGACGGCTACCACATCGGGATTTGAGGGTTGTACAAAATCTTGTAAATAATTCCACTGGCCAGGACCACGGACTGAAACCAGGTATTGGCCATCTTGGGAATAAACTCTGCGCCCCAATGCAAAGACCCGCACTAGGACGGCGTAAGCGACGATTACGGCAGTGCCAATCCCTACTGCAGGCAAAAGTACTTTAAGTACCTCAGCATCTTCTTTGTCCGCCATGGTTTCACTCCCTGGGTTTAGCCATTGCGAATGCCACGGCAGCTCCCCCAACGCCGAGCAGACCTAAACCGCCAATTAGAACTAGCGGCCACCATTCCATTTCCTCTCGTGCCTGCCTGTCTCTTAGTTCCTTAAGCAACGCCCGCAGTCCATCGTCAGACATTGCCTCCAGCTCCTCCGGTGATACCTCATAGTCAACCCTTGGAGCCTTGTAAAGTATCATCGGGATTAGGTCTTCCCTCCCAAGCGCATCTATTACCTCATCGGTTAATGCTGATGGCTTATGGATAACCCGGTCAACTGTCTTAATTAGCTTCTCTATTACCCAGCCGACAAGCCAGATACCAATGAGGGCCAGGGTTCCTTTTATTATAAATGCCCAGGGCAATTTTACTAGCACTGCTCCTATGGCTACTAACCACGGCCAAACAGCTACGCCTTGCTCCTCAGAAGCCACAGCAGCCTTGATTTCAACACGGTAATTAGTCCAGAGCAGTGGTGTAGTATCCTCCCAGACCTTTAGCTCCAGTATACTGTTACCTTCTGCCTCGATGGCATTAGCGAAAGTCTCTGCTAACTTTAGGCCACCCCACTGAGTAAAGGGAAGCTGCTCAGGGGTAAGTGGAAATTCTATGACACAGACCTCAGCCTCACCCTCCCAGACATAAGCTGCCGGATGAATAGTCTCCTGAATAAGGACATACTCCGGGGGGACCTCAGTGGTAACGATGCATAGGTCTCCGTCATAGCTATCGACAACAACGGGGTTATCACGGTTCATCAGCAAATCGACGGCTATGGTATATGTGTCTGCCTTATCCAGGTCAAAGCGACCGCCATCGAACTTGTGCTCATCCCCAGGGGGACAGTAGGGCCACATCTCCCACTCCGGCCCGTAGTGTTCCACTACCTGGCCATCAGGATCTCTAACCGTCCACTCGATGCCCATTTGCTGAGTAGTGGGCATGTCGTTACGCCCCAAGACGGTGACTATTCCCCTTTGACCAATAGGAACACTGGCACCGACAGCTAGCAAATTAGTAGACTTAGTAGACGGGGATGTCACCGACAACGTTATCATACTTCAGCTCCTTCCTGGTTATGGTGCCGGCAAATACTTCAGTGACAACGCAGAGCACTCCATCGTAGGTGTCAACAACAACGGGGTCAGGCTTATTCATCAGGAGGTCAATTGTTATAGTCCAGTTCCCGGGTTTATTGATATCGAAGCGCCCACCGTCGAATTTATGCTCACTCCCAGGGGGGCAATATGGCCAAGCCTCCCAAGCGTCATACGGTTCCACTACTACGCCATCAGGGTCTCTTACCGTCCATAAAATACCCATTTGCTGAGTAGTGCTCATGTCATTGCGCCCCAAGACGGTGACTATAGCGCTACTTCCGATGGGCACACTGGCACCGACAGCTAGCAGGCTACCCAACAGGGATTGGTTTTGTAATATTGTCATACTTCAACTCCTTTCTACTTATTGTCCCCTCAAATACCTCAGGTGCCACAGTGCACAAAGTTCCATGGTAATCATCAACACAAACCTGGTCGTCAGGGTTCATAAATAGCTCGATGTCTATAGTGTAGGTTCCCTCTTTATCCAGGTCAAAGCTGCCGCCCCTGAACTCTTGCTCATTACCCGGGCCAGTCCATAAAGCCTCCCATCTGGTGTACTCCTCAACTATCCTGCCGTCAGGATCCTTTACCTGCCACCAGGCGCCCATTTTCTGATTGCTGGCCATATCGTTGCGACCTGTGATGCGCACACGAGTTCTCGTGCCGGCAGGAATATTGTAGAGCGGGAATGTCTGCCACCTATCCTCATAATCTAGTTCCTTTTCAGTTATGGTGCCCTCAAAGACTTCGGCCAGGGCGACATCCTTCTGGGCTTCGTCGTCGAGAATCCACACAGTTGGAACCGCATAAGGTTTGGGATAGTAGCTGTAGGCATATATAGTTACGTCCCCACCCGCCATCAAGAATGCTCCGGAGTATGAGTTGGTTTCACCAGCTTCAATTAGTTGGACTTCATCGATAAAACGTAAGCCATCCACTTCGACGACGCAGGCTACAACGTGGTCCCAGTCAGGGTCGATGTTCTTGACTTTAACAGTGACGTCAACCCGCTTCCCCTGAGCAGTGCTACTGGGAGCATCTATCTTGATGATATCGGTGTACTTGCCAGCCATTTACCCCTCCCTCAGAAATCGCTCAAGGTTCTGGGTCTCCGTTTTCTTGTAGTCCTCTCTACCCTCCATTATAAGACCAACTTCTGGCATTAGTCTAGCCACCTCCTCAAGTAACATATCGGGCGTTACTCCCATTTGGAAGAGGATGGTAAGTTCCTGTCTACGTATTTTCTTCTCCTGGGGGGAGCACCCGTTGAGGTAAGTGCCCACTATGCTGACGCCGGCCTCAGCCAGTATCTTGAGGTTATCCAGCCCTGCCTTTTCAATCTCCTTCTTAAATTCCTTGGCAGCCTTGATTACCAGAAAATGCTTGGCGACTCTGCCGCTGAATAAAGTCATCCCAGCAGCTCCTCTTTTGTGTATTCCCTGGGACAATCCGGGTTTGGACATTTGATCGACTGCCCAGCCCACCCTGCAGGTGGACCAAACTCGGTTCCACAACTACAACGAAAGAGTTGTGGCTGTTCCTGCGGTGCTGGGGGTGTCTTGGTGCCACCAGACCCCTTGATTTCTTTTGCCGCTAATGTGAGGGCCTCAATCCCGGTGCCCAAGTTATCCTTTACTGTATCGGCCAGCGTCCCCAGATGCTTATTTCTTTGCGTCTCTCTCTCATGCTCCTGTGCTATTCTTATCCTCTCCCTCTCATCCTCAAGGAGAAGTTTCACCAGGTCAGTCCTGAGTCCTGGGTCCCCGCCTCCAGCCGGTAGAAAACGGTTTGCGCTACCACCCAGCCCCAGCTTATCCCTTAGCTTATCGCCCATGGTCACGGCATTAACTATATCGTCAACCATATCCTCGGGTTTTTTACCGCCCGTAGCGACCTGGGCTACTTCCTCCCTGACAACACTTCTTATCTGCTCGCTGGTCAGAGTGCCGTCACCACCACTCCCCAAAAGACGCTTCTGCAAGTAATCAGCGACAACATCCTCCAGCGCTTTGAACAGCTTGTTCCCGCCACTATCATTCCCCCGCTCCCCGGGTTGTGGCAGGCGCCGGTCGAGCTCAGCCGTAAGCTTACTGGTGACTTCACTAATTACCTTGTCCTCTTTTAGCCCCTTGTTTTCCGCCGCCAGCTCTTCTATCGTTTTGTCCTTGTTTTTAAGCTCGTCCGCCATGTTTCTTCTCACCTCCTCTGAGACATTGATGTTACCCTCGTTCAGTGACTTAAGCCCCTCAGCTTCCACTACGTTAGCAAGAGCTCTACTAAGGGGGCTATTTTCCTTGGCCAGCTCGCCGCCCAAGGATAGCGCCTTGTCAAGCGATTCCTTGACTTCCTTAATCTGCTTCAGGGTCTCTCCCAGCCCTTTCAGGTTCTCTAGTCCCAGTGCTGTTTTTAATACGCTGCCCTTTTGCTCTGTTGTCATACCACTACTACCTCCTTTTGCTCCTCTTTGACGAATCCTGGAGGCACAGCGCCCACCAGCTCGGTTATTATGTCCGTGGCCTCGTCAAGAAACTGCTCGAGTGTGTAGTCGTCACCGAGGCCCAGGGCGTGCCGAACTGAGTCGTGGCGCACCGCTACCATGGGGTCCAAGGTCATCGGTTTCGTTTTGAGAGTGACACTGAAAAGTGGTGCCCCAGGTGGTGGTTCCTTCTTCGTCTCAGGTGGTTTGCCGGGGATATCCCCCTTGTTAATGGCCTTCTTCACCTTTTTGATCATCTCCGAGTTGTAACCTTTAGCCTTTATCTCCCTTTTGGGGACACCGGCAGAGATGAGCTCGTATATGTCCTTCTGTGTTTGGTTCCAGCGTAGTGCCATCTCACCCTCTCAAAAGCAAAAACCGAGAGACTTCCGTCCCTCGGTTCAAAACTATTATACCACAGGTTGTGATTTTGGGTATAGTTTGCGATGGAGTATAGTTTGGGGACGGCCTAAATAGGGACACTGGGGGATAGTTTTGGGGACAGTTTAGCTAGGGACAGTGGGGATGATTCAGCTATAATTCTATATCACTTGACAGAGCATACCCCTTCTGGACTAGAATAGAGTTGAGACCGAGGGACGGAGTGTCACCTCGGTCTTGGTGTTTATTATGAACCAGTATCTTCAAAACATAGGTGTAGGGCTAATAGGAAAGCTCATCGACTTCGGGGTAGCCAGGATAAGTTCTCCCCACAGGACATCCCCCGAGCAGAGGATAGAGCAGATTAACAAGACATTGGAAACTCTGGAGTCGGTAACCGAGGTGGGTCAACCCGCTAGGCCCCCTATAGAAGCCCTTGAGAGCCAAAACCCAGTTGCTTTAGCCCCGAGTGCGACGATTACCACTCAATCAGCCGAAACAGCCCCTGAAAAAGAAGCTGTAGCCACAGCTTGCGTCCCCTGTGCTCTGGGACACTTCAGCACTAGTACCGGCTTACTTAACGAAGCGGTAAGGTTTAAAAAGGACGGCATAACCAGCAACGAGATAATAGACAGAATAGCCAAGGTACTGGAAGAGCAAAACACCCTGGAGAGGGTTGATTTGACGCCAGAGAAGATCCGAAGTTCTCCAGAGTGGGAAAGAGATATTGCTGAGGAAGCCTTGCTGCAAAGCCGCAGCCTGAGACACAGGCTTGAGACGATTGAAAGTATAGACGACCTGGAGCAGGCTGCCGCCGATACCGAAGGCTATTACCGGAGTCTAAATAGAGAGTGGTGGAAACGGAGGTTCGCCAAGACAGGTAAGATAGAGCCAGAGATGACCCTCGATGAAGCCAAGAAAACGGCTGCCGAGGCCGATTTGCCCGGCGATACTCCAATGCGCCAGCGAGCTCAGGAATTCGCCAACCGAGTGCGTGCCGGGAATTTGTCGCGCTCTGAAGCGGTAACAATGCTGGCTGATGACCTCGCCAAGGAGGCCAAATGATGGCCGAGGTTAAAGCTCCCCCCAAAGAGGAGGTACTTCGAGTAGCAGCAGATACCCTCGATCGCTTGTTGAGAGAACTCAGCAGGGAGGAGATAGGCAAACTCGCCGCCGCAGGAGGAAGCGAACTTCCACCTCCCCGCTGTAAACTTTACGAAGAAGAAGCGAGCCTGCTGAGGGAACACGCCTTCCGGCTACTTCGCAATCGCAGTCCCCGGGTCAGGGATGAGGTCAAAGCCCTCTTGGAGAGCCTGCGTCGGAGGGTTCAGGAACAAATGGTGCTCCTGGAACCCCACTACCGGGTTGATAAAGAGCGAGATATAAACTTAGCTGGGGAGTATTGGCGCTGCGGCCTCGCTCAGGTTGCGCTTGCTCGGGCACTGGACGACGACTGGCAATTTGTAAATCAGTGCCTCGAACTCGAGGAAGTAGCCGAGACCCGCAATCCAGGCGAGAGGCGATGGGTGAGAGAGCTCCCCGAAAAGGAGCGCCAGCGGCGTCAACAAATGGCAGCAGCAGGGATGGGAGACGCACTACGCCCCACCTTTACCGGCACAGAGAAGGCAGATCGCTTTTGTACCCACAGCGTGAACCTCCTCGCTCAGTGCTGCCCTAGAACGCCACGGCCAGACCCGGTGGTGCACGAGGGAGAGGTCGCCAGAATGGCATCCCGTCATGGCATTCCCTTCGACGAAGCCCGGCTCCTGCTGTGGCAATCAGAACACCTACTCGAGTCGGTACTCTTGGAGGAATCGCCACGAAAAGAGGTGTGATATGACACAGGAACTGGACACCTTCGCCGAGATGATGCTGGACGAGGCAGCGGTTCTCGCCCACCGCAGCGTCGACCCCAACGAGCTGCGGCGCTTATGGGCCGAAGGAGTAACCGATATAAGGAAACTCGCCGACCACTTCGGCGTCTCGGAGCAATCAATCGAGTGGCGCGCCGTCCGGCTAGGACTGAAGAAGCCGCGACCCGGGGTGGACTGGGCTACTGCCCGGCAGCTCTGGTCTGAAGGGAAGAACATCAGGGAGATTGCTAGTGTGCTCAATACCTCACCTCTCCATGTGGCCACCATCCTGGGGAAACCAGAGGAGGACATAGGTCCCCGCATGCGCCGCATGCAGGTCATGACCCTGGCCCAAAAAGGGTTGACCCAAACGGAGATCGCTGAAAAGGTGGGATTGGGTGCAGTCAGAGTTAACAAAATTCTCACCGAGGCAGGAAGCCACGGCATGGCAGCCATCGCCGCCCGCCGTAGGCAGGTCGTAGAGATGCACAACGCCGGCATGATGCCGGTCGAGATCGCTGAAGGCACCGGCTACCACCGCCGGTATGTGTGGGGCATCCTGCAGGATTACGGCTTGGAGCCACACATACGTCCCGGCACACGGCCTTCCGAGGCTGAGTCCCTGCGGCGCAGGCAGCAGGTGTGGGACCTGGACGATGAGGGAGTATCCCCGAAGGATACCGCCGAGCGCGTCGGATTGTCCCTTCGCCACGTGTACCACATTATCGAAACGAAATCGGACCCGGACGTGCGCGGTGGGCAGAAGATTATGCGGGAGCTAGCCCGGAAAGCAGGGGTATCAGTCGAGGATGTCGGCAACTACCTGCGCATGAACGAGCACGAGAGACGGCGTCTCGGGGAGACCGGTATTACCGAGCTCCACCCTGCTTGGACGGAGGAGCACTGGCAGGCCACGAACAAGGAGATAGACAGTATGAGGCAACGGGAGGAGACACGGCTACGCACCGCCCTGGACAAAGACAGGCGGGAGCTTGGAGCCCTGGATCAATCGCCCGGAGGCAGCTCCGGTAGCCAAACTGCCGTGGAGCCGACTACCCAGGAGCTAGCCGATGCCCGGTACTTCTGGGAACGCACCCAAGAGCGAGCCGCCAAAAAGGAGCCCTTCGCCGTTCTGCTCAGCCGTTCCCTGGAGTGGCGTTATCTGCGGGACACCGAGCGCCAAGTGCGATTCACGGGGTATTTCACCGAACTGTTGGCCCGCCATCCAGGAGGTCGCTTCCCGGCGGCGGAGGCCAGAGAGCTGGCCAAGAAGTGGGGAGTGCAAGAGATCACCAAGTTTGAGGATATCCTGCCATAGGGGGCTAATATGCCACTAACAAAAGAGGAAATCAAACAGATAGCAAGAAGTGTGGTATCTGCGTCCTGAAAGGAGCGAAGTGAAAGGCGGAGTAACAAAGCGAATTGAAGATACAGTGAAAGCCCTCGAACAGAGCCAGCTAAAGAAGGCTCTGTATCTGACAGAAGGCAATGAAAAGCTCAGCCGTCAGCATCAGTTCGTAGAAGAGGCGGCGCGAATTTGCCTGGCCAACAAGGACAACAAGGAGGCATGTGGAAGCGCTATTAAGGAAGCCAGGAATAAAGTCCAGGACACAATCACTCTCACCATCGATGACACCAGCCTTGAAGGCTTAGAAGAATACCTATCTCCTGAGAATCAGCCGGCAGCTCAACCTGCAGGTGAGAAAACTGATGAGGAATTATACGAGGAGTGTGAGGCTTGCCACGTTGGAGATGCTGCCGCAAAGTTTGCCGTTATCTGTGAGGAACGTCTTGAGGAAGCTGGTTGCGGCTGCAAACTGATATCAGAGAAGGTCGAGGATGAAAACACCACGGAAGCCGACTGGGTAAAAGCCATGGTTGAGACCGCTGAACAAGCTCAGGGCGAAGCAAAAGAGGAAATGACCGCTGTGGTCACTGAGCTTACCGATTACCTCGAGAGAAGAAATAGCCCGCTCTTAGCAGAGCTTGACAAAGAAGAAGCAGAGGTGGAGACTTCAACCGCTGCCAAGGTCGATGGCAGATAAGATATGCCTATAAAGGGCAAATACTTTTAAAGGAGGAAGACATTGGCTGGTATCACATTAGCCCAAGCTGGCGAAGCTATCGTCTATCCCGCCGTACCCTGGTCCAAAAGGCTGTTCTCCCTGAAGGTCCGGAGCTTCCCTAAAGGCTCAGTGCCACGCCACCTAGTGCAGTTCCTGTTCAAAAAGGGTGGTGTCCCTGCTTCCTGCGCTAGGGAAACCGAGGGCAAGTCCGGTGCAACTCGCGTTCATGCGATGAATGCTTGCGTTAGTGCCGCATTGAGAAGGAAGTAAGAGAGACATAGCAAGCTAAAGAAAGGGGGAGGGCTTAAAGCCCCCCCCTTTTTGTGTGTTATAATTTATCTAGTGAAAGTCCTTAAAATCATTCTACGAGAGACGCCCATCGGCTTGCCGCCAACACCAAAGCAGTCAGCCCAACGGGAGAAGTTTGCCCAAGTAGCTAAAGAGGTTACCGAGGAAATGAAAGGCATGAAACTCAGGGGGGCAACTAAAATACAGGCAATGAACCGATTTATGAGCGAGCGTCTTAAAAGTTAATCAGCTTCCCCTGGGGCGCTCTCTTCCGGTGCCGGCAGGACCATAAATGGGGCATTTACTAGTGTGACCTCCGGATGATAGGTAACCCGCTTAAGTTCCACTTCACCTTTTGCATTAAGCTTCGATGTGTCTATAATGACATTTAAAAATCGCCAAGCCCCCTCAGTCAATGAAAAACCTGAACACCGGAAGGTAAAATCCTTCTTCTGTGTAAAAACTACTATCTCATATTTCAGTTGCCTGATTAAGACTTCAGGGATTTTGAGTTCTTCATCTGGGCCTGCTTCCCACTGGTTCTGCTCGTGTACTTGCTCTGCCATCATTTTATGCCCTTTGCTATCAGTTTGGCTGCCAGCTCTTTCTTGTGACCACTTGTGCTAAGTCCAGCCTCCCGACACATCTTCTTGAGCTCCTCCAGTGTACGGTCCCTGGCAAACTCAATAACCTCAGCTAATACCGGCTCTGTGATGCCCCCTGGGAAAAGCCCTCCCACCTCTGCCTCAAGCCGCTCCGCAGTTGTCGGCTCCTCCACCAGGACTCTTAGAGCTGCCTCCCTCTGTTTCACCGGCCGCCGCATCCTCTCATCCTCGATGATCTCGCTCATCATATCCTCGAGCTCCCCAGGATTCCCCCCATTGTTCTTTATATTCTCTATTAGGTCAGCCAGCCCCTTTTTGTCAAGCTTAACAATACCTGCCATATTAACCTCACCCCCTTTTCTGACTCATGATCTGCTCGTAGGCCCGATTGAGCAAGACCATTGCTTCCGTATATCCGCCTTTGTCCGGGTGAAAAACTGCCGCCAGGCGTTTATAGTTTCTTTCGACTTCCTCCAGGCTCGCGGTTGAGGGAAGTCCCAGCAGACTATAGGCATTGGCCAGGGACATAGTTGACGCTGATGGAGTCGTCTGTTGCTTCCCAGGTGGTAACTCTCTGGGTTGCTGCTGAAATTCAGTGAGCCAAGCTGCAATCGGCTTTCCAGTCAGCTTCTCAAATGTCTCATCCACTAAATCCCGGAAGCCAGCGATGGCATCAAAGGCATCTTGTAGTCCCGTCTTTCTTTTTCGCCTTGCCATACCCCAATTATACTACTCTGACGTGGGGTTGACATGATTAATAGCAGTAGCACATTACATCCGCCTATGATAGAATGTAAACAATTCACCCATTATTATAGCACAGGAACACACATGAAAAAACTTTCCCCGGGCTCCGAAGCCCTCTATAGCTACTGGCAGGACCGCTTCCAGGACTGGCTGAACGGGCGCCCGGCCACTGCCGAGACCGGGGAGGCGTTCCTGACCACGCTGGAAGGTGACGGACTCAAGCGAAACACCCTGGGGTGTGCCGCCCGGGCTCTCCGCAGGTTGGGGCTGGACGTACCGGCACCGTCCGTGGAGATAGGGGAGCCGAAATACCTGGAGCTGGAGGAGATCAAGCGGCTCATTCAAAAGGCACCCAGCCTCTTGGAGCGTACCATCCTGATCGTTACCTTTGGCAGCGCCTGCAGGATCTCGGAGGTCTTGAACCTTGAACTGCCCGATCTTGAGCTAGACGCCGGGGTGGCCACCGTTACCCGCAAGGGAGGCAGGCGGGAGCGCGTTGCCCTGGGCAGGCAAGGGACCGAAGCACTGAGGGAGTGGTTGGCCCAGCGCCGGTCCAGGAGCAAGCGGGTGTTTATGGACTACAATTACCAGGATATCTACCGCCTCCTGAAAAAGCTGGCTAAAGAGGTAGGTATTCCAGAGTTCTGGCCCCATCTACTCCGCCATTCCCGCTGCCGTCACTTAATGGATGAGGGGATACCTTTAGAGCGGGTGAGCGAAATTGCAGGCCACACACGACTTGACACGACTATGAAGCTCTATGGAAGGCTCAAGGCTGAGAAGAGAACAAAACTACTGGTGGACTTTTGAGCATGGTAGAAGAGAGACGAGAGCCAAAACCCCGGGGTGGGGCAGCCAAGGAAATCCGCACCGGCCACTTCATCAAGGAGTGGCTGGAGAAGGTCGGGGACGACAGCATTACCGGCATGCATGGAGCTCTAAAGTCGAAGATCGGCCGCCACAACCTCCTCAGGCCAAAGGCAAAGTGGTTGAGGGCACCCACGTACGAGTCCTTTGTCAAATACTTCGGGCACCTCCGCCGGTGGGGCCTGGTGGAATTTGTCCGCGAGGAGCCGACGGAATGGGTGCCGCACGAGAAGCTCATCTCCATCCGAATGGTTGGACCGTGGCCGGATGCCCGGCCGCTACCGCCAGTGAATGTAGTACCGAGCATGCGCCGGGTCTACCGCTTGAGCGACCTGGGCAAGCACCCGGAGATGGACTTCCTTTGGGACGACCCCCTTGCCAGGGGATTGCTCAGGGAGATGATGGTCGGTTCTATGCAGGCTCCGCCTTAAAAGAATAAAACATAGAATAAGAAGATTAAAAGAAGTATTTATTTCCTAAATCAATTGGCTAATTATTTTCTAATGCTTTATCGGAAGCGGATTGAACTAAAGCTAGATATGGAGCGAGCTGAGAGGCGGCAGAAGAAGGAAGAAGAGGCAGCCAGCAGAAAGGCGGAGCCGCCGGCACTGTTTGAGTTCTAGTATATGACTAAGAGGTCACCGGTCCGAATCCGGTGACCTCTTTTTTGTCCTTCAGGCGGGATGCCACTTGCCCGATTATGCCTGGGGCTGCAACGGGAGGGGCACCAACACCAGTCCGTCCACCCCAGTTTCCCCTGGCAGAGCCCGCCTATATAGCTCCATTACTTCGATTTCAACGCCGCTATCAGTGAATAGATGATATCAAGAGTCTTATCTGCTTCCTCAATAGTTATAGTGCAAGGGGGACAAATCTGCATGCGGTTGCCTAACCATCCCGTGATGCGGGTAAAGACACCGTTCTCGAATAACTGCCCCCAAAGTTCCCCTTTCACTACCGGGTCGATTGGAGCTTTACTCTCTTTGTCCTTCACCAATTCAATGGCTTGAAAAACACCAAGGCCATCAACATCACCTACGCAGGGTAGGGGCAGAAATTCAGCCTCAAGACGCTGCTTGATATGTTCGCCTACCCTAGCAGCATTTTCGACTACTTTATCTCTAACATAGATGTCCAGAGTAGCACATGAAGCTGCCGATGGGATAGGGTGTCCAGTGTAGGTAAAGCCATGAACAAACAATTTACCCCTTAGGGCCTCGTAGACCTTATCGCCAATCGCCACGGCCCCATAAGGCAAGGCAGCATTTGTAATGCCCTTAGCCATAGTCATGATGTCCCCCTCAATACCCCAATGTTCTGAAGCAAACATTTTACCTGTTCTGGCAAAGCCAGACATGACTTCATCCACTATGAGTAGTATACCGTACTTCTTACATATCTCTGCTACCTGTGGCCACCACTGAGGAGGAGGGACAATTTGACCCCCAGCACCCAATATGGGTTCAGCCATGAAAGCGGCTATACTTTCTGGTCCCTCGGCCCCAATGACTTCCTCTAGGAAATCGATGCTAGTTTGACTACAGTCAGCAACATCACCAAACATGCTTCGGTAGCTATAGGGTGGGGGCACGTGGATAAAACCTGGTGACACTGGGCCAAAGGGGTTTTGTATTGCACCACGCCCCAGGCCAGTAGCATAAGTGGATACACCGGCTTGACCGTGGTAAGAAGCATACAGGCTAATAATCTTGTACCTGCCAGCCAATCCCTTGTTGCTCCAGTACAGGCGAGCAAGCTTTATCGCTGTGTCTAATGACTCGGAGCCACCAGAGGTAAAGAAGAAGTGATTCAGGTCTCCCGGTGTAAGCTTGGCTAGTTTCTGGCCCACTTCGATGGTATACGGGTTAGTAATACCATAAAAACAGGTGATATAGTCAATTTTACCCATCGCTTCCACCACGGCATCAATGATCTCTTGGCGTCTATGGCCTAAGTTGCAGCAGACCAGCTGGGACGAAAAGTCGATGTACTCCTTGCCCTCGGTGTCTATCAAATATATTCCATGGGCTGTCTCCATAACTATGCCTTTGTTCTGACCGACTATTTCGAATGGATGGATTACGTGATCTATGTCGGCTTGGAGAAGGTCCTGTGTTCGTTTGCTAACCATTGTTTCTCTCCTTTCAAAAACTCCACTCAGTTGGGCTATTTAACCTTCTATCTCACTTATCACCTCCTTTCTTTTACTTCTCCATCAAATTTAACCTGTGGCCAGCCTTTCATAAAGAACACCTGGAAGCCACAGGGCTATTTGTGGGAATACCATAACAAGGGCTAATCCAAGTGCCTGAAGCCCTACGTAGGGAATAACAGATTTGTAAATGTCAATTATAGTTATACCTTTAGGCACGATACCTTTCATGTAGAACAGGTTGATGCCATAAGGCGGCGTCAGGAAGCACATCTCTGTATTCATAACAAAGAGAACTCCAAACCATACCAGGTCAAAACCAAAACCGGCAATTATAGGTATGTAGAGAGGGGCACAGATAAAGAGTATCGCTGTATCATCCAGGAAGCATCCCATGACAAAGAAACTGAGCTGCATCAGTATGAGGGTGCCCCAGGCACCTAACCCTACGGCCCGTAGCATATTGTCCAATACCTCAATAGCACCTAAGCCAGTATATATTTTGCCAAAAGATATAGCCGCTATTAGTATCCAGCCAATCATGCCACTGAGCCTCAGGGTGCCTATGAGTGCCTCCTTCAACATGGCCCAATTAAATTTTCGGTGAATAGCGGCAACTACGATGGCACCTATGGCTCCAGTACCGGAGGCTTCAGTAACGGAGGTAACACCCAGCAGAATCAGCCCCATAATCATGAAAACCAGGGCCATAGGGAATACTAGTCCCCTAAGAGAAACAAACTTCTCCTTCCAAGAGGCTCTTTCTTCTAAGGGAAGTGCGGGTCCAAGGTGAGGCTGAAAGCGACACCTTATCACGATGTAGGCAATAAATAAACCGGCAAGGAGCAACCCGGGGAGAAGACCCCCAGCAAACAGCTGACCAATTGATTCTCGGGCGACAACGCCATAAATAGCAAAGGCGATGCTGGGCGGAATGAGGATACCTAAAGCACCTCCAGCTTGAATGGTTCCCAACGCCAACTCCTTATCATAGTCGCGCTTCAGCATAGCTGGCAGGGCAATAAGTCCCATAGCCACGGTAGCGGCACCACTTATTCCAACCATAGCCGCAAAGATAGCACAGATAATTACAACGCCTACCGCTAACCCTCCTCTTAACCCACCACTCCACTTTCGCATTGTCTCGAACATTTCCTCAGCAATTCCAGCACTTTGGAGTATAAGCCCGGTGAAGATAAAGCAGGGAATACATATTAGAACATACATCATCTGCACGCTATAAGCGGAATAGACAGCCATCTTTACAGCTTCTACGCCCCAGATGAGGGCAACGAACACCATTGCCGTGCCACCTAAGGCAAAGGCTACAGGCAATCCAGTTAGGATGAGCAGCATCATGGAGCTGAACATCAGTAGTGTAATAAGCTCAACACTCATACTAATTTCCTCCCAGTCACCGCGATATGAAGGTCTCGAATCAATTTAACTAACCCTTGCTGTAGTATTAAGAAAGCCCCTAAGGGTATGGCTACCTTCATTGGCCAAAACGGCGCCCCCCAGGGACTTTGAGAATGTTCCCCCAGCACTATACACTTAATTGCCGTGGGAACCCCCTTCCACAACAATATGCCAACAAATAGGAAGAAGAAAGTAGAAGTTACTATATCCAAGATGGCTTTGCCCCTTAAGCTAAATCGGCTATATACTGCATCCATAGTCACATGCCCACGAACAAGAAGGACATATGCTCCAGAAAGGAGTATATAAACACCAAAAACGAGGATGCAAGACTCGGTAGCCCATACGGTAGGAGAATTAAATCCATATCGGCATACTACTTCGATGGTCATAAGTAAAGCTAATGCCACTGCTAAGTACATAACAGCATAGCCTGACCATCTACTTATAGCATCAATCACGTTGGTGATACGTACCAATTTCCTCATTTCTTTCAACCTTTCCTTTGTATCTTTGCTACCTACACGCCCTGCCTGTACTCAGCTTGACCCCTAAGAGAAGCCAAGCTGAGTACGAGTAGCAAATATTCTATGCACTTGGGCCTTAGGGACCACTTAGTCCTACAAGCGTCCTGTGGTTCTTAACCAGTCTTTCACAATTTCCATTCCCCTAGCAGCACGTGGGCTCTTCGCTGCCTCCTCTTCCCAAACTACCTTTGCCGCATTCATTACCTTCGCCTGGTCTTCAGCGGAGAGCCAAGTTACTGTGACCCCCTGATTTTTAACGGCATCGGCGAGGCAGATCCATTCCCTTCTTTGGAACTCATTGTATATCCACCGGCTATTAACCTTGCACGCTGCAGTAACAATTGCCTGAATGTCTCCGGGTAGCGAGTTCCATAGGTCCAGACACATAATGTACTCACCCTTGGTTGGATAGAGAACCGATGGCTTTACGACATATTTAGCTATCTCGAATAACCCCATATCCGAGTAATCCACCGCTCCACCGTATAAAACTCCATCTACAATACCCCTGGATAAGGAGGTATACAACTCAGCGGCAGGTATATACATGGCGGCTACCCCTAAATCTGCCAGCCAGGGTGCGTTACTAGCAGTGGCCCTCATCTTGATCTTGGCTAAATCTTCAATAGTCTTGATTGGCTTGGTTGACAAAATGTAGTATTCAGTCTCCAATTCTTGGTTAATGAACTTAACGCCAAGCTCGGCATAGGCTTCAGCCAGGAGGTCATCAAGCCCTAGTAGCTGACCTACTACCTCGCAGTCATCACCACTAGCCCAGGTAAAGGCCAAGCCGAAAGCGATATTGCCTACATCTAATATGTCAGCATGGCGACATGCGTAACTCTGAGCCATGTCAAGGACTCCTTCGCTTAAAGAGTCGGGCAATTCTACATCCGGCACCAGCACATCAGTGGCATACAACTCAAGCTCGATTCGCCCATTACTCATTTCGTGGAGAGAGTCTCTAAGAGGTCCAAATTGCCATTCCGTCATTGCGGCAACTGCTGCGCTTTGGAACCTCCACTTATAAACCTCTGCTGTCGGGGACGGTGCTGGTGTCGTCGGTGCTGGTGTCGTCGGTGCTGGTGTCGTCGGTGCTGGTCCAGCGCAAGCCATTGCTACCATCATCAGGGCCAGGCAAACACTACCTAGCAAAATCAATAGCTTTTTCCTTGTCATTTCAAATTCTCCTTTCAGTAATTTAGTCACCTTCGGGTACACAATTAACTACCTCATTTCTCACCTCCTCTCTACATTGTTACCTGTTTGCATGCGTCCTCGATGGCACCCTCAACTTGTGCTAGGACCTTCGCCATCCAGTAGAGGAAGGCATAGCAAGCCACGAAACCAGCAATGAATACGGGGACCAAAAACGCCCAGTGAATCACTTCTCACCCCCTTCTGGGTTCCCTCGCTTACTCTTCACAATCTCTTTGGCATTTCTGAGCCAGTCCTGGTCAAAATAGCGAACGCCGTTGTTATCGATAAAGCTTGGGGGAGGCAAAACACCCTGCTTAAGCCATCTGAGCATTGTTTCAACGCCCATCTGTAGCTTTCTAGATGCCTCACGCGTCGTCATCTGCCCGGTTAGTCTTGGTCTAGGCATAGTTTAATTATACAGGTTAATATAAGGTTTGTCAAGGGGTTTCTAGGCAAACCTAATAAATTCAGGGAAAATCAGGTAATAGCCCCCTAATTCAAGCTTTGCCTTTTGTTGACTTGCTGTGGTATTATTAACCGTTTTATTTCTAAAGGAGGCTAGTACAATTCGACAAGAGCCGAAGAGAATTGAGCGAATATTCTATACATTCCAAGAGGCGCAGGAGTTTCTCAATGTTAGCCACCAAACAATATATGAACTTATGAAGCAGGGGCTTCCCTCTCACAAGATTGGCAGGAAACGGGTCTTCTTAATAGAAGACCTTATTCGCTGGATAAAGGAGCACTGACCGGTTGTCCCCTCTCCTTCACTTGACAACCAAAGTTAGCCTACGCTAAACTTAATGTCAGGAGGTGTGAGATGTGGCAGCCTAGACAGAGGCAACAGGAAATCCTAGAAAGGGGCTGGTACTGGAAAGAAAGCGTGCCCTATGGGGTAGGCGCTAGGTGGATATTCTACAAGCTCTATGATTATGACCACCTGTTTGACGCCATTGAGGTTGCTCCAGCTACTTTAGCTAGATTTAGTGGCAATAGAAAAAGCTGGAGCTACAAAGATATATTCTTACCTCTATTCTCCAAAGCCCGGAAGCAATTCCACGACAGCTGGCGACCGGACAGC
>JABUBP010000030.1_pt1 | contig 26258 bp, 23 predicted proteins | sample 7240331 | NCBI WGS metagenome assembly JABUBP01 (sample SAMN07256347, study PRJNA390944) | subsurface metagenome | isolation source: Methane hydrate marine sediment | place: Pacific Ocean: Eastern North Pacific, ODP site 1244 | collected 2002 | reverse complement strand
GAAAGAAAAACAAAAGCTAAGCAAAAATAAACAACTATTATCAAAATATTATCGTCCTCATATCCTATTATTCAACACTCTCCAAAGGGGAGAGGAAATAACTTTAAGGAGATTATAGTGAAAATTTTTGTTACTGTTTCTTTGATATTCTTTTCGGCTATTTTCTGTTTTGCTAAAGAGTCTTCTCCCATTTTCTATAATTCTTTCGACGGTATACCTATAGGAGCCAAGCCGGGAGGAATGGGAGAGGCGTTTGTTGCTTTAGTGAACAACGCCGATGCTCCTTACTGGAATCCTGCCGGACTGATTTTCTTAGAGAGTAATCTGTATACTTTTATGTTTGACCTGGCAAGGAGTAAAGCGAAAGGAGAGAATGTTGTAGAGAGAGAACCCCTGCAGGGTAAGCGGTTCACTTATTTATCTTTTTGTAGTAGTCTGGGAGCGTTAAGCTGGCGACCGTTATCCAATTTTAGAGAAGAAGATAGCGCCTTGTACTCCGAGCGAGAGATTAACATTAACAAATACACGCTCTCCTTTGCTATTCCCTATAGTCCAGAGGTTTCTTTCGGGATGAATATAAACTATCTGCATGGCTCGCTGGGAATTGCTCAAACTGCCCCGCTTAAGGCAAACATCTCCACAGGAAATGGGTGGGGTTTAGATTGGGGGCTAATTTACACTCATTCACCACTGTTAAAGATGGGAATTTCCTTAGAGAATGGGCCTGCTTACATTTACTGGAGTGATTACCGTTCCGACCGCTTGCCATTAAATCTCAGGGTAGGGATAGGGATGAACCTGGCAGAATTTTTGACTTTTGCTTCCGATTTTGAACAGAGATTCTATGTAATAAAGAATGGTGGTCGGAACTCACTGGCAGTTTACCACTTGGGCCTGGAGTATGTTCTTCCTCGCAATATTTCTCTCCGCCTGGGAATGTTTGGTGAGAATTTTAGTGAAAAGAGGAAAGTAAGTTATACCTGGGGTCTTGGTTTTATCGAAGATATGTATATTTTAGATTTTTCCCTTAAGAAATATTATCTCGATGGTATCGGGTCTCCTGTTTATAGTTATCTCTGTTCTTTGAGTCTACCTTTTTGATTTGGTAATGACTTCAGGCGGATTTTGTGACTTTACCTGCAGTAATGCATTGGGTACATACGTAGGCTTTCTTTTTTCTTCCATTTAGAATTATGTTCACTTTTTGCAAATTGGGTCTAAATTTCCGTCTTGTTTTGTGGTGGGAGTGACTGATGTTGGAACCGGTACGCACAGATTTACCGCAGATTATGCATTTCTTAGGCAATTGTATCCTCCTGTAAAATTTTAATTAGTTTAGCAAAATATAAAAATAATTGCAAGAATATTTTAGTATTTAGCACAAATTGAATCTGTGCCTTAAAGTGTCATTGCGAAGGACGAAGTCCTGAAGCAATCTCGTAATTTGACATGAGATTGCCACGCCCCTTCGGGGCTCGCAATGACATTTGTAGGCACAAATTTCCCGATTAAAAATCGGGATGCAGTTACTTTTATCATGAAAGATTTGAATATGTCTGTTCAGTTCTTAAAGGGTGTGGGCCCCGAAAGAGCAAGAATATTGAAGAAAATTGGCATTGAGACAGTAGGAGACCTTATTACTTATTTTCCCTTCCGCCATGAAGATCGCTCCCATTTGAAGCTCTTTGCACAAATCACCCATGAGGAGGAAGCCACTGTTCTGGCAGTAGTTGCTAAGCACCAGATTATACCTACCAGAGGAAGAAGGCCACTTCTGAAAATTCTCCTTGAAGACGGTAGTGGCAAGGCAACGATGGTCTGCTTTAACCAGCTCTACTTGAAAGATTCCCTGCCTCCCGGCACTTCAATTGTTCTACACGGTAAATTTGAACGCACCTTTCGCGATTTACAGATTACCAATTTTATCTACGAGAAACTGGCAGGAGAAGAAGACGACTTAATTCACACTAAGAGAATTGTTCCCATATATCAAGTTACCTCAAAGTTAAATTTACGTTTTTTAAGGACACTGATTAAGAGAGCGCTCGATTCATACCTTTCCTATTTAAGAGAGACTCTGTCCGAAACCATCCTCAGAAGACATAACCTGATGCTTTATCAACAAGCTGTGTATAATATACACTTTCCCTCCACTTGGGAGAAGGGAGAGGATGCCCGGAGAAGACTTATATTCGAGGAGTTTTTCTTCTGGGAATTGGCTATGGCATTAAGAAGGCGACAGGTAAAGATTATAGATAAGAACAGGAAATATCAGTTGAGAAAAAATCTTTTAACAGCCTTCAAGGAGAAACTACCTTTCGATTTTACTTCTGCTCAGAAAAGAGTAATCAGAGAAATTTTTAATGACCTTATGTCACCCAAGCCAATGAACAGGCTCCTCCAGGGAGATGTGGGAAGTGGTAAGACAGTAGTGGCTCTGGCAGCGCTTCTCTTAGTTGTGGAGAATGGCTATCAAGCTGCAGTGATGGCTCCTACTGAAATTCTGGCTGAACAACATTATCTGACTTTGCGTCAGATGCTGGAAGGTTTACAAGTTAAAGTGGAATTGGCCACAGGGAGAATGGGACAGAAGAAGAAGAGAGAGGTTTACCAGAGAATTGTCCGGGGAGAATCTCAGATAATTATCGGCACGCACGCATTAATTGAACAGGGGGTCAAATTTTCCAATTTAGCTCTGGCGGTCATTGACGAACAGCATAAGTTTGGAGTTATGCAGAGGGCGAGGTTGAGGAAGAAGGGGGAAAACCTGGATATCCTGGTAATGACAGCCACGCCGATACCACGCACACTAACCTTAACAGTTTACGGAGACCTGGACGTTTCTATAATCGATCAATTACCTCCGGGAAGGAGAAAGATTCTCACCCAGAGGCTTTCTGAGGAAGAAGCTTATCAGATGGTTATTGATGGGGTAAGAAAGGGACAGCAGGCTTACATTGTCTATCCCATAATTAATGAATCGGATAAGTTGGAATTACGCGCTGCAGTGAAAATGGCAGAGAGACTGATGGCTACTGTGTTTAAAGATTTGAGAGTTGGTCTCCTGCACGGACAGATGAAAAGTGACGAGAAAGAACAGGTGATGATGAAATTTTTGAACAGGGAATTTGATATTTTAATTACTACCACTATAATTGAGGTAGGTATCGATGTGGCCAATGCCTGTTTGATGGTTATTGAGCACAGTGAAAGGTTTGGGTTGGCTACTCTACACCAATTACGGGGGAGGGTGGGGAGAGGCACTGAACAGTCCCTTTGCATTTTACTGGGACAAACTAAGACGGAGGAAGCAAAAAAGAGAACACAGATTATGTTGGAAACTAATGATGGATTTCGCATTGCCGAAGAGGACTTGAGATTACGCGGTGGTGGGGAATTCTTTGGCACTCAACAGCACGGACTTCCTGAATTTAAAATTGGTAACATTGTTTTTGACCAGCGTGAATTAGAACTGGCACGCCAGGCAGCCTTTCAGCTGATTAGTAGAGACCCTGTTCTGACTCTTCCGGAAAACGGAGTAATTAAACAAAAGTTTAGAGAGAAATTTAAAGAAAAATTCGGCCTGGCAAGTGTGGGATAATTAGTTTAGCATCCCGATTTTCAATCGGGAAATCTGTGCCTGTAATCGTTTCTTGGAGTGTCAAGCGAAAGCTTGACGAGGTATCCCGACTCGTCGGGACGTTTTACACTCCGGGGATTTATAGCACGGTTTCCGCCGTGCCAAACATAAAAAAGGAGTAAAGAGATGAAAAAGAAGGGAATTGCTGTTTATCCAGGGAGTTTTGATCCGGTTACCAATGGACACATCGACGTAATAAAAAGGGCAATTCGGTTATTTGACCGGGTAATAGTAGCAGTGATTGAAAATCCCACTAAGAAGACACTATTTTCAGTGGATGAACGAATGGAGATGCTGAGAGCTGTAACCAGAGGATTCTCAGGAGTGGTGGTCTCCCATTTCGATAGGTTATTAGTCGACTACATGAAGAAGAAGAGAGCAAACATTATCATCAGGGGACTACGGGCAGTGTCTGACTTTGAATACGAGTTTCAAATGGCATTAACCAACCGCAAGTTAGCACCAGACATAGAAACAGTGTTCCTTATGCCGGCAGAGGCGTATACTTATTTGAGTTCAAGTATAGTCAAAGAAGTAGTTAGACTGAATGGCAGTGTAAAGGGATTCGTTCCTCGACAAATTGAGGCACGCTTGAGAAGAAAGCTGTTGACAAAGTGAAAACGCCGTGGTATACTAAAAATTGGTCAGTTTACTTTAACTTTTTTTGAATTAGAGAGGATTTACGAGAGTTATGGCTAAGGGTCCGGCAATAAAAAGGAAATTGGGTGACTTATTAGTAGAAGTAGGGATAATTACCGCCGAACAATTGCAAGAAGCTTTAGAGGAAGGAAAAATCAGGGGAGGCAGGCTGGGCGAGACTCTCATGGGATTGGGCTATATTACTGAGGATGTTTTATTAGCTTTCCTGGGTAAACAGTGCGGTGTATCTTACGTTAGCCTATCCGAATATGGAGAGATTGACGATGAAGTCATTAAGAGTGTTCCCGAGAGCATTGCCAGGCATCAGACCCTAATTCCCATTGCCCTGGAGGGGAAGACACTCATCATAGCTATGAGTGACCCCTTAAATGTTTTTGCCATTGACGATCTGAGACTAATGACCGGGAGAGAAATTAGCGTAGTGATTGCATCAGAAACTGAGATTAAGAATGCTATTGAGAAGTATTATGGAGCTAAAGGCTCTATGGAAGATATCGTGAAAGAGATGGAACTCTCAGTAAAGGATGAGGGAAATGTAGAGGTAGTAAAAAAGACCGATGCCGGAGGAGAGGATATAATTGCTCTGGAGGCAGCTGGAGAAGAGGCGCCAATAATTAAGATTGTTAATCTTCTTTTGGCTGGAGCTGTCAAATCAGGGGCTTCGGACGTCCATATCGAACCTTATGAGAAGACCCTCAGGGTGCGTTATCGAATCGATGGGGTGTTACATGAAGTCTCTTCCCCGCCTAAAAAATTGCAGAATGCAGTTGTTTCCCGGTTAAAGATTATGGCTTCACTGGACATTGCTGAACGCCGCTTGCCCCAGGATGGTAGAATTAAGATTAGAGTGGTAAATAAAGAGATTGACCTGAGGGTCTCTGTTCTACCTACCTCCTTTGGTGAGAAAGTAGTTATGCGTATTCTGGATGCCTCTTCTTTGTGTCTCGATTTGACTAAGCTGGGATTTGAACCAGATGCTCTTTCCGTTTATAAGAAAAATATCGAAGTGCCTTATGGAATCATCCTGGTTACAGGACCAACTGGTTCTGGTAAATCTACCACTCTCTATTCTACTCTAAGCACTCTTAATTATCCTGACCGTAATATCATTACTATAGAAGACCCTGTTGAATATGTCCTGCAAGGTATTAACCAGGTACAGGCAAAAGCAGACATCGGTTTAACTTTTGCTGCAGGCTTGAGGTCATTTTTGCGTCAGGACCCGGATATAATTATGGTTGGTGAAATCAGAGATACTGAGACTGCTGAGATTGCTATTAATGCCGCACTAACAGGACACTTAGTATTTTCAACTCTGCACACCAATGATGCTCCAGGTGCTATGACCCGTTTGAATAATATGGGTATTGAACCATTCCTGACCACTTCCACAGTAATTATGGTTGTTGCTCAAAGATTAATTAGAGTAATCTGTAAACATTGTAAAGAGCTCTATGAGGTTCCCACCGATTTCCTTTCCAGTATTGGAGTTAAAGAGGAAGAGATAAAAAGTAAAAAGAAAGTGACGCTCTATCGAGGCAAGGGATGCGATAACTGCAGTAACACTGGTTATCGGGGACGGATAGCGTGCTTTGAGGTCATGGAAGTAACTGATGATGTAAAGGAACTTATCTTAAACAGGGAATCGACGCATTTAATCAAGTCAAAAGCGAGAGAGAGTGGGATGATAACTTTGCGAGAGGGTGCCATCAGGAAACTTTTGACAGGCGTAACCACAGTTGAAGAGGTAATGAGGGTTACCTTTGCTGATGTGGAATAACACGGCACTGTAAACAGTGCCCAACCAGATCGGCCCATGCATCTGGAGTCCTCCCGAAAGGGAGGAATAACCCCTGATTTCATCGGGGGACTCCAGCCTATTCTTCGGGCGTCCTTTCCCGATCCCGTCCCGGTATCGGGACGGGGCAGGGTGCCGATAAAGGAGTAATTAATGGTATCTATTGATGAATTACTTCAATTAATGATGGAGAAGGGAGCATCTGATTTACACTTAACAGTAGATGTTCCGCCTACTTTGAGGATTGACGGAGAACTTGTCCCCACAGAATATGAGAAGCTTCAGGAAGACCAATGTCAAAGATTAATCTATAGCCTCCTAACCGATAAACAGAAAGAGAGGTTTGAATCTACAAACGAGCTTGACTTGTCCTTTGGAATCAAAAACGTAGGACGTGTTCGAATGAACGTGTTCAGGCAACGAGGGGTAGTGGCTGCTTCTCTGAGAGCAATACCCAACTATTTTATGACTTTCGAGGAACTGGGACTGCCGTCAGCAGTTTTTGATGTGGTTAAATTGCCTGTCGGCCTGGTGTTAGTAACGGGTCCCACTGGCTGTGGTAAGACGACAACCCTTGCTTCAATGATAAATTACATTAATGAGCATCGCAGTGGACACATTGTTACAGTTGAGGACCCCATCGAGTACGTTCATCCCCACAAGAATTGTATAGTTAGCCAGAGAGAAATAGGTAGTGATACTTCCTCCTTTGGCCTGGCGCTAAAGCATGTATTTCGTCAAGACCCAAATTTCATCCTGGTCGGCGAAATGCGCGACCTGGAAACTATCTCTTCTACGCTAACAATCGCTGAGACAGGCCATCTGGTATTTGCCACTCTGCACACAACAGATGCCACCCAATCAATTAATAGAATCATAGATGTTTTTCCCCCATACCAGCAACCGCAAATTCGTTCTCAGTTATCGTTTGTCTTGCAAGCGGTTTTCTGTCAGAGATTACTTCCCAGGGCAAGTGGCAAAGGGAGATGTCTGGCAGTGGAAGTTTTAAGGGTTACTCCGGGTATCAGGAATATGATCAGGGAAGAGAAGACGGAGCAGATTCCTTCAGCTATGCAGGCAGGAGGAAAATTTGGAATGCAGACAATGAACTGGAGCCTCTATGACCTTTACACGCGTAGACAAATTACTTATGCCCAGGCATTGGCAGAGAGCCCGGATGCCGATGATTTAAAGAGAATCTGCAAGAAGGAAGAGGGTGTAGTGGCGGGGATGAAAAATAAAGGGTTGAGGTGAGTAAGAAATGGCACTATTCGGTTATAAAGTTAGGAGCCCACAGGGAAATATTTTGACCGGAACAATAGAAGCGAGAGAACAAAGGATGGTTATCGATCGCCTCAGACACCAGAGGTTTATCGTTTTGGAAATCGGAGAAATTAAGAAGAGTGCTTCCAGAGACCTTCTGGATAGTATAAACTTCTTGAAAAAAAGAGTAAAACAAAAAGACCTCGTTCTATTTAGCCGGCAACTATCTACACTGATTGGAGCTGGTGTGCCCATAGTTCAGGGGTTAACAATCCTTGTGGAACAGATAGAAAATCCGGTTTTTAAAAAAGTTATCACCAGTGTGCGGGAGGACATTGAATCAGGAACATCGATTACTGAAGCTCTCAGCCGGCACTCTACAGTGTTCAGTGAGTTGTATGTGAATATGGTAAAGGCTGGAGAACTTGGTGGTATCTTGGATATTATTCTGGAGAGGCTCTCAGCCTACCAGGAATCTGCCGCTGCATTGCGAGGTAAGATTAGGGCAGCAATGATTTATCCGGCAGTGATTGCCCTTGTTGCCGGCGGCGTTACTACATTCTTGATGATAGTGGTTGTCCCTATGTTTGTCAAAATATTTCAACAGGTTGGTGCTGAGTTGCCACTTCCTACCCAGATACTGCTTGCGGTTAGTAATTTTCTCAAACGTTATCTTGTCTTTCTAATCATTGGTCTTATTGCTTTTGTTGTGGGTCTAAGACAATACTATAAAACAGAGGCAGGGAGTATGTATATAGATAGGTTGTTGCTCAGGATTCCCCTTTTCGGCCCACTGTTAAGAAAGGTAGCTGTAGCTAAGTTTACCAGGACTTTCGGGACGCTGGTTAAGAGTGGCGTACCCATACTTCAGGCCCTGGAGACTGTGGCCAAGACTTCAGGAAATAGAGTTGTTGAAAAGGCTGTCCTGGCAGCGAAGGATGCTATTCGGGAAGGAGAGAGGATATCCGACCCCTTAAAAGCAAGTGGTGTCTTTCCGCCAATGGTAACCCAGATGATTTCAGTGGGCGAGGAGACAGGTAACCTGGATGCAATGTTATCGAAGATTGCCGAGTTTTATGAGCAGGAAGTGGATGCTGCTGTTTCCGGTCTAACTTCCTTGATTGAGCCAGTAGTTGTTGTGTTTATGGGTGTTATCATTGGTGCTATTGCCGTTGCTATGTATATGCCTATGTTCCAGCTCGGTGCGGTAGTTGGTAGGTAAAACAATTTATAGACAAGGGAAAGGGCTGGAGTCCTCCCGAAAGGGAGGGTTTAAAAACCTAAGAGACTAAAAATTTTTTACAAACTTGTTGACAGCCGGAAAAAATTGTGGTAACATTATATATTAGCGAGATTAAGCGAAAGGAGGGTCGCTGTTCCGACGAATAAGGAGGAACGGGTCAGCGACGCCTGCGAGTCCCGATGAAATCGGGACTGAAACGAAGAGAAAGGAGGTGATAAAGAGTGTTGAGATTTCATAGGAAGAGCAAAGGTTTTACCTTGATTGAGTTGATGATTGTGGTGGCAATTATTGGTATTCTGGCAGCAATCGCTATTCCCAGATTTGCTAACCTGATTGACAGAGCCAGGGAGGCGAGGACCCAGGGTAACCTCGGTGCCGTCAGGTCGGCAATGGCTATCTGTTACGGTGCTACCAATGGTACCTGGCCAGCCACAATAGCAGCTATGACTCCAACCTACATAGACGCGGTTCCCGGGGTTTTACTTCCTTCTGCCATGCATGGTCAGAGTGCTCCTGGTGATAGTACCGAGGCAGCTGTTGCTGGCGATGTTGGGAATTGGTTCTATAATGCTGCTGCCGCTATTGGAGGAGTGGTAAAAGTTAATTGCACCTGCACCGATTCCGCAGGCGTTGTAGTCAACACCTGGTAATCCTTTGCACGGTATAGGTTGATGTGTCAATTAAGGAAATTAAGCAAATTGGCATGATAATTGGTAAGTAATTAATTGGCCATCAACCTATTTTTTATTATCTAATGGTGGCAATAAGAACAGAAAATCTGACAAAAATCTATATAAGAAAACACCTCTTCAGCTCAAAGAAAACAAGTGCCTTAGAGAATCTAAATCTCGAAATCGAAGACAGAAAGGTTTTCGGGCTTTTAGGACTGAACGGTTCAGGAAAGACAACCTTACTTAAGCTTCTGGTAGGCTTGCTCTTTCCCACAAAAGGTTCTGTCTATATTTTTGGGCAGAGGGCCCCCCACCTATCTCTACTCTCCAGAATCGGTTATCTCCCCGAATTTCCCTGTTTCCTTATGTATCTTACGGCAAGCGAGATACTCCATTTTTATGGTAAGCTTTATGGCTTTTCTACAAAGGAGAGAGAAAAAAGGGTAGAGGAGACATTAGATTTGGTAGACCTTAAGGAGAACAGGAACGACCGTTTATCTGACTTCTCCAAAGGAATGCTGGAGAGGATAGGTATGGCCCAGGTTCTTCTCCACGACCCGGAACTTTTGCTACTGGATGAACCCACTTCCGGACTCGACCCCCTGGGAATTAAGAAAATGCGCCAGACGATTCTGAGGTTAAAGGAAGAGGGAAAGACAATACTTTTGAGCTCACATTTCGTTACCGAGGTAGAAAGAGTCTGCGACCAGGCAGGAATTCTACATAAGGGAAAATTAAAAAGAGTAGTGGAAATGAGAGGACTGAAAAGTAGCCTGGAAGACCTTTTTACAGAGACTGTCTCCGGGGATGTATAATGAAAAAGATATTTGCAATTGCAGAATATACGGTTAAAGAGAACATCAGGCATAAGGTTTTCTATACTATTCTTCTATTTGCTCTCGTGGTCATAGTTAGTTCTGTTCTCTTCTCTATGCTTTCGCCGGAAGAAGAGACCAGGGTAATCTTGGATATCGGACTGGGTGCAATTGAAATATTCGCTTTCTTGAGTGCTATTTTTGCAGCAGTTGGCCTGGTGTTGGGGGAGATGGAAAATAAGAGCGTCTCTCTCATTCTGACAAGACCGGTGAGGCGCTTCCAATATATCTGGGGTCGCTATTCTGGCATTCTCTCTATCTCCTTGTTCAATATTCTGTTAATGTCCTCTGGGCTCCTGTTTCTTCTATTTATTAAGGGCTGGAGTTTCGACTTCAGGTTCTTACTGGCAATAACTTTTATTTTCCTTAAAGTGATAATTATAAGTGCCTTGGCAATTCTTGTCTCTCTGATTTCTACTTCAGCAATTTCCAGCATCTCTGTGACTTTCTTCTTATGGGTTCTCGGTCATGTTACTGACCATTTGAAATATCTAAATCACGTATTGCTGGAAGAAGGAGTTAAAATCACAATATTTCTGAAAGCAATCTACTATCTTTTGCCCAATTTTCAATACTTAAATATTAAAGATTACATAGGTTACCCGAATCCCTTAGTGGGAACTACTATTTTCTGGCAGGTGGCCTATAGTTTAGCTTATGCCAGCGTAGCCACCTGGCTTTCAGTTCTCGTCTTCTCCCGAAAAGAATTCTGATAACGGGTAGTGATTGGTCGGGCATTATTTATGGTGCCATCTGGTCGGGTACTCTTCAGAGTGCCAATTTTTCGTCACCCTAAAGGGTGACCGACCCGAAAAGACAAAAAATGAAGAAATCTCTTTCTCTTCTTATTCTGATTTTGCCTCTCTTGGGCTTATCTATTTTCACTCAGTACCAGGTTGAGAGGAGATTTGAATTTCCTTTGCCATTGATAGTAGAGATTAAGCCTTCTTCTTTTATCTATTTCTGGGGTAGTTTGCTTGGTCTTCGCCGAGTCTCTTCCGATTTGGCCTGGATAAGACTCCTGCAGTATTATGGAACTTCGGAAAAAGAAGAACACGTTCACCACCTACACCATTGTGAGAGAGGTGAGTATGAAAAACTCTTGCCCATGTGTCAGGAAGTAGTTCGGCTTGACCCCTATTTCCATTATGCATATCTATTCGGTGGTGGTACTCTTGCCTTTAATCACCAGCGGTACGACGAGGCCATCCAGCTTCTTCAACAAGGAATCAAAAATAATCCTAAATTCTGGAGATTCCGCCTGTACATAGCAGCAATTGTTTATACTAAGACCAAAGAGTATGATAAAGTTGTTCCTCTTCTGGAGGAGGCGATTAGATATAGAGACTGCCCGGAAGTGGTTAAGATTTTTCTCGCCAGTATCTATAAAGCTAAAGGAGAATTAGGAAAAGCAATAGCTATCTGGGAACATATTCTTGCTACCAGCAGGGATGAGTGGGCGAGATCAGCAGCAGAAAGTCATCTAAAAGAGTTGGAAATTCCCCGTTAGAAATAAGGAGCTCTGAGGTTTTATTATTCTATTTTATCATTTTCATTTTAGGTCTGGGATTTGGCAGTTTTGCCAATGTGTGCATTTATCGCCTACCCCGAGGAGAGTCGATAATCCGGCCAGGCTCACACTGTCCTAAGTGTGGAAAGCAAATTAAGTGGTATGACAATATACCATTAATAAGTTATGCTCTTCTCGGAGGAAAATGTCGTTACTGTGGGGAAAAGATATCTCTCCAGTATCCTTTGATAGAACTAATAACGGCATTTCTCTTCCTTCTTACCTATCGGAAGTTTCAAGGTGCCCCTGTCACAATGGTAATTTTCCTTCTTTTAATATTGTCCTTGATTATCGTTTCTGCAATAGATTTTCAAACCTATACCATCCCCAATAAATTCACCTATCCATTGATTATTCTCGGCCTGTTTTCTTCACCTTTCAATTCCTTTCTTAAAGAGTATAGTGGAATAATAATAAGTAGCTCCAAACAGCTGTCTCTCATTGTCTCTTCTTTTCTGGGACTGCTTGTAGGCGGTGGAGTACTCTATTTGATTGCCTTATTAGGGAGAAAGATGTTTAAAAGAGAAGCTATGGGAGGTGGAGATATAAAGTTAATCTCTGGAGTAGGTGCTTTCTTAGGAGTGGCCAATGTACTCTGGGTAATATTTTTAGCAAGTCTCCTGGGTGCGGTAATCGGGGGTGCGTTGAGAATTACTGGTAAATATAAAAAATTTCAGGAAATCGCTTTTGGAACCTATATTTCTTTGGGGACAGTATTGGTTTTTCTGTTCCAGCCAGGACTTAATCGTATTTATATTGACTTGATTTCTATCTGTAAATGAGAGAACTCTGGAAATAGGAAAAGGAGTAGCAGACCTTGGTCTGCGTTTTGGAGTGTCAAACGAGCAGGGGTTCGATTTATCGAACCCGCCTGGATGGGTTCGATAAATCGAACCCCTACAAATTGAGCCCCTACAGGAAAGTTGTTGACAATTACTGTCTTTTTAGTATATAATTAAGAAAAATAGGGGAAAAGATGGGACTATTCAGTAGCAGTAAAGAGTTAGTGGGTATAGATGTTGGGACTCACTCCATTAAGCTCGTGGGATTGAAAGGAACCCCTGCCAGATGGAGCCTGGCTAAGTATGCCATTAGTGAAATTCCTGCGGGCTCTATCGAAGAGCTTTCTCCTGAAGAGAGAAAGGCAGTAATGACTTCTGCTCTAAAGAATATACTCTCCACTACAAAAATAAGGACAAAAAAGGTTGCCACTTCGGTTTCTGGAAATGCGGTAATTGTTCGTTATGTGAAATTTCCCCGAATGAGCCCTTCCGATTTGGAAAAGACCATCCAATTTGAAGCTGAACCTTACATTCCATTTGACATTCGTGAGGTCAATATAAGCACCCACATATTAGGCGACGTTATGGAAGAAGGACAACCAAAGATGGAGACAGTTCTGGTGGGAGCGAAAAAGGAACTTTTGCAAGAACGGTCGGAGATTATAGAGGGTGCGGGGTTAAAGCTTTTAATAATAGATGTAGATGCGTTTGCTTTAGAAAATGCTTATGAAATTACCAGAGATAAAGAACGTGCAGAGACGGTGATGTTGCTCAATCTGGGAGCGACAACATCCAACATTAATATTCTCGAAAATGGCATTTCAAAAATTGTGCGGGATATATTTATTGCTGGCAATAGTTTTACCAGGGCAATTCAGAAGAATTTGCAAGTCGAGTATTCAGAAGCAGAGAATCTAAAAAGGAAATACGGCTTGACTTTAACAGGCGCAGAAGAAGAATTGGAAAGTATAGCTGCCAAAGATGAAACAAAAGTCCAGGTTTCCACTATCTTGATGCCACTTATCCGTGAACTTGTAGGAGAGGTTCGCAGGTCAATTGATTATTACCAGGCGCAGACCGGGGGAGAAAAGAGCGTAGACAGGATTATGCTAAGTGGTGGCAGTTCGAGGTTAAAGAACCTGGATAGATTTTTGAATGATGAACTCGGGTTACCGGTAGATATAAATAATCCTTTCCGGGGAATAGATACAGCAAGAATTTCTGGTACAGATTGGCAGGAGCTGGCTCCTTTATTTGCTGTGGCTGTAGGGTTGGCTACCAGGCGCGAAGGGGACACCAAATAAGGATGTAACTATAATCATGTCATTGCGAGCGACTGAAAGGAGCGTGGCAATCTCCAGATTGCTTCGGTCGCTTCACTTCCTCGCAATGACAGCGCTTTGCTGCTATAGGATTTAAAAGATGATTAAGATTAACTTATTGCCTAAGGAAATAGAGAAGAAAGTTGCTCTGCGGGAGAAAAAGATTCTACTTTCTATGATAGTTCTCCTGGTGGTAGGAGGATTTTTAGGATTATACTTTTTAAAGGTTGGACAATATACTCGCCTGAAGAAAAAAGTAAAAAGAGTGGAGAAGGAACTTAACCTTTTAGAAACGATAGTTAAAAAAGTTGATGAAATAGAAAAGTCCAAAGAAGCTCTGGCTAAGAAATTAGATGTTATTCAGAGCTTGCTGGGAAATCGCGTGGTCTATCCCCAACTATTTGAGGATTTAGCAAGGATAGTTTCTTCCAGAGTGTGGTTGAACTCCCTGACGACTAAAAGTGAGTCTGACTTCTTAACTATTACCATTGAGGCTTCAGCTATAGATAATTATGCAATTGCCAATTTTATTACTAAATTGAGTGAGGATAAGAATTTTTCTAAAGTTGAACTGAGTAATATAGCTACCAGAAAAGGGAAAGAGGAAATAGCGATAAAAAATTTTGGCGTAACCTGTAAGTATAGATAACACACTTAAGAATATCTTTGAGTGAGACAATAAAATGACAAAACAACAGAAGGTATTGTTGGGTATTCTGGGAGTCTTAGTTTTTTTTATGTTCTATAAATATCTCTATGGTCCGCTGGGGCTTAAGTTGAAAAAGGTCAAGAATGAATTGACCACAAAGCAAACAAAACTTACACTCGCCAGAGCAAGAACAGGTCGTCTGGAGCAGCTAAAAACTGATTATGAACTGCTCAGAGTTAAGGTGGCAGAAGCAGAGAAAAAGTTACCCAGAGAGAAAGAAATTTCTCGCTTGCTGCGAGATATAACCAGTGCTGGACGGAAGTTTAAGATCGATATTTCTGATTTCCGGCCGCGAGCAGAAGAACAGCAGGAATATTACATATCTCATCCTTTTCTAATAACTCTGGAGACTAACTACCATAATTTAGCGCGCTTTCTGGCTGAAATAGGTCAATATGAGAGAATTTTTCATATTAAAAACTTAAGTGTAACACCAATACTGGAAGATGAAGAGAAACTGAAAGGCATTTCCACAGATTTTCAACTGTATACTTATACTTTTAAAGAAAAAGAAGAGGACGAAAAAGTAAAAAGTAAATGAATAGTAAAGTTGTTATAATTATTTTTATCCTGATTCTCCTGGGACTCAATGGTTGTCCTAAAAAAAAGGACAGGCCAGTTTCCAGAAGACCCATAAAAGAGAAAGAGATTGTCCTGCCTAAAAAAATAGAAGAGAAAAAACGAGTCAGGTATACATATGGCGGTAAGAAGTATAAGGACCCATTTGCTCCTCCTGAGGACATGGGAGGAGGAATTGAAAGGGTTGGTAAAGGTGTAGAAATTGACCTGAGTAGATTGAAATTAACAGGAATTATGATTTCTCCTTCAGCCAAGGATAACTATGCCCTGATTGATGCTGGTGGAGGGAGAGGATATATAGTTAAAGGTGGAAAGCTAATAGATAATTATAATAGAGTGGTAGATGGTGTGGTAGCCATAGTGAGAAAAGATAAGGTAATTCTAGTTACCCGTAATAATGTCATTCGAGAGCTTAGATTAAAAACTGAAAAATGAGAATTAAAAGAGGAGAATATCGAATGAGAAAACTACTTTTTCCCAAGATAGTATTTATTTTAGTGTTAGGATTGGTCTGTTTTGTAAATGTTGGACCAGTTGCCCGGGAGGAGAACCCCACACCTGAGTGGGAAGAGTTGACCAATGTGAAAGTTCAGAAGATCAGCGAAACTAAATCGAACATTATCATTACTATTACGGGACCCATAAAATACCACTGTTTCAAGATTACTAATCCACCAAGGCTGGTAGTGGAGATGACTAATACGGTTCACAACTGGAAACAGAAAGAGTTGGAAGTAGGCAATTTCTTACTTAAGAGAATCCGTTCCGGTCAGTATCAGAATGAACCTATTAAAATAGCTCGCGTAGTTCTCGATTTACAGAAGCCGGTTGATTATGAGTCTACTGCCACTGAGAAACAGATTATCCTGACTATTTTTGGTAAAGGAACCATAGAAAAGGTAGAAAAAGAGGTGCCCAAAATAGTAAAAGTAGAAAGGGAGAAAAGGCCAAAGATAACAAAGAAAAAAATAATAAGGAAAAAAGGAATTGCACCAAACATTCAAGATGAAGAGCATAGAAGACTGGTAGAGAAGTTAAGAAAAGAGAAGAGGGAGAGAAAGTTGGCTAAACTGCCAATAGAGGAGAAGAAGAAAAGACTAGTAGCGATAGGAGAAGTAATGGGTCCAATCAGCCAGGAGCCAGTAAGTTTAGATTTTGTTGATGCTGACATATCACAAGTAATTCGCTTCTTTGCCTTGAAGACGAAGATGAATTTTGTCCTGGCTGAAGACGTTGAAGGGGAGGTCACCATTCACTTACACAGCATACCTTTCGATGAAGCACTAAGAACTGTTCTGGATCAAAAAGGACTGATAGGAATTCAACATTCTGAAAATGTTATCAAGGTTGTAAACAAGAGCAAAATGCCCACTTATAGAAAGACATTTTCGCTGCAGAATAGAAATGCTTCAGAGGTCAAAGATACTATTGATACGTCATTAACAGAAGAAGAAAAGAAGTATACCACTGTTGGTATATCTGATGTTACTAACGCCTTAATTATAACTTCCACTGCGGAGGGTATAGAGAAGCTTTCCCAGCTCATTGAGGAATTGGACATCAAGATGCCTCAGATCAGAATTGTGGCAAGGATTATGGAAATAGATATCAGTAAAGGTGTAGATCTGGGAATAGATTGGACAATGACTAAAACCTTTACCGGCAGTGGTGCATTCGGTGATACAACGGTGGCCGGAAATGTAAAAGATATGGCTGCACCTTTTAGTTATGGAACGCCAGCAACCTTAAATATAGCTACAATAATGAGCGGAGCAGATCTTGATCTCACTTTAAAGGCTCTGGTAAAAAAGGCCGAAACAAGGACATTGTCTAAGCCCACCCTGGTGGTAGAGAACAACAGTCCAGCACACATCCATGTGGGCGATTCGATACCTTATAAGGAAACTATAGTGACCGCGGCAGGAGTCACCGAGACCACGAAGCACCTGGAAATCGGAACTACTCTTGATGTTACTCCTACAGTTAGCCCTACGGGTAATCAGATAAGTCTGGATGTTAACGTAGCAGTGAAAGACTTTGTGGGTTTTACTGTAGCGGGACCACAAACCACAGACCGGGAGGCGACGACAAAAGTTACCATAACCGAAGGACAGACAGTGGTGATTGGTGGACTGATTAGTGAGACGGAAAAGAAGACAGCATACCAGGTACCAATTTTAGGCGATATTCCCATTTTAGGTTATCTATTTAAGAAGAAAGAAACACACAAGCGGACATTGGAACTTCTGATTTTCTTAACCCCCCATGTCATGCGCCACTAAAAAAGGGGACAGGCTACTTTTTTCAAGGAGAGAGAGGATAGAGAGTTACAAATATATATACCAAAAAAAGTTATCTATGCAATTTTGTGCCTGATTCTTATATTTTCCCCTCTTGCTCGTGCGAGCATGGATATTTGGGCGCTGACTCTTGTCTATCTCTTCTCTCTTTTTGCTCTCCTCCTGTATAGTATCCTCCTAGTATGGTTTCCTCCAGCTACTTCAGAATCACAGACTTCCTTCCGCGTTCAGATTAAGAGGCTTTCTTTTCCTCTGGTCCTCTTTTTGAGCATGGCTTACATCTCCTTTCTCTTTTCCACTAACAGATTCAATAGCAGAAACGAAATCTTCAATTTGCTCAATTATTTTTTTCTGTTTTATTTAGTAACTACTATAATAAAAAAGAAAGAGAGACAGAATTTAATTCGTTTAGTATTATTAGTGGGCATTTTTCTCTCGATAACCGGAATATACCAATTCATTAGAGGGAATGTAGTTGCCGGGACAATGGTTAATCCCAATATTTTGGCCGGATATTTAACAATGGTAATTCCATTTACGACAGGACTGATTCTCTCCTTGTCAAATTCGATTAACAGAGAATTCATCAAATCCCACCTTTTTTATTTAGTTGGTTGGTTATTAATGGTTGCTTGCTTATTCCTGACGAAATCCCCGGGAGGGATTATAGGAGTAATTTTGGGAATTTGTGTAATTCTCTATTTCAAGCATGGGAAGCAAATTTTTATTAAATTTCGATATATATTTATCGCTTTAGCTGTAGTTATCGTAGTTCTGCTACTTTTTACACTCAGACAATTACAGGTTTATAATCGCCTCCTTTGCTGGTGGGGAGCATTGAGGATGATTTACCAACGTCCTCTAATAGGGGTTGGCCTTGGTGGGTTTGAAACCGCCTATGCCAGGTATAAACTAACAGGCTTAAATCCATTATATGCTTATAACTATTTCTTGCAACTTGCAGCAGAGATGGGAGTTGTAGGATTGGGTGTTTTCCTCTGGTTCCTGTTTATGGTTGGGAAGCATATTAAATTTTTATCTAAGAGGTCGAAGCTTTCTTCTTTCGAAATCGGGGTATTGGGGAGTATTGTTGCTGTATTGTTTCATAATCTTACCGATTATAACCTGTGTATCCCGGCAAATGCAATACTTTTCTGGGTTTTCTTGGGGCTATTAATTACTGGCCCAGGATTTTTGGAGTCCTCCCGAAAGGAAGGAAACTCGGCAGTCCCCAGGCAGCGATTGGGGAAGATTAATAAACTATTACTTACCGGAGCAATTACTTTTTCCATTCTTGGAGTGGGAATAGGGATTACCAGACTATCTTTGGCAAGGCGCCATTACCAGTTGGGTAAGCGTCTTTTTGAGATTAGAAATTTAGAGAATTTAGTGAAAGTGGAAAGGGAGAATTTAGAGAAGGCAGAATTTGAATATGGACGAGCTGTCGAGTTGGACTCCTTGAATTCCTGGTACCATCACGGACTTGCAGGGGTATATTTAGCCAGATACTGGAGAGAAGGATATTCGAGCTATTTGGATGAAGCAATAATTGAGTTGAGAGAAGCGGTTGAGCGGATGCCTTATTATGGACCATTTTACGCTAATCTCTCCTATTTGTACGAGATAAAGAAGAATTACAAGAAGGCTATTTTTTACATGGAATCTGCCATAGCCTGCGACAGACAAAATGGTGATTACCGGCAGAGAATAATCGAATTGACGGGAAGAATGCAAACTAAGATAGATGTTGAGAATAATTAATTTAGGTTTAATATTTATTTTTCTATATATCCCTTGGTTTAATGGTGGAGAAGAGATATTTCCCCATTCATTAATCCAGGCAATAATTCTCATTTTATCAATTCTCTACTTAGCAAAAAGGAAAAATTTTAACTCTCTTTGGACGAAATTCTACATCTCGCCTTCGCTCCATTTTCCAATCTGTCTTATTCTATTCTTTTCCTTCTTTTCAGTAGTTAATTCCACATATCTACACAATTCCCTTCTCTCTTTTATAAAAATAGTCACTTTTGTTCTCTTCTATTTTCTCTTAGTAGAACATTTAACGGATAAAGGCATATTGAGAGGAAATTATCTATTTAAAATAATTTTCGTTTCCGCTTCAATTCTTGCAGTCATTGGTCTATTCCAGTCTTTCCTTCATTTAGAAATTAAAGCAACTCTTCCCACTCCTGACTTTTTAGCCGGTTACTTGGCAGTGGGAATAACCCTGGGAATAACTGAACTACTGACTTTTAGAAAGAGGAGTGGTGCAAATAACGTTAATGTAAACATTAAGAATATAATTAGCCAACATAGAGTTCCCTTTATCATTTATCTTATAACTACACTTATAATGTCTATATGCTTAGTTTTGACTCGCTCGTTAAGCGGAGTACTTGCTCTTTTAGCGGCGATTATATTTATAACTGTTTTTCTATACAAGAAGAGGGCAGTATATATAATCTTTACTCTCATAGGGATATTTCTAATCTTTCCTTATACGATGAAAGTTTTTCAATTGTTGGGAGGGGAAACTCTGAAAGAGTTCTTCCTCCAGAGATTGGAAATTTGGAGTCGATGTGTGGAAGTAATCTCAGCACATCCGTTCCTGGGAGTAGGCCCGGGAAACTTTGGTAATTTTCGGATTGCTTCTGGCTATGGGACTTATACAAAATTTGCCTACAATGAGTATTTACAAATAGGTGCTGAACTGGGAATGATTGTAGTATTTCTCGTATGTTCCATTTTTTACATAATGGTGAAGGGAGTAAAGAAATTATTAAAGAGTAATCTCTCTCTTAAATCTCAAGCTGAGGTGGTTTCTGCCTCGGCAGGCGCTTTAGCAGTATTAACCCAGGGCCTATTCTATTTCAATCTCCACCTTCCGGCAATAACCTGTATTTTACTCTTTTTTATAACAAAGATTATGGTCGATGATCATAAAGCGTTTCTATCCCGGATTTCCCCTGACGAAAAGCTCGGTTCACTTTCTGACCTGCAAGCTCCCGGGTGGCTAAGAGTGACGTCTATTTCTTTTCTCTCAATTTTATTTCTCTTAGTTTCAGTAGTCTATCTTGGAAACCACTATGCATATAAGGGTGAATACAGGAAGGCCGTGAAACTTGTTCCTTTGAATGCTGAATACCATAAGGAATTGGCCGATTATTACAGAGAAGAAGGAAAACAGGATAGAACAATTTCAATTTATGGGAAGGTTATAAAGTTACATCCCCAGGAGGCGGATTACCATGACCAGTTAGGCCATATGTACTATCGGCTTAAAGACACAGTAAGCGCTTTAAAGGAATTTAAATTAGCAGTAAAGCGTAACCCTTACAATCCGTTTTTCCGCTTTGCCCTGGGTTCTTACTATCTAGACCGCTGGGAATTTAAGAAAGCAAAGATAGAATATCAAAAAGCAGTTGATATAGAGCCATACTATCTGTTAGCCCACTTGCGGTTGGGAGAGAGCCAATTGGGTTTAAAAGAGATTGCCAGAGCCAAGGAAGAATTCTACAAGGTCTTAAAGTTGAAAGGACTACTTCCCCAATTGGTCTTCTCAGGGAGAGATTATGAAAATAGATTATTTGAATTTGATTACTCTCGTGTTTATGTGGGCTTGGGAAGGTGCTGGATGGAGGAAGGGAATCTAATTCAAGCCATTGCTGAGTACAGAAAAGCCCTGAAATTGAATCGCTATTCTGCATCTGCCCATAGCGGACTTGCCGATGTCTACTTTATCCAGAAGAGGTACGACTTAGCAACAGATGAGATTAAAAAGGCAATAAGACTGGCTCCTCAAAATGAAGCCTATAAGATGAACCTTAAGCTAATTGAGGAAGCCATCTCAGGAGGAGTCGAACTCCCCTCAGAATAAGTCTAGGAGTAGCTCCGATTCATCGGAGCGTTTGGAGTAGCAGACTTTAGTCTGCGTTTGGAAAGGGAGTAATTCCGATTCATCGGAGCGTTTGGAGTAGCAGACTTTAGTCTGCGTTTGGAAAGGGAGTAGCTCCGATTCATCGGAGCGTATCTCTTGATTATTCGGTAGTCGGGCTCGTCCCACACTTCGGTAGTCGGGCTCGTCCCACACTTCGGTAGTCGGGCTCGTCCCTGAGCCCGACATTGCCCAAAGCCTTAAAAATAGAGCTTGACAAAAGGGGAAAGGTATGATATACTTTGTTTAGAACATTCTAAACGTTCTAAACCAACTATTACAAAGCCATAAAATTATGGAAAACCCTGAACTTGAGAAAATAAGAGACGAATTCACAGAAATTGCTGGTCAGCTGGGTGTGCGCCTGGGACTTAGCCGGACTGTGGGCCAGCTATATGCATTGCTTTTCCTAAGCGATGAGCCACTCTGTCTCGATTACATGGTGGAAAGATTAAAAGTAAGCAAGGGGAGTGTAAGTACAAATATTCGGGAATTGGAAAAATGGGGTGGGGTCAGGAAGGTATGGGTGAAGGGTTCCCGAAAGGATTTTTACGAGGCAAACCCTGATACCTTGAAAATAGTAATTAACAGGTTTAAAGGCGGCATACAAGAAAGAATAAATGAAATGTCAGGAGGAATAGATAAATTTGATAAAACCTTATCTAAGATAGAAAACAGCCTTTCTGTAGAGGAGAAAAAGAAGGCTCAGTTCTACAAAGAGAAATTCAGAAAAGTGAAGAAAATGCAAACCTTGATTAATACCTTCTTGAAAATCATCCCCAAGAAAATTTTCCTATGAAAAGAATTTTGAAAAAGATACAGAAAATGAAGAAGAGAAAAATCTTTTTGGTGGCCGGAGCTCGGCCCAATTTTATGAAAATTGCACCGTTATGGAGGGAACTGAAAAAGTTTCCTTCCCAATTTTCTTCATATATTATTCACACTGGGCAACATTATGATTATGAAATGTCCCGTATCTTTTTTAAGAATTTGGGCCTTCCCAGACCCCATTTCTACTTAGGGGTGGGCTCTGCTTCTCATGCCAAACAGACAGCGAAGATAATGGTTAAGTTTGAAAAAGTTGTTTGTGACCAAATGCCCGATATTATTACGGTTGTGGGAGATGTAAACTCTACTCTTGCCTGTTCCTTAGTTGCTGCCAAATTAAGAGTGCCACTTGCACATGTGGAGGCGGGGCTGAGGAGCTTTGATCGAGAAATGCCCGAAGAGATTAATCGAGTAGTTGCTGATGCACTTTCCGATTATTTATTTACTACCTGTGAAGATGCTAACCGAAACTTGAGAAGGGAAGGAATACCCCAAGAGAAGATTTTCTTCGTCGGTAATGTGATGATTGACACCTTGCTATCCCTGAAAAGAGAAGCTCAAGGAAGAAATACGTGGAAGACTTTTGGACTAAGAAAGAAAGGATATGCACTGTTGACCTTACATCGTCCTGAAAATGTGGACAAAAAGGAAGTATTTGTGAATATTTTGGAGGCATTTAAGGATATCGGTAATTATATACCCATTATTTTTCCGATACATCCACGAGCAACCAAGCAAATAAGAAAATTTAAACTGGGAAAATATTTTAGTTCTCAACCAAACTCAGGAAATTTCAGGGTTAAGCCATTAGGGTATATTGATTTTCTAAATCTTATGTGTAATTCTAAATTTGTGTTAACCGATTCTGGAGGAATACAAGAGGAGACGACTGTCCTAAATATTCCCTGCCTTACTTTGCGAAAAAACACTGAACGGCCAGTAACTGTTACAGAAGGCACAAATATCGTAGTGGGTGCTGACCCGCGCCGAATTATAAGGGAGGCAACCAGAATCATAAATGGAAAAGAGAAAAAAGGGGGAATTCCTCCTCTCTGGGAAGGCAAAGCTGCACAGAGAATTGTAAAAATACTCTTAAATATATAGAATAATCTAAATAAAATAGGGCAAAGAAATGAAACAGGTCTTCTTAAAGGCAGGCAAAATTGTGGTTGATGAAGTTCCACCACCAGTTCTGGGTGAAGACGGGATCCTGGTGGCTAACGCTTTCTCCCTAATCAGTTCAGGCACTGAAAGAGTAATGGTCGAAAGTGGCAGAGAAAGTCTACTCAAGAAGGCGATAGGGAAACCCGACCTGGTAAAGAAAGTCCTGCTTAAGACCAGGCAGGAAGGGATAAGTAGAACATTTGCGAAAGTTAAAGGTATTATTCAGGAACCTAAACCCATAGGTTATTCCACAAGTGGGATAGTTATCGAAATCGGTAAAAACATTACTGACATAAATGTGGGTGATAAAGTAGCCTGCGGGGGTACCCAGAGTGCCCACCATAGCGAAATAGACCTAATTCCTCGAAACTTAGCAGTTAAGATTTCCGGAAATGTAGATATGTCTGAGGCAGCATTTACAACTATTGGTGCTATCGCCATGCAGGGAATAAGAAGGGCAGATAGAAGCTTTGGCGAGACTATAGTAATTGTTGGGCTGGGCTTACTGGGAAATTTGGGAGCGCAGATTTCTCACAGTCAAGGATATAAAGTAATTGGTTTCGATTTAGACAAAAGGAGAGTGGATTTAGCAAAGAGTTTGGGAATAGAAAGTTACACCTTAAAAGAAGTAGATCCCTTAAAGAAAGTCTTAGAAAGAACTGATGGCTTTGGTGCTGATGCAGTAATCTTGTATGTAGCCACAGATTCTTCACAGCCGGTAAATTTAGCCTTTGACATGTGCCGTCAAAAGGGGAAAGTCGTCCTCGTGGGAGTTTGCGGTCTCCAACTCGATCGTGAAAAGATGTATAAAAAAGAGCTCGATTTTTCCATATCTACTTCTTACGGTCCGGGTAGATATGACCGGATTTATGAAGAGCAAGGCGTCGATTATCCAATAGGCTATATCCGCTGGACAGAAAATAGAAATATGGAAGAGTTCCTTAATTTGATTTCTCAGGGCAAAGTTAAAGTAAAAGAGTTAATATCTGCCACTTTCCCGATTGAACAGGCAACGAATGCCTACAGGTTTCTGGCAAGCGAGGAGAAGCCCTTAGCAGTACTGGTAAAGTACGAATTCGAGAAATACATCAAGGAGCCTTTAACAGAAAGAAAAATTTCAGTCTCATTTCAAAGAAAGAAAACGGAAGGTAAAATTGGAGTGGGCATTATTGGCGCTGGCTCTTTTGTTCAAAGCGCCCATCTTCCCAATTTAAAGAATTTAAGCAAATACTATCATCTACGTGGTGTGGTTACTCAACACGGCGAGAGAGCAAAATTTCTTAGTCAGCAATATAAAATAGATTATGCAACTACAGATTATAAAGAGTTGTTAAAGGATCCAGAAGTAGACCTGGCATTTATTGGAACCAGGCACAATTTGCATTATCCAATGGTCATTGACGCTCTAAAATCTGGTAAGGCGGTCTTTGTGGAAAAGCCACTCTGCTTAACACCGGAAGAGTTGGAGAATATAAAAGAGGAAGTGGGTAAAAGGAAAATTCCGGTTATTGTTGGATTTAATCGTAGGTATGCGCCATTTATGGTCGCCGTTAAACAGATACTGGAGACGCTTTCTCCACCCTACTTTATTCAATATCGGGTCAATGCAGGATTCATACCAAGGGATAGTTGGATACAAGACCCAGCAATTGGCGGCGGAAGAATTGTCGGTGAAGCCTGCCATTTCTTTGACCTATTTAATTTTTTGATTGGAAAGCATATAGAAGTCAAAGATATTTATGTCAACTCAATTCCAGTAGATAGTAAGAATGTAATCGCCCAGGACAATTTTTCCGCTTCGATTCGATATAGTAACGGGAGTCTGGCAGTTTTGACTTATACATCTCTTGGGGATGAAAAACTTCCCAAGGAAAGGATGGAGGTCTTTGCTTCTGGTAAGGTCTTTATTGTAAACGACTATCTAAGCCTGGAAGTTTACGGAATCAAACCCGCGCAATTGAAAGTACGTCAAGGAAAAATAAAAGGAAACAGAATCATTCTTTCCGCTCAGGATAAAGGCTTGAAACAAGAACTTATAGAGCTGGCAAAATTTATGAAAGGAGAAGATTCGAGAGTCATCAATTTTGAAGAAGCAGTCTCGGCGATGGAATTAACTTTTGAAATTGATAAAGCCATAAAAAGGTTTAAAAATTCTTAGCATCTTTTTCCATTCTACCAACAAGGTATGTGAAGAAAATTTGAACAAATCGGAGTTTACACAAATAAGCAATGTTCTTGCGGGAGAAATGGACTACCTTTATTAAGAGAAGTGAAAGGTAGATGGTACCAGGAGAGAATTGTAACACGAAATGGTAATTATATTCCGATAACTGCCCTGAATACTCATTCTGATATATTCGATAATGTAAAACAATTTCAATATTACCAAGACAGTTTAAACAAAGTTATATTGCGAATTGTTAAGAAAGATACTTATACCGTGACTGACACACAAAAGATTCTAAGAGAATTTAAAGGAAAATTCAAAAATCAGATTAAATTAGAGATTCAATTTCTAACTGAGATACCACGAACGGATAGAGGGAAATATAAATTTCTGGTTCAGAAATTGCCGATTAAGATTGGAGATTGGTTATGAAGAAGAAAGAAGCAAATTCTAAAATAGCCTTAATTGGGTCATCTCCTCCACCTTATGGAGGACGTTCCATCCATATTCAAAGATTAAAGAAACGACTTGAGGACTACGGCGTAGCTTCTACTATCTATGACAATAGCGGTGCGCTTAAGAAGGAACATAATGTAATAATTACGAAAAGCATGTCACAACGGTTGATAAGTCAACTTTTACATAGTTCAGAGAATGTTATTCATTCTCATAATTACAGTCCGAAGTTATTATTTCTTTTTTCCTTGCTCTCTCTTCTAAAAGGGAAAAGGGTAATATTTACCTTCTCAC
>JABUBP010000029.1_pt1 | contig 26422 bp, 41 predicted proteins | sample 7240331 | NCBI WGS metagenome assembly JABUBP01 (sample SAMN07256347, study PRJNA390944) | subsurface metagenome | isolation source: Methane hydrate marine sediment | place: Pacific Ocean: Eastern North Pacific, ODP site 1244 | collected 2002 | reverse complement strand
ACCAATCGCTTGGTGCTGGCTCAGCGAGGCTAAAACCTCAACCATCATAGAGCTGTCGCGCATAACAGTGCCACGTAAGCCGTTTTGCCGCCGGTTACATTACCCAGGATACCGTTGACTACTGCCTTGGCATTCATCTTAATGGGGAATGGCAAATCCAACAGCTGGGGCAGGTTGAGTGTCAGTGCCGTCGGGTTAATAAACAGGTCAACCAGTTTAGCTGCAGCAGCGTTCTGCAGCTCGAGGGCGTTGACCTCAGCCACTTCAATGGTGTGCATCAGGACGGAGCAAATCCAGTATTCAACCTGGGGCGAAGTAGCGGCGTCAACGATGGCCAACGCGTCCGCGTCCATCTTCTTGGCAGTTTTTGCAGTCAGTTTCACACCTGGCAATGATATGTCAGCGGCGTCGATTGCCGGGTATACGGCATACCTGACCGCCCCGGAAAAGGTTGCGTTATAAAGTTTTCTAATCCATCTGAACCAAGCTCCCATGTCTCTAACACCTCCTTATGTTAGGTCTCAGCCACCAATCTCTTGGTGCTGGCTCGGCACCGATAAAGATTTCAGTGCCGGTATAGGGATATTCTTAAACTATTAGCTTGAGGCTAGAGTTCTCAGGATCGAGCTCATCTTGATCCAGAGACCGATTGGTCTCAGCTCGTCAATACCCGCCCGGTAGTAGTGAACCGTTACCAGAGCCGACTCCTTGGGAAAGATAAGCAACGGTTGCTTCAGCTCAACAATGACATCACCTACGAAGGGGTTGGCCAGCTCAAAGTCAAGGTTCTGGATATTGTAAGCCTGTGCGAGGTAGGTAATCGCGACGGCATCAACACAAAGTGCCGCTGCCGGGTTGGCAAAGCCCAAGATAGCAACACCCTGCTCGTTGGCCATGGCCAGTGCTACCTTGCTACCAACTGCTTCAGCACCTGGGTTGACGATAAACTGTGTCTGCCCCGCTGCGGCGGCTATTGTTCTGATCCAGCTTACTCTTGCTGCCGTTGTAGCATTATCCGGGTCCTGGAACTGCTCAGCTCTGAAGAGAAGAGCGTCCAGCTGCCTGCCCGAGCCCACCGAGCCCTTGAAGCCAGAGGCACTCTCTGCGTTGACGGTCCGGATGAGGTTGACTAGGCCTTCTGCGTTTTTGGCGTATAGGCTCTGAATCAGTGGATTCTGGAGATTCAGGGCGATATCAAGCTCGTCGGCGAAGATTTTGATGTCGGCGTAGTCGATTTCCGCCATCTTGTGCTCTCTCCTCTCCCCGTTGGGGAGGACGGTGACGAGCATCTGCTCCTCAATGCGCCCGGTTTCCTTGTAAAGGCCTGCGGCCTTTAGTGTTTCAACTACTGATGTCTGCATTACATTCCCCTCCTTGTTATTACTTCTGGAATTACCCCAACGGCTGGCGAGGGAATAATTTCCCTTTTCGCTGGGCTTGGTGGTCCACCAATCGGGGTTACTTCGACCCCGGAGACATATCGCCGCCTACCAAGCTCCGCGCCTGGGAATTCGGGTAGTGCTGGCAGCTCAGGCGGTGCCGGCAGGTCAGGAATCTCCATTGGAAAGTCGGGAACTACCGGGATCTTACCGGCGACATCTACCAGCGTGGCGGAGATTTTTGGCGCTCCCTCAGGCAGCTTGGCTTCTATAGCCGCTGGAAACTTGGTTGCATCGACCAAAAGTGTCTTAATGTTTTTGTGTGGCATCGTCTACCTCCCTTACCTTAATACTCGCTCTATCTGGGATTTGACAGCTTTAAAGGTATCTTGGATACCATCGCCGACGCCTTCAATCATGCCAAGCCCCGCCTTGGCTGTCTGGCCTACTGCTTTAACAGCTGCATCGGCGATCACTGATGGGTCATCAGGCATCCGGGTTTTGAGGTCGTCCATGTTGGACTTGACCTCGGAGGCAAAGCTCTCAGCCACGCCGGCTACATTCTTTGCCACCCGGGCCGGGCCTTCAGCCACCTCAACCACCCCATCAGCGATTGAATCGACCACTGTCTTAATCTCGGGCAATTTCGTTCCCATTTCTTCCTCCGTTGGGGTAGCAACCCTCACCAAAAAGGAACGGGGCAAGCAGCCCAAACCTTCTCAGCGAAGGTTGCTTACCCCGTTTTTCCTCAGGTAGTTACTGAAGCCAAGAGAAAAGGCAGGTAGCCGAAACTCTCGTTTCAACAACTACCTGCCTTTTAATTGTCTAACTTAAATTCTAGACATACTTTTTTGATTTGTCAACTATTCTTATAAAATCACCTCCTTAACCTCGGATTGGCAGGATAAGCGGTGGCGGTGGGACTAACTTAAATGGCAAGGCCAAAGATAGCCTAGCTCTTATTTTAGCACCCCCATCACCTAATAATATAGCATTACTCCGATTAAATTCAAGGCAAGCCTTTACCAGCTCGTCCTCCTCTACCTTGGCATTCCTTGAGTAGCCCTCGAGCTCTATATTGAGAGCCTCCCTGGCTGATTTGCCATCCAGTAGGGCATTCAGCCCGTCAACGACAGGCATTAAGCTGGTGGCAGCCATCTCATCAGCCCAAGGGGTTGAGGCAAGGTCAGCATCCATAACCCAAACATAATCATCCGTGTAGCCCATAAAGGCAGCACAGCCATTTCTCACCAAATTTGGTCCTAGTATCACCCCGCATTGGCAGGATAGAAGTTTTATCACCTTGCCCCTAACCTCCCTGGGGGAATACTGACCAACCTCAAGGATTATGGCTTCATTCTGCCCGGTGAAGGCATCCTCTGATCCATGTCCCACCCCAATAATGATGTCGGACTGGGGAGCTGATAGTCGGAATGGCAGCCGACGGACTAGAACTCCCAGTAACTGAACCGGCTCAACGCGGGGTGCTATATACCTTAAGAGAAACCCCGAAGCTGAACGTGTCGGCAAATCAAAATCTGACATAGCTAATACTGTGGGCATTAGCTCTTCTCCTTAGTCACAACCCGTTTCATAAGGTAACTTTGCCTCTTGCACAATCACATGATTTAACAAGAGCATTTATGATTTCCGCTGTTAGCTCATCATAAATTAAGCTCAAACTCTGGTCGGAAATTTCGGCAAATTCGTCTTTAGTGATAAGCCCATCAACAAAACGCCGCTCGGAATCTTCTCTTAAACGGTGTGCCGCCATCTCGGCTAGAAGCAAATCTTTCAATGCTATGTGAGTGTTGCACCGGTTGGCGAAATTGATTGATGAAGTGCAGAAGTCACGAACAGGCTCGAACTCCTTCGCCAAGTTTGTCTTTGTTAATTTTTCTAACGTCTCTAGAGTTTTATACATCTCCTCAGCCATAATTCACCTCCTTTACCTCTCCCTGGTCACGATTCTTTTCATCAAGTTATAAAACTCTGGATTTTTAGCTAGCTCATCGGGGATTTTATCCACGGGGACTGCGTGCGGATATGTTTTCTTTAAGCCGAGCGAAACCAGGGTTGGCTTTGAACCCTTTCCCTTGGCTAACTTAACTACTCGGTATTTTTTGAAAGCCTGGGCAGCCTCAGCCATTGCCTCGGGCGTTGCCGGCTTCTTCAATGACTCCTTCAGCTCTTCCCATTCTGCATTAACCATAACTACCATCCAAATTGACATTGAGGAGCATCCCTCTTAGAGAAGACCCATTTCCCCTCTGCAGAGCAAACGTAGAGGTCATAACGTACACATTTCCAGTCCCCCGGTGTGCATTCTGGCGGGGGTGGTTCTGGTGGTGGTTCTGGTGGCGGTTCTACTTCTTTTCGGAAGGCAGCCACGACCCACCAATTTGCAGTCATTGTTATTTGGATGCTGGATGATGTAGACCCAACACCTGGATAGGGCGGCCAGCCTCCCCAGTGGTCAAACTCGTATCCTGAATAAGGATGGGCGGTCAAGGTTACCACCTCGCCGGCCGAGTATTTAGCCTTACTTGGTGATTTTGTAACATAGCCAGTTGCGGGTGGCTCGATGGTGACCCCTAAGGTGTATTGTGCTGGCGGAGGAGCTACCTCTCGGAAGGCAGCAACGACCCACCAGTTTGCAGTCATTGTTATTTTCAGGGTAGATGATGTAGATCCAATACCCGGATAGGCTGGCCAACCGCCCCAGTGGTCAAATTCATACCCCGGATTAGGAGTAGCTACTAAAGTTACCACCTCACCAGCTGAGTATGGAGCTTTCGGTGATACTAAAACAAGCCCGGCCCCAGGGGGCTCAATGGTGACCTCCAGGGTGTATTCGGCTGGTGGTGGTGCTTTCACGGTGCACAAACTTCCATTATAGCTGGCGACCTGTATCGGAGAAGTGGGATTCATCGCCAGGGATATTGATATAGTCCAATTTCCAGATTTATTTAGGTCAAATCGCCCGCCGATGAAATGGTGGTCGTCACCAGGGCCGGTAGTGCCAAACTCCCAATCTTGATAATCCTCGACTACTATCCCGTTGGGGTCTTTCACTATCCAGCGAATACCCAGCTTCTGGCTGATAGCCATATCGTTGCGTCCCCAGACATGAACTAAGCCTCTTTCGCCTTGAGGAACATTGGAGACCGGGATTGTTCCCTGGGACTCGTTATACTCCAGCTCCTTTTTGCTTATCGTGCCCCTGTATTCCACTGGCACAGCCACGAGCGCTATTTTGATATTCTTAATATCGGTGGTTGGGAACTCAGGGCCAATTACACTTATATTTATGTTCCTTAGGTCAGTTGATGGGAATTCAGGCCCAACTACATCAATTATTATATTCTTCAAGTCAGTGGCTGGAAATGCCAGCCCAAGCACGCTTATGCTAATGTTCTTGATATCCGTGGCCATTTCCTCAGCAACTCTAAGCTTCACCATGTCGCTTTTGCCAGTGATAGGAAACACGCCAACAACAGGGAGGGATAAAGGAGCGGGGGTAGCTATAACGGTAACCTCGTAATCGCTTTTCTTTTCGGGCTTAAAATCGATGCTGAAGTTTCCGGTTACTGGTATCGGGAAGCCCCGCTCGTAGCTAACCTCTTCAATGATTTCTGGCTTCCACCACTCTTTTCTCCTTACCTCAGCATAGACCCAGGGCGGGGCGCCTATGGCATCGAACATCTTGACTGTGCCCTCAATCTTATAGGTGTCGCCAATGGTACCGGTCTCAGGCAGGGGCTTTGTTATCTCTATCTTTACCAGCGCTTCAAGTTCTGCCATATCAGTCTCCTTATCAGAGTCAGACAGGTAGAATACATCTACCTGGGGGGCATTCACTATCCATAAGCTGAATATTTTGTCTCCATAGGTCATTCAGATGTTTTGACTGCTCACTGATTAAGCCTTGTAGCTCTCCAATCTCGGACTTGTGTAAAAAGCGGGCAAGTTTAGGTATAAAATCAAGGCTTAGTTCTCGTAAACACCATTCTCTTTGCTGCCAAATTAAACAACCTTTACACTTCATTATGAAATCCAAATGCAGTCAGTCAGCCAGCTGCTCTCATCATGCTCACCATCGGCGGCCGTTATGTGTAGCTGTAGGTCCTGGCTGCCATCGTTGACCCCGCTGGGAACTACGAAGGAGAACTTTGCCGTCCTTGGCTCCCAGTCTGTTGCCTCCTTAATTGCCCCAGTGTTACTGCCGCAATCATATCTTGTCCCAAGTAGACCCTGCTTCATGTCCAGCTGGAAGGTTGCATTTTGAGCCTTACCTTTGTATTCAAAGTTAATATCCAGCTCAAAACTATCACCCCTTTTCAAGTAAACATAAGCCCCTAATCCAGCTCCCCTTACATTGAGATTCCTCACCATGATAAAACCTCCTTTATATTGGCCTATTAGCCTCTTTTATCTCTATCTTTACCATCTCCCCGAGTTCTGGCATTTCGGCTACCTCTTTTCTACAAAAAGAAACGGGGTAAGCGATAATGCTTACCCCGTTTTTCCTTGTCTCTTTTTAGTTTAATGCCAAACTATACTGTTTGGCAATTGCTATTTGGTCAGGGTCCGTGCCATTGCTATTACTGCAGGTGCAACCTTGTCCTGTTTCAAGAATTCATCATACTCGCTTGACGAAAGTATTTTCCTTAATTCGGCAGCGTGCAAGTCCTCAACCACATCGGCAACCACGTCGCCCACAAAGGGTATTAACCCCGGCACCATTGACCCATCAATGGCAATGGCATGGAGCATGGCGCTTCTACTCTTCTCATCAAAGGGTGGCAGCTTGGGCAGCTTCACTTTATGCTCGGGAAGATGCACGGACCCGAATGGAGTGGGAATGGTGGTCGAAGGTAGTGTTGGCGGCCATAGCTTTGGGGGTTCCTTTTGACCTGGTAATGTCGGTAGTTTAACCATCTTCACTCCCTTAAACAGTAATCCGGGTCTTATCCGTCATGATTTCTAGCGGAACTAACCCTACTCGTATTTCTATCACAGCGGGGTCGGTGGTGTTAAGAGTCAGCCTCCAGTCATCGGTGCTGAACGGGCCGACGTGGTCTGTTTTCTCAATGTAGTCTTTGAACGAGTCATAAGAAGCCTTGACGTATATTCCATAGAGGAGTGGAAGAGGTAATCCGTTTCTCACGGCAAAGAGCAGGTGTTTCTTGCCACTGGCCAACTCAGTTCTGAAATCACCATAGAAACGCAGTACAGGTTGAGGAGGTCGAGCCAAATATTCCGATATCTTCTCGCCCAAGCTTTTTGGCTTGTCAACTTCGACTAACTCTAATATCAAGGTTTCCTCAGGCCTTTGCACTGTTTAGCGCAATAGGAAAATCTTTCTTGTGGTGTTACCAGCTTTCCCTCTACGAAGGGTTTCCCCATTAGGCACTTCGCCATACAAGCATGAAATGGACTCCAAGGCCAGCTTATAGCAAGCCCCTTTGGTAATGGTGGACCCTCCTTCGGCGATTGAGGTAAGAAATCTTCTAATTCTGGCATAACTAACCTCCTTTTTATCTTTTATAAACCCCTCGCATACTCTTCGGCGGCATACCTGTCCCCGTAGTAGATTTCAGGTTCCATCCTCTTGTACCCATCTCTCAAGAGTATAGGGTATTGAGGCTTATTGTTCAGCATGTGGTTCCAAGTATTAGAGTATAGCACTCCAGTCCAGTTTTGCCTCCCACTGTGGTGCAGGCCGCTTTCATACAGGTTGATGAAGGAATAATTCCAGGGGTAGATAACCTCAGCTTCCGTTATCTCAATGCTCTCAATATCAGAAGCTCTGCCTAAACTCCATATCCTGTACGCGCGATACCACTCATCCCATAACTTTGTTGGTGCTATTTCATCTCTAAAGACAAGGTGGTTTTCGCCTGGTGCTATGAAGATGGCGCAGAGCTGACCCTCCTCAGGTTCAATTAGAGGCTGGAAGACAACCGGCACAACTTCAGGACCCAGCTTGACTCTGAGTCGGAAAAGCTCCCTCTGGCGTATCTGGAAATCTAAGTCCTCTTTTATTATGAGGTTTCTCACCGGTGAGGGTAATTCCAGTGCTAGATATTTCATAGCTCACTTTTTCCAGGGCCACCTTAGGCCGGCGAAAATTCGAGGTAGCGGTGGCCCTTCCCTCGGGTCCATTGGAGCCCACTTATTTTGCTCCCTTTTTACCCTTTGCTGAACTGTTTGCATAATTTCCATACGTTCTGCTTCATCAGCAACTAAAGAACGGGCCGCCTCCCCGGGTGTCATACTAAGCCTTTCAAGCAATCCTATAGCCTCTTCTTTGGTGATTACCTTTCCCATTGGATTACCTCCCTCTGAACTTGGGTTTGATGCTTCAGGCACAGCAGGCACTTCTTCTGCCCAAGCACCATGATACCCCTTTCTTGCAGCCTGTTTTGCTGCCTCCTCCACAGTATATCGAGCATCCTCTTTAGGATTAAAAGTTCTCTTAAAAACATCAGCCTTGAAAAACCTCGCGGTTTGAGGTTCATAGATAAAACCAGTTTCAAGCTCTACCCAAGCATGTTTCCTTGTTATGCCATCTGCACCTGTAATCTCGCCATGAACAAGAATTCCCTCCTCTTGCTTTATCTGGAATCTCCAAGCATCTTCGTAACAGGTGCCGACTGTGGTATTGGGATTCGGACTTTTAAGTTCCACGTAGCCTCTATCTGCCGTTGCCCACAGGAGCATAGCCTCCTTCACAGATAACTCGAAGTCGCTAGCAGTAATTACAGCGGCGAACACTTTCTCTAAGACTCTAAATTCCTCTTCTGTTAAGTCAGAAGGTATGTATTCTGGGTGCAGCCGCCGGTATTCCATGACCTTTGCTATCTTAGATGTCAGAGCACCGCCACCGGGATTTCCACTTTCACCATATGTCTGCACGTACACCTGTTTGTATATTGTCATAGTGCCATCAGGTTGCCTGTAAAATCGGAGGACGGTAGTACGCCGTTCTGGGGAATAATACCACTTATAATAATGGTCCTTCAGCCTGTCTAGTTCACGAAGGGAAATCTTGCCTTCACTAAACAGGTCGTAGATACTGTCTACGTCCGTAACTGTGGTAAAGTCCTCTTCTGGTACATTTTCTGGCAACAAATGTGGATTGCTTCCTTCCTTAACTTCCTCAACTGGGGGCTTGGCTTCAGAAATAGATTTTAAGATTTCTCTCCAGGAATACTTTTTCAGGTCTTCTGCTTTTGAAAATTCCTCATCTGAAAGTAGTGCTATTCTGTTCGCCTCTCTCAATCCCTCTTTGCCTTTTCCGAAATACCAACCGAGAGACCTATCAGTTCCTCTTACTACCGTTCCCGTAATATATCGTTCCCCACCGTATTCGTATTCAACAAAAACGACCGACTTTCCCCCACCATAATTTCTTTTATATCGTACCACCGCTTTCGGACCAACCCCCTCGGGATTACCTCCTTGTATCAACTCCCTCCCCTTTAGTGAAACTAGCAAGGGGGGATTAAAACCCGCTGAGCCTGAGACTACATAGCGGCCTTGTCGGAGTGCATCAATAACAGCATCCCCAAACTCCTCCCTTAACTTACTTTCTATGATTCTCCCTTTAGGTCGGCTGTCTATTATAGCAAGAGTCCTTGCCAAATCAAGTTCCTCAGGTATTGGATTGCTTCCTCCTAATTTGCTCTTTGCTAGGTATTCGGCAATCTCCTTGCCGCTTATTAAATTTCTTACTTTACGTTCTTTAAGGCACACTGCTATATCGTTAAAGCGTGGGCGGATTGTGCCATATTTCCAAAATACCACCCTATTCTTCTGCCAAGCAGTGATAATTTTTTCTTTCGTACTTGGGTCAAAGAGCTGGAGACTGGTATAGGTATTAGGTGTTTTTGGATTACCTCCAACAATTGGCTTTATCGTTTCAGTTGTTCCATCAGGACGAACTATTATGTAGGATTGTATGCCTAGGGGTGGCCTGTGGTCTATTGTGTATCCCAAGTAGGTGGCGAAGATGTACAGGTCTTTCTCTGATTTAAGCCGCTTAGCAGCGGCTATGGCGCTATCAATATCAGCACGGTCGAATCGCACTCTCGCCGGATTGCCCTCTATTTTTTTCTTTAGGAAAGCTGCTACTTCACCTTCGTTACGAGCCATTACAATTCGGGGGTAAGGTTGAGTGGGGTCTGCTTTTGATAAGCGATAACGGTATCCTCTCGCATAGTCATCCTTATCTACAATATCTTTGGGAGACAATCGGTGAACCTCATATCCCCATTGCTTAGCTACTCTAAGTGGCTCACGTTCAATTGCTACCTTTAATAGCATCTTATCTTCTGGGTTATCACCCTTCTTTAACTGTTCCATCTCCCGAATTGCCATCATTACTTCATCATATCGCCTTTTTACAGCAGGTTCACGCTCAAAGAAATCATCAACAGTTTCGCCAAACGCTTTTCCAAGAACCACACTTGCCGCCTCGTCCTTTGCCCTCTCAAGATGTTTATCAATTCGGTCTGGATATTTCTCTACTAACTTACGGTATTTCTCTAAATAGGGTTGCGGTTTAGCTTCAGGCACAGCAGGCACTTCTTCTGGTGTAACTTCAGGCTTGCCTATCCTGAATGCTTTGTGTACTCCCAGCCTTCTCATCTCAGCTAGAAGTTTATCCCCAGTTGTTGTTGGCTGGTAAGGCGGTAGCTTACCAGTTTGTAACCTGAAGATATCCTCCGGGTTAGGAGTATAGATGCCACTAATTTCAAGTCTAGGCTCATGACCTTTACGGTAGCCACGCAAGTCTATAACACTATACTCCTTATGGTGCTTGGCATAACCATATATTGGGTGAGGAATATCGTCCTCCGTAACATAAAGGACATCATCCCTTTTCAGACGCTTAGTAGGAGTAAAAGGAATTGGCTCTCTAACCTTCTGCAGTTGTTCCTCAGTTATCATCACCAATCTCTATTAGTTCTTTTCTACTTTTTCCACGGCCACCTTAGAGCAAGGACTCTAGGCAACGGAGGCCCATCAGTAGGCGACATTGGCAGCAGGTTATTTAGTGTTTCTCCCTTGCCTAACCTCTCAAGAGGCGGGGTAGAACCCTTGCCGAATATTCTTTCGTGTAATGATTTGCGTTCCGCTTCTGTAGTAAAACCTAGATTACCCCTACTGAAGAAGGGGTTAATAATCTTGAAACGACGATCACAGGCTTCGCAGTAGACAGCGTGGGCATCAGGCTCAGCTGGGGTCTCGGCCCCGCAGTAGGGACAGGTAGGATACCAGACACCCTCAAAGGTAGCGGTTTCAAAGTCATCCCCGGTCATAGTGACCGATAGTTCCTTCTCCGGTTCACCCCGTAATTTTTCTGCCTCCCCCAGTGCCTTGCGGGGTCGTAGCCTCTGCCCAAAGCCAGTCCCCAAACGCCCTAAACCGTGCTGCTTGAAGTGCTCATCGCACATATAGGCCCACGGTCCCATGCGGGTCTTGGCGTCATATAGTGCCGGCTTATCGCAGAAACCGCACTTGGGTAGTTTCTCCACATATACCTCGGTGCCCGCTCTTGGATTTACCATAGTCTCACCTCCTCCTCAATTCCTCTCTTCTACGATAGCATTTCCTTTACTCTGGCAACTACTTCTGGTTTTTCCCGTATGAATCTGGGTAAAGGCGCATTGGGGAAGCGGCTGGGAAGTAAATCGCCGGGTTCGGTCATTCTACCCACCTCATCAGCCACCTGATAAAGGACATAGGTTATAGCTGCTCCTGGCCCGAACAGCGGCCCGCCGAGGAAAGCGATTATGGCTACCGTTTCGCGGTCTATCCTGCGCTTATTCTCCGTTCTACTCCTCCTTCAAACTGGTTAGAAACTCCAGTAAATCTTGGGGGGCATGCTTCATTATCTTTTCAATCCTTTTCAGAAGCTTCTCGAGCTTCTCCAGCTTCTCAATGGGCATTGAGTTAATTTCCTTAATGAGCATGACGACTTGGTCGAGCTCCGGGGCGGTCTGGGAGACCCGCTCGGCTATTTCCAGCACCTCTTTAATTAGCCTGAGTTGTCGGGCATCGGGAAATTTGTCAAGGGATTCGGTGACCTTGGATAGGGGAGGAAGGCCAAATCTACGCTCCGCCTCTTTAGCTACTTGCTCTATCCTTTCCATCACCATGACACACCTCCTATAAAAAGAGGGGCAAGCAAATTATCCTCGCTTGCCCCGTTTTCCCTTTTTCTCAATTCTAAGCCTTGGCGGGGAATTTAGTCAAGGACAATTCTCTTGACGGTCTCCTGGATGAAGCTCTTGCTGATTGGCGGGGAGAGCTGCAGGTTGCTGGGGAAATCATCACCCTGAAGATAAGGGGCAAAGGCAGCAGTCATCTTCTGGAATGCTGCCTCGATGGGGGTTGGCTTAAACTCCGGCTCGAACTTCATCCTGACCATGATGAGTTCGCTAACCCAGTCGGCTAGTTGCTGCAGAGTTGGTGGGTCAGGGTGAGTCAGCCAGAAAGTGCCGGCTTTCTTAATGTTGGCTATGCCCCAGGCCACCTGGTCAATCTGAATGAGATTAAGTTTACCTTCTGGGTTACCCTTTATCCGAAATAAAGGCTCGATTACCGGCAGGCGCAGTGTGCCCTCAATCTTTCTCCGGACAAGCTCTGCCCTGCGGTGAATCTGTATGACCGCTGATATGAACCGAGAGAAGTGCCCTGGGTAGGGATGTTCAGCCGTTCCCATAACTATTGACGGCTTGAGGATGGTCACCTCGATGTTGTGCTCCTTAGCAAACTCAGTTATAGCACTCTCATTCTCAATTTTGCTTAAACCGTAGGGATTAACCGGCCAGGTGTATGCTGTTGAAGTAAAAAACAGCTTGGGGATATCATGTTTAAGACAAAACTCGAGGACATTCTTCGTCCCCTCTACATTGGTCTTCCATATTGAGCCGTTCTTGTCCTCTTGGTTAAGGGAGTGGATTCCAGCTAAGTGATAGATGGCCGTGATGTCCTCAGGCACATTCTTCAGTCCGAGGTTGGGCTCGGTTACATCACCGACGATGGGGATGAGCTTTCTTGACCTAGTGGGGGGGTGCCGCGAAAGCCCATACACACGATGCCCCTTTTCTATCAAGAGAGGGATAAGAGCAGAACCGACAAAGCCGCTGGCCCCGGTCACAAGTAAATTACTCACAATGCTACCCTATTATCTGTCCCACTAGAAGTAAAATCGGGTATAGTGCTGCCACTATGACGAGAAACCCTCCCACCTTACTGAAGTTTGCTTTCAGCAGCACCAGGCAGGCGATCAAGCCGGGAAAGGTTAAGAAGGTAAGCGCGGTCATCGGGGACAGGATTCCCACTGCGATTAGAAATACCTGGTAGACGAACACGAACAGGAACCAGGACATAATATACCACTCCAGGCTTATGCCATATTGCCACACCTTGTAGGCTAGGCTTTTAACGCCCTTCTTTAAGTTTGCTTCGGCATCAGGCCATTCGTCGAACGCCAGACCAAGGTAGGCTAGTATTATGGCAATTGGGATGCTGACTATCAGGCCGGTAATCCACGGAGGGCTAGGGTTAACCGAGAACATGCCAAGTAGACCGGCTATCGGGCCGACTCCAACGGCAAGGGCTGTCTCATGGGTCCAGTTAAACTTCCCCCAGGCATACCAGCAGGTAATCAGCATACCGGCAATGGCTAGGGGCAGAATAACCCAGGAGACATTTATCGCCAAATATATTAGAGGGGCGAGGGCCAGAATATACCAGCCTATTGCGTTGAACAGCACCTCTTTTTCACTAACAATGCCGAGAGCTATAATACTTTGCCCCCCGGCGTAATCCTTCTCCGCACTGCGCTCTCCAACCTCACCTTGGTCTAACCCACTTTTCCAATCCAAAAAGCTGTTCCCCGAGTGCCCACCAGCCATAATTAGCAGACCACCGACCAGTGCTATCCAGGCATTGGCATTAAGCCCGCCTGCTAGCACAGCACCCATCAAAAGGGAGCACCCAAAGAAGGGGGCAGCAAACCACCTAGGCAGGGTAAAGAGATGTGCTTTAATTTTCTCTTTCATTTAAGACCTCCTTAAAAGTAAATATGTAAAAGTGCCATAACAAAAGCACTAGAAAGGGGGATAGTTAGGTTGTCATCTACATATTTCGTTGTTTTGGTATATTTCTCGGCTATCACCGCAGTAACGGCCCCAACAGCACCAATCCAGTAGGGTGTAATAAAGTAGGCAAGGACTAGGCAGGTAATGAGCATCCCTAGACTCCCCCAGTTGCCCTTAACTTCTCTGCCATATACCTTACTTCTAATGAGCCCAGTTATGGCATCGCCTCCACCCATAAAGCAAAGAGGTATAATAGCTAGCCATGGCTGGTTTAATATTCCCCAGAGCATACCAATAAGCACTATGCCTGTCGCTGGAAAGTGTATCTCGGCCAGCGCTTGTGGTCTCCCTGAACCTCCTACCCCCCGGAATGTATGTGGCCTAAAGGCTCTGGCATAAAGAAGCAGAATGGTAAACCCTGTAGTCAGAATTAGCGGCCACCAAAAAGTGCTGAATAATAGCGGGCACAGCAAGAAACCAACGCAGCCACCTAGATGGCCTAGCTTCCGGCTAATGTACTGGGGTATGCCGTAATCATAAAAACTATTCGCTAGATATAAACCGAGTAGGGCTGCCCCGGCAATCAAAAGAGCAAAAGGTGCTTCAGCTAGCACTTCGCCCTCCTAATACCATCCGCATCTCAGCTAGGAACTGCTCGAAAGCCTGGGCAAATTCCTCGGTGTCGTATATTATCTTGTCGGTGTTAGCCCGGAAATATTTTCTGCTGATTGCCGCCCTGGGAGAAAGGCTACCATCAATAACATCAAGGAGCACCTCATCGCCGCTGGGGTAGTTCACCAGGTCTCCGTCGACCAAGAACTTGTCCAGTTTCTCATAGGGCACTGGCGGAGCCTGGTCAAGCATTTGGAGACGCTGCCCCTTATACTGGAAATACAAAACGCCTCCTTCAGGGCCAGTCACCCTAAGCTCGGCATACTTGCTCTCGACCTCAGCTAGCTTCTTCTTGGCATCCTTGGATAGCCTGTCAAAGAAATGGGCCTGCCGTGACATGAATCTACGGAACATTTGCTCAACTAATCCTGCCATCTATACCCTCCTGATTATTCCCTTAACTAACTTTCTCTTGAATTTCCTGCCCAGGGTAACCTCCTTGAGCACCACTGGCTTCGAGCTGACAACTTTATCAGCCAGCTCCGAGAAATAAGGCTTGAGCTTTTGAGCATTGCTAGTCTGGGGAATTGACACTAGAAAGGGTATGCTCGCTTTTTGGGCAATATCCTTTAGGTCAACTCGGGGGGACAAGAACTGGTATTCTATCTCGCCGTGCTTACAAAGGAAGCCGTCCTGATTACCTACCAGACCAATGATAGGAATCTGTTTTACCCGGAGCAGGTCTATCGTTCTCATTAACCCGATAGTCGAAATCTTGGCCGGTTGAGAGACCACTACAACACCGAATAAATCACCTATCTGATCAAAGAAGGAAAACATTTCATTTGAAGTCGAGGGTGGTAAGTCGGCAATGAGAAAATCGAGAGGCTCTGGCCAGGTGACTATCTTATCTGACAGCAGCTCACTGACGAAGCGCCACTTGCTCCAGGCGAGGACATCATCAATCTGCCTTCGGATCCCTTCCAGCTCATCAAGCATACTGGCTCCGGCTTTTATCTTTTGAATCCTATCCCTAGCATCAACGAGCTCGTCGTGGTGAGATCCCTCCCAAAGGACGGCGTAATCCTCGCCGACAAAGCTAGCAATAGAGAGTAACCAATATCCGTTTACCTCAGGAACGACAACTTTTTCTTCTATGCTCTCGAGTCCCCACTTCGGCGAATGAGCGAGGCCAAGCGCAGAATAGAGGTTAGAACCGGTAACGTCGATATCCAAGAAGCCCACTTTGTATCCTTTCTCAGCTAGAGCCAGACCTAGCCCAGCTACCACTGAACTCTTTCCAACACCGCCTTTGAGGGCTACTGTAGCTATCTTCTTCATGAGCTCTCCTTCAGTCCCTCAAAAAGAAAACGGGACAAGCAAATTATCCTCGCTTGCCCCGTTTTGTAGTTTCCGCCAAACAGAAAAGGCGGATAGCCAAAAACTACCCGCCTTTTTAAGCATTATAAATCAGAATTTAGAAAGCGTCAAGACGCTGTGAGTAATAAAATGGGTAATTGTCGCCGTTCGCTGAGTAGCAACCAAGCTGATTTGTCACTTTGCCAAGGGTATAGCTCTTGCATTTTGTCGCAAAGAGTGCTACAATTTCAAAGAATAGGAAAAACGGGGTAAGCAACCTTCGCTGAGAAGGTTTGGAACGCTTACCCCGTTCCTTTTTGGCTGAGGTTGCTACCAGAGGAGGTGAGTCTACGATGCAGCAAGTAGAAGAAGTCCCCACACCAGAGCCAGTCGAAACACCGGAGGCTAAGCCTGACTATGATCTTCACATCAAAGTCCCGGCTGAAATGAGGCAGATACTTAAAGATTCTGCTGAGCTTGCCTTCAAACTGGGGGATATCAACAAGCCAGACCTAGTTGACCTGATGAATCTCTTTATAGGCTGGGGCCTACAAATCCAAAAGCAAAAATGGCTTGACCGCGTTGGCTATCGATAGAGGCATAAAGCCATTGCTTTATGGGATGATGCTATTAGTAAGGGACTCATCAGTGGTAAAAGAGATACCCCCTATTGATAGCTAATCTGGGGGGTAACTATTGAGTCAAAGTGAAGCTAGTGGATTTGACCCAACCTCGAGTCAGACAAAGCTGGGGGGCTTGACCCAACCCTGAGTCCACTTTGACTCAAATAAAACTGGATAATGGAGGTAGGAGAAAATGGAAGAGTTCGAATGTCCGGTAGAAGGATGCGAGCATGAGCCTTTCAAAACTGAGACGGCATTAAAAAGCCATTTAAGAAGCAAGCACCCAGATTTTGCACCAGAAGGGGGAGCAAGAGAGGTTCCCATCGTTGAGGAGGACTTTGCCACGTTGCTCCGGAAGTTCAAGATAAAAGGGGACTTGGCAGCCAATATCGCTGAGAATATCTCTCATACCGGTGGTCCCAGTGTCTTTGAAGAGCCTGAGCTTCTCCTCAAACGCCTGACAGCTTGGAGCAGCGATGTCAATCCTACCAGGCGAAAGCTTATAATTGAGCAGTGGTTTGCCGAAAAGGGGATAGACATTTCTCCTGAGGTCCAACAAAAGGCAGGAATGACAAAAGAGCAAATTCAGAAGGAGGAAGCGGAGACAAAAGGTGGTGTTGAGGTTAGGTATGTCTACGACGAGGAGGCACACGTCGTTAGAATGGCGAAAAAAGATGAGGTGGGAGGAACACTAGCACAGGCAAAGGAGTTAAAGACAATGGCAGAAGAAAGTGAGAGAGCAGGAGCCGAATCACCCTTCATGCAGGATGGGGAAGGCCGTTGGGTGCTCAACCCCAAGGCCAGGGTCACTGGGGTGGAGCTTATGGCTGTTCAATTCATGCAACAAGCGCAAGCGAAAGGAGAACCCGTCGACCCTATTACGGCAATGACCAGAGCTGCGGAGACATGGAAAACCCTTCGAGAGGGTCTTGGTGGTGGAGCCGGCACTCAGCCTGCGTGGATGACAGACCCAGTTGCATTTGTCGGGGCAATCAAAACCATCACCGGTCAAGAGGGACTTGGTGGTGGAGCCGGCACTTTGCCCAATTGGATGACGGACCCAGTTGCATTTGTCGAGGCGATCAAAACCATCACCGGTCAAGAGGGACTTGGAGGTGGAGCCGGCGCTCAGCCCGCGTGGATGACTGACCCCACCGAGTTTATCAAGACAGTCAAAGCTATCACCGGTGATACCGGAGGCGACAGCGCACTGAAGGAAGCCCTGACTGAAATGCGCCAATCGGTGGATGAGATGAAAGAGCAAAGGTACCAAGACCAGTTTGCCAGCCAGCAGAAGCAAATCCAGGAAGTCACCAATGTTCTTAAGCAAACGCTGGAAACAATCTCTGACCTGCGGAAGGGAAGGGTCGGCCGAACTGAGATGGACATCATTCACGAAATCGTCACCGGAGGTAAGGAGGAGTTATCGGGACTGAGGAAGGATGTAAAAGAAGCATTTACTAGCAGCTCCCTACCTCCAAGCAAGAGTGCCGAAGAGAGGGAAGGCAGAAAGCAGCGAACGAGGAAAGCCCTCAAAACTGACCAAGACATTGAGGAAATCGGGCAGCGGATGTTCTTTCCCCAAGGTTGAAATTTGACGTCTGCCGGTCACAGGGATACAATTAAGTAAAGACGGGGCAAGCCAAGAGAGTGCTTGCCCCGTTCTTTTATAGAGAGGTGAGTCAAATGCCACCGGAACTGCCTGGGTTACCCAAAATAAAGCTACCTGAAAACCCACTGAGTCCACTCAGGAAAGTGCTTCATGAGGGCCACCAACAGATTGAGAAGGCTGGTAGAGATATCCGTTCTATTGCCGAAGAGATCCATGGCGGTACCCCTAGCATAACATCTACTACTCAGGATACCGAAAAAGCCCCTAAAATTGAGCCACAGAGCCGCACAGTAGGGCCTGGTGTAAGTACTGAGGAGACAATTGCCTACCAAAGGAGAGAGCTCGGTAAAGAACTTCTCCTCTTGGAAGCGCACCTCAGGGAAGGATGTCGCATCCCCCCTACCACTGGTGAGCCCTGCGATTGTTGCTCCCCTAAACACACAGTCACCATCGAGGCTCTTGCCCTGGAAACCTATGGCATAACTGGAGACCCCATTTATCAGGAATTAGCTAAGTGGGCCGAAGAGATAGAGAGGAAAACTACCATACCTGAAATTGAAAGCGGCAGGCACAACTACGGTGGGGATGCTGTTCAGGCTAGAGGTTACCGGAAGAAGCTGCTCGGCTCCGAGTCGCTTGGAGCCCTTTTATCCTCATCAGAGCGCCTTCAAATAGCTGAGAGGGCAACTAAAATGGTTGAGGAGGAAGAATTATGACAGCCGAGAGGGTTTGGATTAGACTAGGTGATTTAGCTGAGTATGAAGCTTTTGATACTCCTTATGATGCTGGCTTTGAGGTAAGGCAAAGTTTACCTGAAAGAGTACTACCATCCTACTTTTACAGGGCGGCTGGAGTATCAATTCCCCCAAACTTTATTGGTAATAACTACATATCCCTTTTCTGGGGCGATAAAGATGCTCAATGGATTCGGGATTTATCCGAAGAGGAAAAGAGAGACTTTGAAAGAGGTGTCACTCGAGGTATCCAATAGGGAGGTATGATATGAGACCAGAAGAGATACAAAGCATAGCGGCCAAAGTTGCTGAAAAATTAAGTGAGGATCTAGCAATCGGCAATCTAATGCTCCACTCCGTTCCTTATCAGGAAGGCTCTCCAGGGATTGTTGTCAATGAAGCCACAGCTATGGCCTCAGCGTGCCGCTGCATCGAGTACCGCCCAGGGAAGAAGCTCTGTTTCTCCAAAGGTATTATCGGTGCGCTCTCTGACGAGCAAGAAACAATCTACTGCCCCGTTACAGAAAAGCTGGAGAGTCCTGGACTTGAAAAACGGCTCCAGGACTGGATGGAATCAGTTGACATCTGCAAGGCGGAAATAGCCAAGATACCAAAAGGGGAGCGACTGGAGCCATGGCTCTCATGTATGAGTAGAGAGCTAAGAGCCCACAGTATAGAGGCTTAAATCTGAAAAAGAGGCGGATAAAGGAGTCCCTACCGTGAAATGCCCACAATGTGGTACTCCGCTTGATAAAAACGGATGTTGCCCCAAGTGCAAAATTTGCCCCCTGCCTCAACCGCAAAAATAGCATAAAAAAAAGTCTCTCCCCCTCTTGACAAATGATGCCCCTTGTGTTAGTCTTTTAGTGGAGGTGATGGTGTAAAACCGCCTAAAGCCATTATACTAAGGCTTTATAAAAAATGGGGCAAGCGAAAAGTTTAAGTCGCTTGCCTTAATTTTTTGGCAGTGGCAGGAAGAAAGGAGGTTACTACAGTGGCTGGAATTTACGCTAACTTAGCCCAGTTGATGGCGAGCCGCGAGATGTCCATCTCCCGCACCCCCTTCAACCCGGATATCGTGGTGATCAAGAGAGCCAGCTTCCCCAAGGGAGTGGTTCCCGCTCACCTCGAAAAGTACCTGATTAAGAAGGGTGAGTGTGCTGGCAGGACTGGGACCCTGGTCCACAAGGGCAGACTGGTACCTGCGACCGCCGTTTGTGTGGCCGAAAAGCACGGATAAGAGAGCGCCTAGCGGCACCTGACAACTGAAACAAAGGAAAGAGCGACCTTTACAAGGTCGCTCTTTCCGTTTATAATGCCATTAGTGTATGGCATGGTTGAAGAAGTTAAGCTAGAGAAGATAGAATACTACCGCCAGGTGCGACCGCCCACCCTGAAGCAGTACCTCTACCGGAGAGCTGTCAAAGAAATGATGGCATCGATAAAAGGCAGGGTTGGTGTCACCCTCAACCCCAGTACAGGAATACCTATTCCGGAGTCAGCCCTGGCCGCTAAAGAGATCCTAAAGGGTCTTACCGCGGAGAAAATAGCCAAAGAGCACCCAGAATGGAGGGAGGACTATGAGAAAGATATATCTTCTCGATGATGAGGACTGCACACCCTGTGAGGAGGTAAAGAAGGAGCTCGAGGAAGAGATTAAGTCAGGCAAGGTTGAGGTCCTGCAGGTTACCTCGGAAGAAGCCCTGCAGCTCCTGCAGAAAGCCGGTGCCACTGACCAGGTCGATTTTCCATCAGCTCTAGTTGAGGACGAGAAAGGGGTAAGGCTCTGCCAGATCTACCGGACCAAGGACATCACGCTATCCAAGTGTGGGGATGAGATTATCGCTATTAGAGAGCCTAAAGAGGAGACTCCCACTACCCCTCCGACTGAAACACCGCTTCCATAACCCACCGGTTGATATAAGACTCGAAGTATGACCGCTTTTGACCGCGGCCAAACCCGGCATATCGCCCCGAGGCGCTCACTACCCTGAAACCATTCACTTTGTCGTCCTCAATAGTGACCTCAGCCGTCGCCTCAGCTCCTCTCGGACGCAGGGTCAGGCGGCTGCCATTATCCTCAATAGAAAATCCATTCACGCTGATCTTCTTTAACAGCTCCCTCCTTGCTTTACCATTCATTGCCGGCAGCATGGCAAAGACCGGTGCAGCCTCCACCTTCCTCTTCTTTTTCTTTGCCTCACCCTTGAGAGAATTATAATTCTCCAAGTAGTTATCATTAGCAAACAACCCACACCGGCACCGACCAAATTCCTTCATATCCTCCTTAACAAAAGCACAGGGGCAGCTAGTCCGACCTGGGACGCAGGGGCACCCCCCTTTGTTTATGACCAGGTCAGCCCACTCATAGGGGTCTCGCCCCGGGTGAATCTGGAGTTTATTCAGCTCGGCAAATTTAATGATGCTCTTAGCAATCTGCTCTCTGGTTCTGTCCATGTCTTTGACGCCTCCTGATACTTTCCAAGAGCCTCCGGGGTAACGACCTTGTCCAACCCCTTCCCCGTATCTCACCCTGGCTCACATGAGAGCGGTGGGACCTACTTACCTTAGAAGCCCGCTTTGTCATAACCCTATTATACCACTTACTTGACAAAGTTCAAATTGACCAGTATACTTATATTGTTCATCCCTGATTGGCTTGCCAGTAGGCTTGCGGAAAGAAAGAAGAGGGAGGAAAATGACGAATGGATGAGACACTAGAAAACCTAAAGCTGGTCCTGACATCACCTCGAGAACGAGCTCCCGGGACAATAACATCATACCTCCAGACAGGCAGGTTCTTCCTGGAGTTTTTGGGTGATGGCCAAATGCCAACTGGGCAGGACGATACTGCTGCCGCAGAAGCCGGTCGCATCTTCAGGCGCTTCTTTCTCCACAGGCGAGAGCAAGGAATCAGTGAGAGGACCCTGACCAAGGAGTTTATCCAATCAAAGAAGCTCGCAGAAGCAAATAACTGGCCCTGGCCTTTTACATCCGATGACAAACCAGTGGCAGAAGAAGAACCCTTTGCTCCAGCGCTCATGCCCGATGAGATTGAAACACTAATAGATGCCCGAGATGAATACACCAAAGGTGAGTGCTTCTACCTGGCAGTATCCACCACCTGGGGCCTGAGACGAGAGGAAATGGTCAGGATAAGGAAGAGGGACTACAACGAGCAAACCATCAAGATCAAGATAGCTAAGCAAAAGGGCCGAGCCCTCCGAGTAGAGCATATTATTCCCGATGAGATTAACTCCATCCTCCAGAACTACCATCCCAACCTCAAGAGCCGAGGTAGCCTCTCCTATGTATTTTACCGGGTGCTTAACAAGGCCGGCATAGAGAGAAGGAAGGGCTACGGATGGCATAGTATTCGCCGCACTTTGAGAACTCTCCTGGAGTGGAACCTGGCTGAAAACCGATTGCCCCTTTCCCTGGTTGCCGATTATATGGGCTGGTCAAAAACACAAAAGGGCATTGTTTATGGAGGAGCTCCAATGCTCGGCGTCTATGCTCACCCAGAGATTATGTCCGCTGACCCCTTTGGCATTGATAAGCTGGTGCTCGGAGTCCACCCATTCGTGAAACACTGGGGTAGTAAAGGATTAAGGTAACCCAAAAACCGCCCAGATTTTGACTACGGGGCGTCGTTTCCCTGATAAGAGGGGCGACGCCCCTTTTTTATTCCATTTTTATATCTAGCTCTATCAATTTTATATCTAATTTATTCAACCTAAAAATAAATATCAAAAAACATCAAGAAACACTTGACAAATGATTGGAGTCTATGATTAGATATAATCGTATCTATATTGACCAGTATTACAATACTGACCAATGTAGTTTGAACCTTAAAAAACACTACCAAACACTAGCGAGCCACGCCTGACAATGAAGCTAGTGATTAAGCCAAACAGCGAATAGGGATACACGCCTGACCAGAAGCCCGAAAGCGTGAAGCCTAGTAGTTATAAAGCGGTTTCAATGCCTAGTTTGGGGGGGTTGTTTGGAGCGTGAACCAATGAAGCAAACCCCGAACTACATCAAAAACTTGTTACTGCCAAGCACTAAAAGCCCTACTGGTAGGCGTGTTTGGAGTATAGATTTGGAGAGTGTGTGGCTACCTTTCCTTATGGCGACTAACACTATGGGCGACACCGCTGTCCCTGCTGACGCTTTAGGCTCACCGATACGCCTAGCCTACGACAAAGATGGGCAAGTCAAGTTTTCCAAAACTGGGCGACCAGTTTCCAGAGTGGCAAAGCCTATCAGCGAAAATGTAACCCTTATCAGGCAGAACTTTGTTGCTACTCTTCAGCAATACACGGAGCAAGTGGCAGAGGGTAACAAGGAGGGTTTTGCCAAGCAGATTAGCCAAGCCCATATAGCAGGAGAGCCGATTATCGCCCACGATAGGCAGGAGTTAAGCAAGGCGGTTGCTTTACAGCTTGAGGAAGCTATGAGAGCCGAAGCCACAAAGGAAGCTCCCGAACCCGAAGCCGAACCCGCAAGGGAGTTAGTGCCAGCCTGAATACCCCCGACTAGGTATAGACAAAATAAATAATTGAGATAACAGCCCCCTCAAACTAGGCATTGAAGCAAAACGAAAGGGGGGCTACATTATGGCAAAAGCCGATAGCTTGCCAAAGTGGGCTACCCTTGACCGCAGGAATTGGCTTGTTGAGTTGTTTCTGTCTAGTGGGGGTTTTTGTGTCTATGGGCATAAAAAATGCCTTATTCCAGAGCATCATTATTCTGTGTTTTCAGAGTTACTGATTAGCGACTGGAAGCAAGACGACAGAGAGGACTTAAACGCCTTGTGGCAAGCTGAACGAAAACAGCTTCACTCACTAGGCGAAAGGACATACCCGATAAGAGGGCAGTTTTCGGCTATATCCAGAACTATTTATGCCGAAAGCCAGCCACTTTACTACCTAGACGGGCAGAGCATAAGCGGTTTGACTTTCACGCCTTTCGTTAGAGTTCGTATAGCGTCAAGCTACATTAGACTTTATGTAGATTTAGGCGACATTTTAAGGCAAGTTAGCAAGTCAAAGAGGCGTAAAGCTATCCGATACGGCAAGCCGTTACCCCAAAGCGTAAAGCAACAAATAAGCCAACAAGTCTTATTAGCGGTCAGGGATTATCACAGCCACTAAAGCAACAAAGCACAAAAGACACTCCTAACAAAGGGGTGTCTTTTGCTATTCAGGCGGTTTTTTTCTCAATAGGCACTTCTCTTATAGAGGGGTGTCTTTTGCCTTGAAAGCGTTTGTTTCATCAGGGGCGACACGAAGAGTGTCGCCCTTTGTTATATCAGGACTTTTTGTATAAGGAGAGGAGTATGTCAGCCAAGTTAGAGATACGCACCGATAAGAACGGAGTTCACTCTATCAGGCGTATAAAGCCCAAGAGGGTAATGCTGAATAACAAACAGAACCCAGAGCTTATAAACAGAATACTGGCAAGGTAACAAAAAAAAGGGGTGAGTTTATGGGATACGGGCGAGTAGACGGGCAATGTTCAACCTGTCTCTTCGCCAAAGAGTTCAGCTTCGCTGATAGTCCATCAGGTCCGGAAGACGGCGTTCATTGTATCAGTATTGAACATGCCAAGTTTAATGACGAGCAGTCAGGCGACAATGGCGAGAACTTCAATATGATTCAGCTGACCGAATACGGATTTATGGAGTTGTGGCGACTGGAAGCTATGGCCGAAGAAGACTATAGGTGTCCTCAATGGCTCTCAAAAGAAGTGAAAGTCTTTGAGCAGATGTTGCCCTCAGCAGATGAATCACCGCTGACCAACTGCCCAGGGTGTGGTAAGGAATACAACATTATGGAAGAAGACCGAGATGACTATGAGAAAATAGCTCCGCATATCTTCCGCCACACCTGCGGTCAGCTGATAACTTTCACCGGTGGAGGTTAGAGATGGAACTATACAAGATAGTCAGGTATTACGCCCCGAGTCAGAACAAGCGAAAGCGGACAATCAAGACAGGCTTGACGCTTGAGCAGGCAAAGGCTCATTGTAACGACCCGAAGACACGCAAAGAGGGCGTTTACTTTGACGGCTTCGCCCTAGAAAATAAATAGGAGGTGAGAGGAATGGTATTTTATAGAGGGCAGAATGGGCAGCCACAATATTACTTTCCCAGCGACATAGGCAGGGAGGACGGGCAATCAGAAGTAACCCTACAACAGATGGTAGCCAGGTGTAACAAATGCGGAGCGACCTACACGGATATCGAGAGTATAGAAATGGTGAGAAAGTGGGCTGCCCAAGGCTACGCACCTTGCCCGAATATAAGTTGCTCAGGTGAACTCGAGATAAAGAAGGCAGAATAAAGGACGAGTGCCTAAAGTAATTGTTATGAAAGCCAAAGAAGCAGTTAAACAATTTGATGGTGTTAGCCCGATAACTCGTTACGACCTGTGTAAGCTGTATATGAACGAGCTGGCTCCAAGGATTAACCTCCGAGTCCACGGTCGCACGCTAATATCACCGGATACTTTCGTGGGAGTTGTGGAAGAAATGGATGTATGGATTGCCAAAGTCTGCCGGCTCTTGGACATATCACCCGAGGACACCGAAAGTATAAAAAAAGAAAATCACGATATGGCTATGACTTCTATGGAGAAGTCTATTGAACATAAAAGGATGAGTTTCTAATGGTAAATAAATAGAAGGAGGGGTAAGGTGAAGATGCAGGTTGCTGAAAGCCCAGGCATCAACTGGACGTGGTTCAAAGTCCGGAACGGTAATCTTGTCGCAGTCTTTCGTCTCCACTACGGTGAAGAGCAACTGATAGCCTTCCGTAAGAAAGCAAAGGGAATGACCCAGGTTAATGATATTGGGGTTCCCTGGGCTACCTGGAGAGAAAAGTGCGACTTGATAGCAGACCACACTACTAGGGTTGAAGGATACGCAAAACCAGAGGTAGCAGAAGCCTTCAGTTGGCTAAATAAGCTATTCAGGAAAGTTGCTATACCCTTTGAACTGGAAGAGTGCCCTGAGGGTAGTATGGGACACTTGGAATACCACGGCGTTGCAATATGCCGAATAAATAAAAGGAGGCACTAATGGCTAGAGTATTCGTCTATGACGGGAGAGAGTTCCCCGACCCAGACCCAGCTATGACGCCGGAGGAAGTCAGGCAATCTATGACCAGCTTCTTCCCCGAGCTCGCCAACGCTGATGTGAAGCAGAGTAAGCGTGGAGAAGACGACATAGTTGAGTTCCAGAAGCGTGTCGGCACTAAGGGGTGAAAGTGAGCGAGAGCGAAAATATTGAGAAAGTCGTCCGTGCTTTAGAGAAGGTGCCACCAAAGAGCCTGTTGATTATTGAGCTGGTCAATCGTTTCATGAAAGATGGTCAGCTGGATAACGACGCACTAGCCGATGCTCAGCCGGAAGTGAATGTGGCTGTAGCTGAAGCTAAGATGTATGGCGCCCACACTATACGCGCGGTTGACACACTGGAACATTTGGAGGCTATACCAGCAGATGTGGGACTTGGAGACCCTTCGCCGACTGAATGAACAAGCCTATCTCAGCTCCCTAAAGATGGTCAATGAAGGGATAGGGGGCACAAATACACCCACCAAACCAGAACCAGTTTTCCCACTTGCCATACTGGCAGCCAAGCTCATTGCCGGTCCTCCGTCAATAGTTCGACTTATCGACCTCGTAGAAAATTCCGACTCAGTAGCGGAGTTCCTCACCCTTGTGAAGGAGTTTCTCCCAGACCACAGGGCCGACATAATGGCCGCACCCAGCGATAGCTACCGCATTGAGCGCTTCTGCCACTACTTTGGTAACCAATACTTCCCGCTAGAAAACGGGGCAGAATCCTGGGGTGATGACTACACCATTAGGGACTTCGTATATCACATTCCCGTTCAGCTGATGGGCTGGTCGTGCGATGATTATTCAGAGTTTATGAGTTACAGAAACGGCTTCATTCTTTTACTCGCATG